>WSSedL1CaDRAFT_10001428_pt1 | contig 13844 bp, 15 predicted proteins | sample WetSurSL1Cattail_FD_9464 | JGI IMG/M metagenome (IMG submission 9464)
GGCCCCAAATCAAGCCCGGATTGCCCTTTTCCGGATCCAATCGGAGCCCAGATTGGCCTCCGTTTTAAAACAAGCCTGAATCAGCAGTATTTTGGCAAACGGACAAAATATATCGCTCATGTAAACGCGTTTTGTGGGCCGATCATATGCTGGATTGGCACTTGGTGAATTATGGAAAAAGGTGCGGTAAAAACGCGTTTATGTGTCGTTTAAAGGCATTATATGGAGCCTAATTTTGGCGTATTTTGGCAAATGGGGCGTAAATAAGGTCTTAATCTTCAGATCGGGGTGATCGGCAGTTTTTCCGAGGGGATTTCTTGGAATTACTTAGGTTTTTCCCGGGTTTCCCGGTTTTCTTTGCGTCCGTATCAGGCTTATGAGAGGTTGTGCCATCCAGAATTTTCCGGACGCCCCGTTTTAGCACCGGCAAATCCTGCCGGATAGTTTCGTACACCGCTTCGTAGTCCACGCCAAAGTAATGGTGAATGATTTTGTCACGCGTACCAGCCGTTGCTTTCCAGGGAATATCCGGGGCATCTTTGCGTAACTGTGGCGAGATATTCTTTGCCGCCTCGCCAATGATGGAGAGCATCCGTTCGATCCCTGCACGTTCGAGCGGATGATTTTTAAGATCCTCGGCGGAAGAGATGTTTTTTGAAAATTTTTCGATATGGGAAATTGCATCAAGAATGTGGTGGAGGTACGCCGGATCTTCCGGCTTCATCCATAGATCACCACTTCATCGCGGTGGATTGAAGGGGAAAGGTACGGGCTGACCGATTTCTCTGTCACAAGATCGACCGGCATCTTCACGGCTGCTGCAATCTCATCCTCAATCTGGACAAGCTGGATCAGGCTCTTTGGCCGGGCAAACCGGACAAGGATATCGATATCGCTTTTTTTGCCGGCCTCTCCCCGGGCATAGGAACCAAAGATGGCGATCCGCTCTGCATCGTAATTTTTGAGTATCGTAACGATGCGATCCCGGATTTCTTTTTTGATCCTGCGTGTCGCCATACACTGATCACCAGCGTTTTGTTTTTGTAATTGATGTAGTATTATTGCCGGCCCTTCATCAGTCTTTTGCCGGATGCTCCTGTTTTTGCTAAAGAAAAGCTGCACTCTTGTCGCGAGCCAAAGATTACCAGAAAAATCCGGCACCGGTCCGGAGCATTTACCAAAAAGATCGCATCGCGGGCTGAAGATTCCAAAAAAAGTTTGGCACAGGAGCTGAGGTTTTTAAAAAAAGTTCGAACGGGTTGCTGAGGATTATAAAAAAAGACCGGCCCCACCCCCTCCCCCCCAAAGGCCCGGCCCACAACTACTCCTCAAAACTTCCGACGGGCGCTTTGCACCGGGCCGGTTTTTTTCAAGAAAAAGTCCGGTCACGGTGCTGAGGATTTCGAAAAAAGTTCAGGTCCCGGGCTGACGATTACAAAAAAAGAGCGGACCCGTTGCTGAGGATTCCGGAAAAACTTCGGATCGGTTGCTGCGGATTTCAAAAAATATGCGGGTCGCGGGCTGAGGATTGCAAAAAAAGTTCGATGCTGTTGCTGAAGATTAGAAAAAAAGTTCGGGTCACGAGCCGGCACTTCCAAAAAAACCGGGTCCCTTCACTTCCTCTTGTGCCTCTTCCCCTCAGCCACAACCTGCCGGATCCCGTCCGCCACAAACCGGGCAACCTCGTCCTTATCGAGCAGGGCATCCACAATCACAAACCGGTCCGGCTCAACCCGGGCATACTCCAGGTACCGGTTCTGCACCTTCTCCAGCACATCGCGCCGCTCGAAATGCTCCCTGCCGCTCTTGGTCGAAAGCCGGGCGAGCGCGTCATCGACCGGGATCACGAGCAAAAAGGTCTTGTCCGGGACAACCGACCAGCCGTCATGCATGGCCCGGAGCCAGCGTTCCGGTTCCGGGATCACGCCATCGAGCGTAACCGACTGGTACGCAAACCGGCTGTCCGAGTACCGGTCCGAGATCACGAGCCGGTGCTCTGCAAGCGCCGGGCGCACAACCGCTGCCAGATGGGCCGCGTGATCCGCGACAAAGAGCGTAGCCTCGCAGACCGGATCGGTCTGTTCCGCAATCGCCCGGCGCACCGCCTCCCCCACCCAGGTAGCCCCGGGCTCCCGGGTATAGACCGGGTCGAGATCCGCCAGCAGGGGCTGTAAGCCGGCAAGCAGCGTGCTCTTGCCGGTCCCGTCAATACCTTCCAGCGTGACTAACACATGCATCCCTTCCTGATCCATTCCGCAGGGACTGCTCCCTTGTGGAGAGCGGTCGCGATGATCGCGCCGTCAAACCCGGCATCGTGGATCACTTCGAGGTCCGCGACCGTTGCAACACCCCCGCCGTACAGCAGTTTCCCGGGGTATGCCGAGCGCCACGATGCAAGAACCTCCCTGCTGTCGGAACCAAACCCGTGCTCTGTCCCGACAAACCCGAGATTCAGGAGAATACAGCCCTCAAAGGCCATCTCCCGGGCGGCCCGGAGCACGGACTCCGGCGATGCTCCCGAGGGAATCACTTTACGGTCCTTCACATCAACGCTCAAAAATCCCCCGCGGTACCGCGAGAGTTCCGCCCCGCCGGTCTCCGTCCCCACGATATTTTTGATATGCGGGCCGGAGAGGAAATCGGCCGGGCCGCGAACGCCCCGGTCCACGTAGCAGCAGTCAACCAGATCTGCACAACGGCGGATCAGTGCATCGTGCGACCCGGTCCCCTCGATCCGGTCCAGGTCCGCGATGTACAAGAATTTCGGCGCGATCGCTTGTACGAACCCGACCGGTTCTGCCGTCGGAGAAAGCCCCCAGTCCAGCGGTTTGTAGGTCGCACGGAGCCCGGATTTGCCGTGCACGACCGTATTGCCCCGCAAATCCATCGCAAGAACCAGTTCCATCGATAACGCAACCACTATTAGTACAAAAGATCATTAAACTTTATGCAATTGTTGGTCAGCCCCAGCTCTATTTTGGAGGCCCGGAGTGCTGTCGATGCCGATATCATCGATGTCAAGAAACCGTCCGAAGGCTCGCTTGGGGCGAACTTTCCCTGGGTAATAAAAGAGATCAAATCGTTTGCCAAAAAACCGGTGAGTGCAGCCATCGGGGATTTCCCGTACAAACCGGGACAGGCCTCCCTTGCCGCCTACGGGGCCGCCTGCGCCGGGGCTGACTATATCAAGATTGGCTTAGCATTTTCCGGGAAAAGCCAGGCCCGCGAAGTGATCGAGGCGGTAACAAAAGCCGTAAAAGACGAGTTTCCCGAAAAATTTGTCGTAATCGCCGGGTATTCCGATTACGAGCGGATGGGTTCGATCTCCCCGTTCGACATCTCCTCAATTGCTGCTGACTGCGGGGCCGACTTTGCCATGATCGATACCGGGATAAAAGACGGGAAGAGCACGTTCTCGTTTATGGACGAGGCAACGCTCCTGCGCTTTACCACCCAGAACAAGGCGCTCGGGATCGGCACTGCCTTGGCCGGCTCGCTCAAATTCGAAGACCTCGATTCCTTAAAGAGGATCGACCCGGAGATCATCGGTGTCCGGGGCATGGTCTGCGGGGGCGACCGGAACGCAACCATCCGCGAAGACCTGGTAAAGACCGCCCTTGCCATGATCCGGTAAAATCCCGCGAACTCCCTTTTAGGGTAACCAAACTACAGGAAGAAATCATGTTTGCCAAGAAACTGGAAGTTCCCCTTTCCTTAACCTTTGACGATGTACTTCTCGAACCGCTGGAGTCCTGGACCGAGCCGGCCGAAACCGACACAAAGACCCGGTTCACGAAAAACATCTCGCTCAATATCCCGCTCGTCTCCGCGGCTATGGATACGGTAACGGAAGCCACGATGGCGATTGCCCTTGCCCGGGAAGGCGGTATCGGCGTGATCCACCGGAATATGACGGCCGAACGCGAGATCCAGGAGGTCAATATCGTCAAGCAGGCTGAGGAGCTCATCGAGCGCGATGTCCTTTATGTGGAGGAGACCGCAACCGTCTCCGATGCCGAGAAGCTGATGAACCAGTACAGTATCGGCGGCGTCCCGGTGGTGGGGAAAGGAAAGATCATCGGGATCGTTTCCCGGCGCGATGTGCGTGCGATCGTCTCCCGGCGCGGCGAGGAGAGCATCAAGACGATCATGACCAAGAAGCCGATCACGGCCGATAACGATATCACGCCGGAAAAGGCGCTCGAAGTCATGTACACGAACAAGGTCGAACGCCTGCCGGTGGCCGACAAGACCGGGAAACTGCTCGGGATCATCACGATGCAGGATATTCTCGAAAAGCGCCAGTACCCGAAGGCGACCCGGGACAAGAAGGGCAACCTGCGGGTCGCGGCAGCGGTCGGGCCGTTTGACTTTGCCCGGGCAACGCAGCTTGACGGGCACGGTGTGGATGCACTTATCGTGGACTGCGCCCACGGCCACAACATGAAAGTGGTCGAAGCCGTGAAAAACATCAAGGGGAGCGTGAAGGCCGACGTGGTTGCAGGAAACATTGCGACCGCAAAGGCGGCAAAGGCGCTTCTCGGGGCAAATGTGGACGGCATCAAGGTCGGGATCGGGCCGGGCTCGATCTGCACGACCCGGATTGTTGCCGGGACCGGCGTGCCGCAGATCACGGCGATCGCGGAAGTTGCCGATGTTGCGTCCAAGGCGGGCGTGCCGGTGATCGCGGATGGGGGCGTGCGCTACTCGGGCGATGTGGCAAAGGCGATCGCGGCCGGCGCCAGCACCGTGATGATGGGGAGCCTGTTTGCCGGGACCGACGAGGCGCCGGGCAAGGTCATCACGATCAAGGGCCGGCGCTACAAGCAGTACCGCGGCATGGGGTCGCTTGGCGTGATGAGCTCGGGCCAGTCCAGCGACCGGTACTTCCAGAAGAAGGGGATCGGGGCGACCAAGTTCGTGCCCGAGGGCGTGGAAGGGGTCACGCCCTATGTCGGCCACGTGGGCGAGGTCATCTACCAGATGGTCGGGGGCTTGAAATCCGCGATGGGCTACTCGGGAGCGGCAACCATTGACGATATGCACAAGAAGGCCCGGTTTGTCCGGATCACCAACGCCGGCATGACCGAGAGCCACCCGCACAACATCCTTATCACGGACGAAGCGCCGAACTACCGGCTCTTCGAGTAATTCTTCTTTTACTTTTGTTTGTTTATTGGATTTTTTTCCTGCAGCCCGATTGGTATCGGATTGGACAGAGACTTAACGTGTTCTGATGATGGGGGCTGCCGCCCCCATACCCCCGCAAACGATGCTTCCCGCCGCCCCCGACGGGGCGCCCCCGCGGCGGATCAGTGAGAAAGAACCGCACTTGCCCAGCGAGGGCCCGATGAGGCGCCCGAGCGACTCCGAGCATTCGCGAGGAGGGGTGAAATCGTTAAGGAAAAATCGCTCTGACAGTTCAGTCGTTTGATCAAAAGTATTTCTTTGGGAAATTTGCCGCGTTGTTGGTTGCTGAGGTATGGAGATTTGATCTCAAAAGTGGGATGCATATCACATTTTCATTTTCACACCCCACACATCGAATTGATATACTCAATTACTAATGTTCAATATCGTTTGTAACTCTTTCCGTCTGTTCTAAGAAAAATTATATTTAAAAGTTACTCAAGATAACAAATCATCACAGGTAAATTTCACAGACCCAAAGCATTATGGTATATCAGAGCTCACAAACATCTATGCAAACAAAATTTGGTGACTACTCAATTGTTTTCACCAGGTTGGGAATACTCCTCGATCATTTGATCCAGATGAGCAAGGCATATCCTTATGAGTTTACCCGTGGGCAATTTGTTGAAATTACAAAGTTGAAACCAACAAGTACGGCTGCAAAATTACAAGGGATGGAGCAATTTGGATTAGTGCGCAAAACCGGCAATATCTATAAAATATCGGATTTAGGGCAAAAGATCATTTATGGAGGTACAGAGCGAACAAGAGCAATCGAAGCTGTAGTTAGATCAATCCCTCTGTGGAGCATACTCCTCACGAATGTGGGTAAAAATCCCGATCTACCTTCTTTTGCTAGATCGGTAAAGCAAATTACAAGAATTGATGACATTACTCTACAAGAAAACATCGAAAAACTCTTTTATGCCTTTATGGAGGATGTGGCTTGCATTAATCGAACCCCTCCGTTTTCTAAGTACTCTGTTATATACAACAAATCAGAATCTCCAAAAGTACTAGGATCCGCTATTACAACGGTGGACTCCAAAATAATGTCTCATAATATAGAACAAAACATAGAGAAAAAAATCGCAGAGGTCACTCAAAAAGAAGTTGTCATGACTGAAGTTCGATCTGATGGTGAACCCATGAGTGCTAGTGTTACGACAGGAAGTGGGGTATCTACTGAAATGATGGTTCAATCAAACCCACTTGATTCTGCTGAAAGAAAATTTGATCTGACAATTATAGTTCATGGTGAATCTATTCCTGTAATCGATGAAGAATCCTATCGGTTTGCAGAATTTTTATTGAAGAGACGAGGAAAGGAGCTAGGTATTGAATGATTCGAAAGATCATACAGAATGGAGGTGAGCCCCATATGGGCGCTTAGTTAATGTGAGGGGAGGTAGTCAAGTCCGGCATGGCGCTAGACTTATAATCTGGTCTCGGTCGCACGAGTCGCGGGTTCAAATCCCGCCCTCCCCGCAGTTTTAACTCATGCTGGTGTAGTACAACGGTAGTACTCTGGACTCCCCAATCTTGAGACCCGGGTTCAATTCCCGGCACCAGCATTACATAATTATGATAAACATTATCTAATTTATAATTTCCGGCACGTATGTGCATTTTTTTGTAGATTTACCCTTTCAACGGTGACTTTTAAGAAATCACGATATTTTTATGATCCTTTCGCAGTCAAATACTATCCGGCAGCCTGCCGCCATCCAGTACATCATATACTGGTGCGGGAATAGTATCGTGTATATACTCTTTCGGAGTGAAAATGTCATGGCTGACGACAAACTGTATACTCTCCCGAAGCTGCCGTACGATTATGCGGCGCTCGAACCCTATATCTCGAAGGAACAGCTGACCCTGCACCACACGAAACACCACCAGGCGTACGTGACCGGTGCAAATGCGATCTTCGAGAAACTGGACAAGGCACGGAAGGACAAGGCCGACCTCGATATCAAGGCGACCTTAAAGGAACTCTCGTTCCATATCGGGGGCTACAAACTCCACGCCACGTTCTGGGAGAACCTTGCCCCGGCCGGGAAAGGCGGGGGCGGCGTCCCGAAGGGCGAACTTGCAAAGGCGATCGATGCGGAGTTCGGATCGTTCGAGCGGTTCAAAAAAGAGTTTACGCAGGCAGCGTCCAGTGTCGAAGGTTCGGGCTGGGCTGCGCTTTCAGTGAGCACGACAACGCACCATCTTCTCATCAACCAGATAGAAAAGCACAACGTGAATGTGTACCCGGGCTTCCGGATCCTGCTTGTGCTCGATGTCTGGGAGCACGCGTATTACGTGGACTACAAGAACGACCGGGCAAAGTACATCGAGGCGTTCTGGAACCTTGTGAACTGGGATGAGGTAAACAAGCAGTTCATTACGCATAATAAAAAGTGACGGGGCGGTATGGTACCGTTCCGCTTTTTTTAACGGTTAAAAAAAAGTAAAATTTCAGAGTGCTACCTGTTTTGCCCGGAACCGGCTCCGGACCTTGTCGGCAAAGAATTTCCCGACCGCGCTTGATTTCATGAGGTCGTCATGGACCTTCGTGGGGACACCCGAGTACTGGTAGATGAGTCCTGAATGGAATTCGATCTCCATGTTTTTTGTGGTATCATCGTATCCAACGGAGCGCAGGATGCAGGACTGAACGGGTTGTCTCTCCAAAACTATTCACCACTATCATGTTAGTGCTCCGGGGGGTTAATGGTTTTTATAAAAATGCCGGCAAGAAAATCCGGGCCGGTGCGGGTAGGGTGGATCGGCCTGCAGGGTCAGGGCCCTATATACGATTGCAGCACTAACATTAAGTAAACCTATGGACGATCTCGTAGAACTCGCCCGCCTTCTCGATATCCTCGGGAACCGGAACCGGCGGCGCATCATCGAACTCCTGCGCCAGAAGCCGTGCTTTGTCACCGAGATATCGGAGACGCTCATGATCTCGCCCAAAGCCGTGATCGAGCACCTCCAGCTCATGGAGCGCGAGGATATCCTTGCCTGCCAGACCGACGACCGCCGGCGGAAATATTACTACCTGGAGAACGATATCCTCGTGGATGTCAGCCTGCGCAATATGCACGTGGAGGCAGCAGAAGAAAGGCGCCGGGAAAAGGACGCGGAAGACGAGCGGACCCGGCAGGAGGTGGCGATGCTCTTTAAGATGGTGCAGGCCCATGACCGGCTCACGGCAAACCTCGAACAGCTCAACCACGACATCGATACAAAACTTGCGGATCTTGCCCGCAACCATAAGGATTTATTCAAAAGCGAGCGAGAGTTATCTGTAGCAATCGCCCTTTCCCACGAACCGCTCACCGGGCCGGAGCTTGCCGAGGCGACCGGGCTTTCCGAAAACGAGCTCGCGCCCGTCATCGAGCGGTTTACCGAGAAGGGGCTTGTGACCAGAACGAAGAACCGGATTACACTCATAACCTGAGGCGTCCATGCAGAACAATCCCGACAATCCCTACGATGAAGTGTTTGGCAACATCTCCAAGATCGTCGAGGAGATCGTGCAGAACATGCCCGGCGCGGAGAACGCCCGGATCATCGGGTACACGATTGTAACCCGCAGCGCTAGCGGGGACCCCGAGGTCTATTCGGGCGGTGCAGGAAACAGCGGGGACGACATCCCGTACGAGGTACAGGAGTCCGAGACGGAGATCTACATCACCGCCACGATCCCGGTCACGGCCGAGCACGCGCCGTATGCGGATATCCAGCCGGACGTGGTGAAGATCTGTGTCGATGAAAAGTTCACCACGATCCCGCTCGAACAGCGGATCGATGTGATCCACAGCACCTACCGGGTCCACCGCGGCGTGATGGACATCACGCTCCGGAAGCTTCCCCCGGATTTCCGGTAATTTTTTTACCGTGGACTGCAAGTCGTGTTTTTGGTAGTTCCCGGCCCGCCGGACGATCCCGGTTTCATGATTTTTTTAACCGGGTGCGGTATCGCTTCCCGCCGGCAGGCTAGGATCCTGAAAGTTTCCACACGCCGGTATCGTTCCCGTTAAAGACGATCTGTACATAGGTCTGGTTTATCGCAAGCGATGCCGGGACAACATAGATCAGGTACCCGTCCAGCGCATTGCTCTCACCCGGGTACAGGAAGTTGAGTTTTTTCCCGTGGGAGTACCCGTAATCGGTCACCAGTTCCGAGCTGTACAGCTGGTGGTAATACTGGATCTCCCCGATCCGGATGGTCATGTCGTTTATCCCCTTTGTCTGGTCCGGCAGGACGTGATCGGGATCGAGCGGCCATTCCTTCCCGTCATACCAGAGATGGATCGCGGCCGGAGAGGGCGGCCAGACCCGGGTGTTTCCCCGGTTGACGATGCTGATAAAGACGATGAGGTACCGGCTGCCTTTTTTTGGGTACTGGGTATAGTAGTTGTTGTCCATGGTGTTGTGCCACTGGTAGGTATCGTTGAGCCAGGAGCGGTACACCGTTGCTTCGCTTGCAACATCCGCGGAACCAAATGCCACCATCTCCCCGGGGGCCCGGGCATCGGGGAACCGGGCAGCGGGCTCTGGCGAAACGGTCGGAAAAACCGGTGGTACGTCCGGGACCCGGGTCGCCGTGACACAGGCGGTATTGGTCATCGGGGTGTCTTTAGCGGGAGAACCCGCGGGCGGTGCCGTGCAGCCGGCAGTAACAAGAGCTGCGGCAAGCAGGCAGAGGATTACCGGTACCGCAAACCGGAGGGTGTTCATAGCGTATCCGGGCCCCTTCCAAAATATTAAACCTGGTAAAAAATGGTTCAGGCCCGGGCCGGGATGTCGGATTTGGACAGCTGGCCGATCGCTTTTTTATCGGGCTTGTACTCGTGGAACTGCCGGAGCGAGACCGTGAGGTCACGGGTGAACGCGAAGTACCCGATCTGCGTGTTCCGGCAGAGGTTCATGGCCATGTCCATGAGGCCGCGGGGGTCGGGCCGGGCCTCGCCGAGCCAGATATGGAAGATGTTCCCGCCGTCTACGATGGGGAAGAAGACATGCTCGATCTCCATGCGTTTGGTCAAGGGGACGTCTGCGCCCGGCGCAACATGGGTGCCGTTCGTGTAATAGACCGGGAGGTCGCGGGATTTCCCGAGGTGGTCGAGCGTGTACCCGATATCGCCCTTTGCCACCTTTGCCGCCATGTCGTGGTAGCGCTTGTCGATGAGATCGGCGACCGCAAAGCGCTGGCCGGTGGTCTCGGCCGGGGTCCGGGCAAGCGCGAGCGTCATGTGGTTCTTCTCCGAGAGTTTTCTCGCATAGAGTTCCATCTCGGTCATGGCCCGGATGGCGAGCTTAAAGGCAGCCTTTGACTCGTGGGTCTGCTGGCCCAGGTGGTGCTGGACCATCTCGTTTACACCGACCACGCCGATCGTGTACACGAGCCCTTCGAGATCGACCGCAATCGCCCCGCGCTCGCCGGTGTTCGGGTCTTTTGGCCGCTGCATGGCAAAGGGCATCCGCCCGTTTGCCCGGATATTGTTCATCCAGCGGCGCTTGATCTTGAAGATCTCGACTGCCACATCCATGAGGGAGCGGAGTTCGGCAAAGAGACGTTCGTCGTTTCCTTCCGCCTTGTAGGCCGCCCGCGGGCAGTTGACCGAGACCACCTGCCACGAGCCCATCGAGAAGTGCTTGCCGCCTTCAAAGAAGAGTTTCTTGTCAAAGTCCGAGTCCTCGTCAGCAACTGCCGAGAACTGGTACGCGCAGCACTGGTAGCAGGAGATGCCCTTGCCCGCCCCGCGGTACGCCGGGAGCTGGTTGTCGTAGTAGGGCGTCCCGAACTTGGAGGCGAGCTCGAAGGTCATGAGGTACAGGTCGCGGAAGGTCGGGAGGTCCGGGTGGGCCTTGTTGAACTCCTCGCGCTCCTGCATGAAGTCCGGCTCGATAGAAATCTCGGGTTTGGGGAAATTGAACGGCTTGCCCCAGTAGTCACCCTCGATCATGACCTCCATGAGCGCCTTAAAGAGCAGCCGGACCTCGCGCTCGAACTGGCCGTAGGTCTTCAAAGGTGCCTGTTTCCCGTCCCAGACCTTTCCTTTGTACACGCAGGGCTTGTCCTGCCAGAGCGTGGGAACGCCCGGCGAGAGCTGGACGGAAGAGAAGACGAGCTGGCCGCCCCGGGCAACCATCATCTGCGTCATCTCGTACACGAACATCTGCATGTTCTGCTTGATCTCGCCGTACTCCATGCCCTCCATGAAGGGCGCAAGGAACGTGAGGAAGTTATAGTAGCCCTGTCCGCCGGCAAAGTTGGTCTGGGCGCTCCCGAGCGCCTTTACCGCGTGGAGGACCGCGACCTCCGCCCGTTTTGCCGGGCCGGCAACCGAGGCCTTTGTCCCGTTCCCGTCCGGCATCAGGCCGTAGTAGAAGAAGTAGCGCAGGTCCCAGTCCTGGCAGAAGGGGCGCGTCCCGAAATATTCGAGGTCGTGGATGTGCATCTCGCCGCAGAGGTGGTGGTCGGCAAGTTCCGGCGGGAGCTGGAGTAGGTACTGTTCCTTGGAGATCTTGTCCGCCTTTTTCTTGTGGCTGGTCTCGGCGTTCTCCTGGAGGTTTGCATTGTCGTGCGCCTCGAAGCCCCGGCCCACGTCGATCTGGTGGGCGTCATAGACCGGCGTACCCACCCGGGTGCAGATGTTCCGGTACTGAACCATGCCTTTTTCCAAAAGCGTGATGTTCGTGATCTCCCGGATGAGCGGGCCCGAGAGGGATTTTAAGCCAAGGGCAAGGATGCGCTCTTCTACCTCGCGGGCGATCTCCTGCGCGGTTGCATCGTCTGCGCCCTCGTACCCGTAGAATGCCTCGGCAAGTTTTGTCTCGGTCTTGATTTGGCCGGCGATCCGGTTCCGGTCCCAGTCAACAATATGGCCGTCCGTGGTGCGGACCGGGGGCAGGGCGGGCGAGAAGCTGCCGTCGAAGGTCAGCTGGCGGGTCTGCCGCTGCGGGGTCATCAGGCACCCGAAAGGATTTCCAAGAGTTTCTTCTCGTTAAGGTCGCCGGTCGGGAAGAGCTCTGCGGTGGTATAGAACTCCTCGCCCCGCTGAAGGACGGGCGCCTCGTTGACAAAGACGCCGTTGACCCGGAGCTCGGTGAGGGCCTCCGCGGTCGAAAGGTCGCGTTCGGAATATGCATAGCCGCCCTTTTTTATGGCTTTCTTTAACATTTCGCAGTGCGGGCAGGTCGGAAGCGAGTACACGATCAGTTCAACCGGTTTCGTCATAAAAAGCACCCTCTCTTATCTAGGACGTACGCAGTGGAGGGATAAAAAAATCATGGTTTAATACATCTGCATTGCATAGATGGGCGCGGCCGGGCGGGCACCCTTTTAACGTGTCGTGTCCAAAACGTACCCGTAATGGTCAGGGCGTTTGTGGCATTCGAGATCTCTGAAGAGATGCGGGAGCTTCTGGCAGCGGCGCAGGCCGGGCTCAAAAAGAGCACCGCACGTCTCGCGTTTGTCGATCCGCCGCTCATCCACATCACGGTAAAATTCCTTGGCGAGGTGGACGAAAAAAAGCTCCCGCTCGTTATCCGCGCCCTTGACACCGTGAAGGCTGCGCCGTTCCCGGTCACGGGGAACCGGGTCACGGTCAATAACTTCAAAAACCCGCACACGGTCTGGTGCGCAATCGACGATGCCGGGAAGGGACGGAATGTCTTTGGCGCTGTAGAAACCGTTCTTGCCCCGCTCGGGTTTCCCCGCGAGACCCGGCAGTTCTTTCCCCACGCAACGCTCGCCCGGGTAAAAATCGCGGATCCCTCACTGCTCCGCTGCCTCGAAGGGATAAAGGATGCCCCCTGCGGCAGCTGCACGGTCTCGGGCCTGAAACTCAAGAAGAGCACGCTTTCGCCCCGCGGGCCGGTATACGAGGACCTGCACGAGGTGGCATGGTGAGCGGAACCGCCTCCCGGCTCCCGCTCGAAGAGAAGATCCTAAAAGAACAGCTCCGGCCGTCCGCGGAGGAGCGGGCATATATCCGGGGCGTGGCGGACCGGCTGCTCGCCGCGATTGCCGCTGACGGGAAGGCGGAAGGGATGGTGGTCGGGTCGATTGCCCGGGACACGTGGGTAAAAGGCGACCGCGACCTCGATGTGTTCATGCTCTTTTCCCCGGACCTCCCCCGCGAGACGCTCGAAAAGGAGGGCCTCGCCCTTGCCCGGGGCATTGCCCGGCAGTTCACGGACACGCTGTGCGAGAAGTACGCGGAGCACCCGTACATCAACGCGACGATCGACGGGATCGATGTGGATCTCGTGCCCTGCTATAACGTGAAAAGCGCTGCCCATATCCAGAGCGCGGTGGACCGGACGCCGTTCCATACCCGGTACATTACGGACAAGATCAATGGTTTTACCGACGACGTGCTGCTCTTAAAGCGGTTCGCAAAGGCCGGGGGGATCTACGGCTCCGACCAGATGACTGAGGGGTTCTCGGGCTACCTCTGCGAACTCTTAATCCTCCACTATGGCGGATTTTCTGCGCTGCTCGAAGCGGCATCCGGCTGGGGCCCGCACCAGAAGATCGATATCGAACATCACGGGGCAAAGGAGTTCTCCGAGCCGCTCGTAGTGATCGACCCGGTCGATCCCCGGCGCAATGTGGCGGCAGCGGTGTCGATCGACCGGATGGC
>WSSedL1CaDRAFT_10001429_pt1 | contig 13838 bp, 11 predicted proteins | sample WetSurSL1Cattail_FD_9464 | JGI IMG/M metagenome (IMG submission 9464)
AAGCCGAAGAACAAAGAGTGGACGACGGACGCAAACGGATACTCGTTCCGATAGACTTCTCCGACTATTCGATGAAAGCTTGCCAAATCGCATTCAACATGGCTTATGTGCTGAATGCCAAAGTGAAGATTCTGCACGTATATTTCAACCCTTTTTATCCATCGGCATTGCCTTTTTCCGATGTATTTACCTACCAGGCGAAAGAGGAGGAAGCGTTTCAATCCGTAATTGAAAAAGTGAGGGAAGACATCAAATCAATTTGCAAGAAAATCGATGAAAAAATTGCCGACGGTGAATTTCCAACCATCAACTATTCCTACGTCTTGCGCGAAGGGCTTCCGGAAGAAGAAATCATCAGCTTTTCGAAGGAATATAACCCAGCCATCATCGTGATGGGAACGCGTGGAAAAAGCCAAAAGGACATCGACCTGATCGGAAGCGTCACAGCGGAAGTGATTGAAGCATCACATACTCCCGTGATTGCCCTTCCAGAAAACACGCACTTCTCAAACTTTAACCAAGTGAAAAACCTAGCTTTTTTCACCAATTTCAGCCAACGCGACTTGCTGGCTTTCGAATCGATGATATCTGTCCTCAAATTTTACAAGCCGAAAATTTTCCTGACCCACATTTCAAACAAAAGAGATACATGGGACGAAATAAAACTGGAAGGCGTGAATTCTTATTTCAAAAAACAATATCCGGATATCGAATTTGATTATGGAATCTTAAATGGAAATGAACTGAATGAAGATGTCGAACGTTATATTCGTGCTAAAAAGATCGATGTGTTGGCTATCCCGACAAGCAAGCGTAATATTTTTGCTCGGATGTTTAATCCTAGCATCGCCCGCAAGATGCTCTTCCACACCAACACGCCCATCTTTGTCCTCAGAGGATAAAGGCACTCAACAGATCAATACTGCAGAGGGTTTGGGACAAAGCAAAAGCCTCAGTAATGAAAATAAAAAAATGAAATACAACAAATTAACAAAGGAAGAAGAAGCCGTCATATTACACAAGGGTACCGAATACCCATATACTGGAGAATATGTGAACAACAAACGCGAAGGGACATATGTTTGCAGGCAATGCAATGCACCTCTCTATTATTCGTCCGACAAATTTGACTCACATTGCGGTTGGCCTTCGTTCGACGATGAGATTCCGGGAGCAGTGAAGCGTGTGCCAGATGCTGATGGTAGCCGCACCGAGATCATTTGTGCCAATTGTGGCGGACATCTCGGACATGTGTTTATAGGAGAAGGCTTTACCCAGAAAAATACGCGCCATTGCGTCAATTCCATTTCTTTGAAGTTTGTCCCTGCAATCAACAAAAATATCAAAACAGCTTATTTTGCCTCAGGATGTTTCTGGGGTACGGAATATTTCTTTATGAAAGCCGATGGAGTGAAGCACACTGCGGTAGGGTTTATGGGTGGACATGTAGAACATCCGAGCTATAAACAAGTGTGCGAAGGCAATACCGGACATTTGGAACTCACAGAGGTGGAATACGACGACACGAAGACTAATTATGAAAATTTAGTGAAGTTGTTTTTTGAAACCCACGATTTCACGCAAGCCAATGGTCAAGGACCCGACATCGGCGAACAATATTTGTCATGCATCTTTTACACCACACCCGAAGAAAAAGCAATTGCCGAAAAATACATCGACATCCTTACATTCAAAGGTTACAAAGTAGCAACCATGCTCAAACCAGCATCCACTTTTTGGAAAGCCGAAGACTATCACCAGCAATACTACGAGCATAAGGGAACACGCCCTTACTGCCATGCGTATAAGAAGATTTTTTGATTTTGTAAGAAAACACCTAACGGCCCCAATGATTTGCAGGCCGTTTTTTAGTGTGGCTTTGTCACCAGTTTCGCTGTTTCGGGTGCTATTCCAATTGTTGCAATAGAACCACTATTAAATTTTAGGAAATCAGCTTCAATAACCTTTTTCCGGCACCTTCAAACGGCACAAACTGGTCGTAGGCAAACAGAGTCACTAAAAGATCCTTGCATATCTCACAATAAGCAAGGACGATTTGTAATACGGTAACAAAGTATTCCGACCATAAGCAACAATATTTTTAAAGACACGGACGACTAAATTGGAATCACTTTCCAGTTGGAAAAGAGCTATTAACACAACAAGAAGGCATCCATCTCATGATGGAATTGGATTCTCCTCCTGTAAGTAAAAAAACCTTCATCGGGCTTAACAGTCCGAAAAGGCTTTTGGATCAATACTAATGCAAATTATAGAAATAATAAACATTTATTTCTATTCGATTTACAATCAATAATTTACACACAAGAAGAGTCGAGAAAATACCTCATGAGGTTCAACATATAGATTATTTGATTAAATTTTGCAGTTTTATAGCGCATCCGAAGAAATGCGCTATAAGAAGATTGAGTTAAGAAAAGGGGAAAGATACCCAGAAGAGACTTTCTTTGAATAGGATTTGTATTGTTGAATACAAGAAATGCAGTAAAATCTTTTTTGAAAAACGTAACCAACAATATAAATATTAAAAATAAATTTAATGAAAGGTGTCTGGCATATTGCGTTGCAAAACGATCAGGCATTTTGCCTTCCATCCTACATTCATCAGAGGACTGCACTATGATACGTGAAAAATACACAAAGAGACTTCTCGATAATCTCGATTGAACTTCCGCTTTAATATCAAAAAACGATAGCCTTTGTTTTTTCGAAAAAAGAGGATTATACATACAATCGCCTCTTTGTTGCGGATGTGTCAAGAAAAGTCTAAAAGAAGAATCAAATAGATTGTGTACCAACATTACAAAGCAAAATACTCTCAGAAAAGAGGAATAAGTGAAAGGCTGATATGTGGGTAAAGTAGCTTGCAAAATAGTGTCATTTAAAGAATTGAACACTTCTTATAACTATTGCGAAGTTAAATTAAATTCCAATAAAAAATTGAAGGTATGAGATATTTTTAAACAATTTAACCGATGGATTTTCTCTCGAACAAGAAATAAAATTTAAGAAAACCCTTCAATTTGTTATATTATTGAAAAAACACCAAAATGAATACAGATATAAAAATTAAGCATATTTAACAACAAAATCACGAAAATAGGATAAGAAAAATCGCAACGAATCTTGAGGTATCCAAACACTAAAGACCATTCCCAATACCGAATAATAATTTCGTTATACGCCTTCTCATTTATTCATCAGTTCTTTTTCCAAGTACAGAAGCAGGTGCCTAATTGACGAGCTACCTTCAAGCCTGCGTTATTTGTAAAAAAAAGATTTTAGCATTGTTTATTTTTTTACTTTTGCAGGGAATTTATTTTATTTCCAAAAAAAAAACAGCAAAAGAGTAGAATTTAAAGATTTACGACCATCTATGAGAAACTTACTTAAGCAATACGGGGATTTTTTGAGACGAATGATCGTGTTTTTCCATCCCCTTTTCCGCCAGGTGGTCACCGAACAGGTTTTTCTCTATGGAGTTACCGGAGTGATGAATATCCTTTTCGACTGGACTATTTATTTTCTTACCTACAATTTCTTATTGCAAAAAGAGAATTTCGCATTCAACATCTTCACCTTGAGTCCGCATGTGGCTGCACTGACATTCACGTTTCCCATTTCGTTTTCAACCGGATTCTTGCTACAAAAATATGTCACTTTCTCGGCATCACCCTTGCATGGAAAAACCCAAATCGCCCGCTATTTGCTTGTGGTTGCGCTGAATTTTCTAATCAACTTCGCCGGACTTAAGTTGTTTGTGGACGTGATCCACTTCTTCCCCACTCCATCCAAGATGATTATCACAGGATTTACCGTGATTGTCAGCTATCTATTTCAAAAGAAATTCACATTTAAAGTCTAATTTTTTCAAAGCTGCGCCAAAAAGAAAGCAAGTCGGCTAAAAAACTTTAAACGTTAAAATCTTAAAGCAGCAGCAAGAGCAAACAGTTGATTTGTTGTTATATTTGCATAATTCTAAACTAGGAATAATGAAAAAGAAACTAATCGTATTTCTTCTGGCGCTAACATTTGGCCTTCAAATACAAGTCAAAGCTCAACTCAATACCGACAGGGTGATGTTGATTGGGCGAAACGCCCTTTATTATGAAGATTATATACTTGCCATACAATATTTTAACCAAGTAATCAACACGAAACCCTATTTGGCCGAACCGTACTATTTCCGGGCTATTGCCAAGTATTTTTTGGAAGACATAAAAGGCGCCGAAGAGGATTGCTCTGCCTGTTTGGAACGAAATCCCTTCATTACAAATGCTTACCAATTGCGTGGCGACACCCGCCAGAGGCTTGAAAACTTTGATGGAGCACGGGCAGATTACATGTACGCTTTGAAAGAAATGCCCGGAAATAAGTTTTTGTTGGTCAACCTCGGGATTGTCAACATCGAAAGAAAGGCCTACGACGAGGCAAAATCGAATATAGACGAACTCATCAAAACTTATCCAACTTACAATGCCGCCTATATGACAATGGCCGCACTTCACTTGGAAATGAAAGATACAGTGAAGGCCTTTGAAGACTACGACAAAGCGATAGCGGTGGACAAATTCTTTGCTCAATCCTATTCATTGAGAGGAATGCTGTATTTCCAAAAGAAAAATTACGACAAAGCTTACAAGGATTTGGACGAAGCCATCAAGCTAGACCCTTTGGTTTCAGGAAACTACATCAACCGGGGATTGATTCGTTATTACAAGAACGACCTGCGCGGGGCAATGGCTGACTACGATAAGGTTATCGAAATGGAGCCGAACAGCCTTATCGCACGTTTCAACCGGGCATTGCTGCGTGCGCAAGTGGGGGACGACAACCGGGCTATTGAGGATTTCAACGTAGTGATTGAAAAAGAACCGGAAAATTACATGGCATACTACAACCGTGCCATCCTCAAAAATTCGATTTCCGATTTTCGGGGTGCTATCCGCGACCTGAATGTGGTGATGGCCGAATATCCTGACTATCCACAAGGCTTCTACTTCCGGGCTGAGTTGAAGAAGCGTCTTGGAGACCAGAAAGGCTCTGAAAAAGATTTCCTGTATGCCCGTAACTTAGAGCAAATCAACCAACGGAAATTGGCGACAAAAGCAGGACGCGAAGCCTTCCAAAAGAAGGAAAAGGAAAAAGAGAAGGATTTGGAAAAAACACGGGAAAACTCAAACAAGGATATTGACAAATTCGACCTGCTGGTTGTAGCAGACAAGGAAGAACAACAAAAGAGCAAATTCACGAGCGAAATTCGTGGACGCGTTCAGGACAGGCAGGTGAAGATACAACTCCAACCTAAATTTGTGATCTCCTATTATGAAAGTTCAAGTGAAACTAAACGGTTTGTATATTATAGCCCTCTATTGGATGAGATCAATAGCAACCCCGTTTTCCAGAGGAAGTTGCGCTTGACCAACAACGAATCTCCGCTATTGGAAGCGCAGATCGACACGCACTTCAAACTGATAGATGAATATTCAAAATTGATAAAAAACCAGCCCAACAATGCGCTGGCCTATTTTGCCCGAGGGATGGAATACCTGATGGTGCAAGACTTTGCTAACTCAGCCGACGATTTCAAAAAAACGATACAGTTTGACAACAAATTCACGTTGGCATATTTCAATTTGGCCGTTGTCATCAACAAAGAGCTAGATCTTCGAAATAGCGGGCCGGAATACGAAGCGTTGTCCACCAGGTCCAAATCACCGGCTTTAAGTGCCACTGGTGCAAACCCGGCAAAGGCAGATCCCCTGATCAATCCGATAGTGAATCAAAACAAGCTCGACTACGAACAAATTATCAGCAATTACACCCGGGCTATTTCCCTGTCTCCCAACTTTGAATACGCCTACTACAACCGTGCGGAGATCAAAGCTTCACAGAAAGACTACCCGGCCGCAATAGCCGATTACGACGAAGTCATCAAACTCGATCCAGAATTGGCGGAAGCATATTTCAACCGTGGACTTTGCCATCTATCTGTCCAGGAAACGGAAAAGGGTCTTGACGACCTGCGCCGTGCCGGAGAGCTGGGAATCGTGGATGCGTACAGCATTATCAAGAGAATGACAAGCAAGTAACAAATTGCCCATAATATAACCAAGCAGGGAAGTTTACCAACCAGTGAACTTCCCTGCTTTTTTTAAACTGCGATAGAAGGGAACACAAATCCGATGTATTCAGCTTCGACAGCCAAGGGAAGAAAATAGCGGTGTCATCCTCCCTTTCCAATGAATACGAATTGCAGATCAATTCGAACATATTCAAATTCCATGGCGGTAATATTTACAGCTTTATCAAATTGAAAGACATTAAATCTGGTAATCCGATGCGTTTGGTGAAATTTAGGGCCGAGAAAGAAAAGTAGCAAAAGGAAAAGGCAACGCTACTAACAGTGAATTAGTAACGCTTCTAACAGGCCGTTAGTAACGTTGCTAACGGCCTGTTAGAAGCGTTCTATATGACATTTAGAACCTATGCTTCACGACTTATCTTCCTACATGCATGTCTGCTATATCAACAAATCCTACACTTTTGTAGTAATACCTGGACTTGACTTTATTGATTTCCAAACAAATACTCGGATGGCATAAAAATTGCAACAAAATCTATATCAACAAAAAGAACGTTATGACAAAAGAGGAAATCGCAAATTTGGAAAAAGCTGTGAGCAAAGCCAAGTTCAAAATGTCGCAAGCCGCCAGCGAACTGCACGATTTGATTGAAGACAGGCTATTGCAGGAATTTGAAAACATCCCGCCATTTGCCGAAACAACTTACAAGGCTGCATTGGAATGGGATAGCTTGAGAAGGAAATTGGAAGAAGCCAAAAAGGGTTAAGAGCAAAAAAACCAGACAATTCTACGAATCATCTACTATTGGAAGCACGCACAGATCAACATCCATTGCAAATTGATTGGCAAATATTCAAATTTTATAAAGAATCAGCCCGACAATGCACTCGCCTATTTTGCCCGAAGGAATGGAAACCTTCGGGTTCAGGTGGTTTTGCAAGCAAATCCGACATAGGCAGATCCTCCAATTAATCTGATAGTGACTCAAAACAAGCTCAACTACGGGCAGACCATCAGCAATGACAACCAAGCAAATAGCAGATAAAGCACCGACACAAACATTCATATTCTCTTAACAAAAAACGCTATAACTTGCAATCATATACAGATATGTTTGCACTTGAGATTATTAACGTTCAAACTTTATAAATTACGAGAAAGAAAATTGCAACATTTTTGTGCGTATTAATCTTGTCAGGAATGAGCGTTATTAAAGGAGAATCTTCTAGCGACGACAACAAGATTTACTATCTTGTTGTTAACTGTGGAAATGGAAAGACAGTCAATATCTATGTTAAAGAAGAGGTTACAATAGAAGACTCACACAAAGTAGTACCTTGGATTATTGACAGATATTGTAAATAAACTTTAATTTTCTTGCAATCAAGGTTTTTATTCAATTGAATAAAACCTTTTAGATAAAACTCAATATGGAAACACGTATTTTTTTCGCATCTTTATTTTTTGTTATTTTCTTCACAAGTTACGCCCAAAATTTATCAATTACCTACCACACCGATTACGCTTTAAATGCGGCAAAACCAAACAAGATTTCTGGAGACCAACTGGTTTTGAACATCAATGGCAACACTTCTGAATTTTACAGCATTTTCAGAGAAAAACTAAATGCCTTAGTTACTGAAATGGAAAAGAAGGGTGCTTCTTATGACGAATATCTGAAAGAAAAAAGCAATTATGCGCCAAGTTCTATTTTCTTCAAAGTATATAAAAATCTTCCTCAAAAAAACCAATTGACTTTTACCGATAGATTTATGAGTAACAATTATAAATACATCGAGCCAATGGAAAAACCTCAATGGATGACTAAAAAAGAAACAAAAGAAATTATAGGTTACACATGCCAAAAAGCAACCACACATTTTAGAGGACGCACTTGGACTGCATGGTACACAACAAGCATTCCTGTTCAGGAAGATCCATGGAAATTATGGGGGTTACCCGGCTTGATTTTAGAAGCTTATGACACTGATTCGTTATATCGCTTCGTCGCTATCGGAATCAAAAATACAACAACAAATAAGATAGTTTTAAACCAAAAACAGTATATCAATTGTTCAAGAGATGAATATATGAAACAAAAAAACAACTTTGAAGAAAATCCAATTGCGGCACTTAACAGTACTAAAGATGCAGGAATAACCATCCCGATGAATCAGGCAAAACAATTATACCAAAAAAACTCAAGTACATTGACGTCGAAATAGACGAAAAATAAAAATAACACCAAAGCAATCTCAAAAATTACAATCTGTTCTTTTTTTTTAACAATAACAACTATTTATTTGCATTTTGTAATATATATATATATTTGTCATTGATATCCTTTTGTAAAAACACTTTTAAATTAAAGCCTTATGAAAAAGAAATTATCCGTATTATTTTGTGCGTTAATTCTATCAGGAATGATTTCCGCAGCAGACATCGTAGTAAATTGTGGCGATGGAAGCTATGTTAATGCACACGTTACGTATGAAGATGGAAATGAAGACGTGTCTATGGAAGATATGGATGAGGTTGCATTATATCTTATCGAAGCTTATTGTTAGAGATTAAACGAAATGTGTCTAAAAACTACTTTTAGACACATTATTATAAGATACCAAAATGAAAAAACAGTTATTTATCTTCACTATTCTTTTCGTCGCTTTCCAGACAATTCTTTCTCAAAATTTGGAAGTAATTTATCACACCGATTTCACAAGAAATGCTGCGAACCCTCGCAGTATGTATGGCGATCAAACAGTTTTGAATATCAGTAGCGGTTGTTCCGAATTTTATAGTGTTTTTAAAGACAAAATAGATGCCTTGACTATCAAAATGCAAAAAGAGGGAGCTTCCAATGATAGAATATTGCAAGAAAGAAGAAAACTTTCACCTGGCTATATTTATTTTAGAATCTATAAAAATCTCCCCAAAAAAGGCAAACTCACTTTTACAGATTGGTTAATCCATAACGATTACGGTAAATACACTGAAGATTTGGAGAAGCCCTTGTGGAAAATCGAAAAAGCAAGCAAAGAGATCATAGGCAATACCTGTCAAAAAGCTACGGCACATTTTAGAGGACGCATATGGACGGCATGGTACACAACAAACATTCCTGTTCAGGAAGGTCCTTGGAAACTGTGGGGATTGCCTGGGTTAATTTTAGAAGCTTATGACAGTGATTCTTTATATCGCTTCGTTGCCATTGGAATTAAAAACACTACAGAAAGAAACATTTCTATAAGAGAAAAGCAATATATCAATTGTTCAAGAGGCGAATACATGAAAGAAAAAAATAGAATTGAAGAAAACCTAATTGCAGCACTTACCAATTCATCCACAATGAAAATAGTATTAACAGATTCATCCGGAAAGAAAATCACTCCCAAAAGCAATAAGTACATTAATATTGAAATAGACGAAAAATAAGTGAAACAAACCCTCGTTCTTCTGCTGTTTTCGGCTCTATCCGTTTGCTTGCAGGCGCAAACATATACGGGCAAAGTAGTGGATGCAGCAAATAATCAACCGCTTGACATTGTCTCCGTCAGCATTACGGATGCCGACAACATGACGCTTTCATACACTGCCACGGATGAAAAAGGGACATTTACACTGGAATGCAAAAACAGCAAAGAAGCAAAATACATTTACATCAGTTGTCTGGGCTACCAAGCACAAAAAATCGTACTCTCCAACTACAAAAACAATACGCAAATTGCACTTTCCAAAGCAGACATCAAGCTCAAGGAAGTGAAAGTCAAGTTCGAATCCATCAAACAATCGGGTGATACGCTAAATTATGCTGTTTCGGCCTTTCGCTTAGGCCAGGACAGAAGTATTCGGGATGTATTGAAACGCCTGCCAGGCATAGAAGTGGACGACAACGGACAAATCAAATACGAAGGCAAGGCTATCAACAAATTCTATGTGGAAAACATGGATGTGACTGACGGCCGCTACAATTTGATATCAAACAATTTGGCTGCCAAATCAGTCAAAACCGTCCAAATATTGGAAAAGCATCAACCGGTCAATGCCTTACAAGGTATTAAGTTTTCAGACAGGGCAACCTTGAATTTAGTACTGGAGGATGCTGCCAAAGGAAAGTTGGTAGGAATTGCCGATATCGGCCTGGGAGCCGAACGCAAATCCAACCAACCCAAAGCAATTTGGGAAAACCGACTGATTGCTCTGCTCTTCAAAAACAAAGTACAAAATGTCAGTTTATACAAAAATGCAAACACAGGCACCGACATCAAAGAAGATTTGACCGATTTTAAGACCGGCGTTTCCATCACCGGAAATGCAACATCCGACGATATGTCAAGCCTTTTCTCTCCCTTATCGGCAAGTAGTTCGTTTTCGTTCAAAAAACAACGGTGGCTTTTCAACGATGCACATTTTGTATCACAAAACACGCTTGCAAAACTCTCGAAGAACAGTCTTCTGCGGATGCAAGCAAGTTACCTGCACGAAAAAGAGACACAAAGATCCGCCTCATCGGTCGCTTACCTCTTGCCAAATGATACTATTTCCGTCATTGAAAATGCAAACGTAAAAAACTACCACAATCAAGTAGACTGCCGTATCACTTATGAGCTTAATGGGAAAAAAGATTATATCAAAAATACGGTAAACTTCAGTGCTGATCTCGAAACAGACAACGGCGAAATCAGCGGAAGCGACAGCATCTGGCAAAAAATGAATCTTGACAGATATACTTTTTCCAATGACTTCAGCTTGGTGCATCGCATCAATCAAGACAAAGCGTTTAAATTTTCCACCGTGAGCTCCTTCGATCGATTGCCCCAGCAAATCATCGTTTTGCCGGGATTATATAGCGGACTATCAGGAGACAGCACTGAAGACAAGCCGATGGTGCAAAACGTAACCATCAACTCGTTTAACTCACATTCGTTCACGTCTTTTTCGCATTCGCTCTTTATGTTCGGCATGGATTCGGATTTGGGTATTGACTTGAAAAACCAGCTTTTGGAATCATCAACGGATGCAAGCACATCCGCTTTACTCGACAGTTTCACCGACTCGCTATCCAACAAAATTCAATATACAAATTTGTCCGTGTATCTGTCCCCGACAATCAGATACCAACGGGAATACCTGAAAATTTCGTTGTCCCTGAAATCAACACTCCTAAATTTACATTGTAACGACATGTTTCGGAATCAAACGGAGAAATCGACACGATTGCTGTTCGAACCTGCATTCTCACTCTATTACGATATAAATGCTTATTGGGAATTCGGCATAAGTTCTTCTTTCAATAAAAACTATTCCGATATCCGCAATTTATACACCGGATATATACTGAATTCCTACCGGTCAATTTCAAAATACGAAAACAAACCTTCTTGGAATGCCGTATTCGGAAATTCATTCAACCTTTCATACAAACAACCGATCAAAGGCCTGTTTATCAACTTGTCCGGCAGTTTTTCACGGAAATTTCAAAACAGCCTGGCCCATACGGCATTCGATGGAATCATGCAAAAAAACAGTTCCAAAAAGGCAAACACGGCAAACAACAATTATATGACCAATATTCGCCTAAGCAAGACTTTGCCCTTTTGGAGTTCCGTTATTTCGCTGAAGCACAACTTTATGCGTAGCGAATTCACGCAAAATTTATTTGATATTCAAAGCCATTACAGGACTAAAATCAACTCGGTAAACACTTCTTTAACCTTATCTCCGATTCGGACATTTAACTTGGAAGGAAATGTCAAAATGCTTTTTCAACAACTACAAAGAACAACACCTTCAGCCGCAAGATATCCGATAGTGAGAAGTGAAATCTATGATTTAAGCCTGAATTTTATGCCCAACCCAAAAATCACATTTTCATGGGGAAACGAGCTGTATCACAACAACACAGACTATAAAACAACGTTTTATTCCGATTTCACCTGCTCTTTTCACCTGAAAAGAAACGAAATACAGCTAATTGTAAACAATCTGTTTAATGAAGCGAAATACGAGAAATACAGCATTAGCTCCTATTCGCAAACATATAATCTCTCGTATCTGCATCAACGGCAGATCTTACTAAAATATTCATTCAATCTTTAGTCTGTTTCTTATACGCATCCGCTCCCGACTTCAAGTAAGCGGCAAATTCGTCCACATTGTAGTTGGCGCCTTGTGGTTTCACCAGCAAGTTACCCGAATTGTCGAGCAAGACATAATAGGGCTGCGAGTTGGCGCTGTATTTAGAAGCTTGGAAATCGCTCCATTTGTTCCCAATTGTATGGATATTTTTCCCACTGAATTTGGAAACATATTGTTCGCTTTTATCCAAATCAGTCTTGTCATCCACAAAGAGCTGGATCAACACATAGTCTTTATCGATAATATCCAATACCTTTTTATTGGGCCACACATCGTTTTCCATCTTGCGGCAATTGACACAGGCATGCCCCGTGAAGTCAATCATGACTGGTTTTCCCACTTCTTTGGCATAAGCCATTCCTTCGTCGTAGTCGAAATAGGCATCCAAGTTTAACGGAGCATGAAATTTGTCGCTGTACTTGCGTGCTTTGTGCGCTCCACCGGAACCTGCACCCAATGTACTTGTATATAAATCGAAATCTTGAGTTTGGGGAGGCGGCAAGAATGCAGCTATCGAGCGCAACGGTGCTCCCCACAAGCCGGGAATCATATACATGGTAAACGATAGGGTGATGATTGCCAGGAATAAGCGGAAAACGGAAATCGTCTTCACTTCGCTATCGTGCGGAAAGCGCAATTTGCCAAGCAAGTAGAATCCGAGCATTCCAAAAATCACAATCCACAACACCAAAAATATTTCACGGTCGAACCAATTCCAGTGGTAGGCCAAATCGACGTTTGATAAGAATTTGAGTGCCAAAGCCAATTCTAAGAAGCCGAGAACCACCTTGATGCTGTTGAGCCAACCGCCCGATTTTGGCATCGATTTCAACCAAGATGGGAACATGGCAAACAACGTAAAAGGCAAGGCTAAAGCTATAGCGAATCCCAGCATACCGATCGCAGGACCCGTATATTGTCCCAACGCCGCAGCCTGAAAAAGGAGTGTCCCGATTATTGGCCCGGTACAAGAAAATGAAACCAAAGCTAAAGTTGCAGCCATGAAGAATATGCCGAGTAAACCGCCCTTTTCAGAGTTCTGATCGGCTTTGTTCACCCATTTCGAAGGCAAAGTTATTTCAAACGCTCCCAAAAATGAAGCAGCAAAGACAACCAACAACAAGAAAAATGCGAAATTAAAAATCCCATTCGTTGACAATGCATTCAATGCGTCTGATCCAAAAAGAATCGTAATCAAAAGTCCCAAGCCCACATAAATCACAATGATGGAGAAAGCATAAATCAATGCTTTAATAATACCCTGGCTTCTATTAGATGATTTTTTGGTAAAGAAACTCACTGTGAAAGGCACCATCGGGAAAATACAGGGCATAAAGAACGCAGCAAATCCGCCACCCAATCCAGCCAAAAAAATAGCCCAAAGAGACATTTTGTCTCCTTGGGATTTTTGGGATGTTGTGGAAGCCACCTTGGTGGTATCGGCAACACTTGCCTTAGCCGTGTCCGGACTTACCGAATCCAAAGCCGCAGAAGCAGTTGCTGCAGAATCCGCTTTGGCTGCTGTTGCGACAGGACTTGTAGTGGCGTTTTCGGTTGCAGCGGCTGCCACTTTATCATCCTTCAGCGAAATAG
>WSSedL1CaDRAFT_10001430_pt1 | contig 13830 bp, 10 predicted proteins | sample WetSurSL1Cattail_FD_9464 | JGI IMG/M metagenome (IMG submission 9464)
GACGGTGCCATCCCGACCGCTGCCGCCTCCGCCGATGTCATCATCACCGGTGAATCAAGCAGTTATTTCGGCTATTCACTCGCTTCTGGCGACTTCAACGTCGATGGTAAAACCGACCTCGCCGTCGGAGCATACGGCTATTCCTCTTCTGCCGGCCGCACCTACATCTTCTACAACGACGGCGCCATTCCAACCGCTGCTGCCTCCGCCGATGTCATATTTACCGGTGATGCAAGCGCTTCTCTTGGTCAAACATTGTGTGCTATTGATACTGATGCTGATGGTCGTGTTGAATTGGCCATAGGTTCATACTCGTATAATTCTAATGCAGGCAGAGTGCTGATTGTCTTTATGGAAGAGTATCCTGCATCGACAGCACCGGTTTCATTGCGTGCCCGGGGTCTTATCCAGTATAAAGGGAAAATACAGCTCAAATGAAGGTACGTATGAAGTTGCTTCGGGAAGAGGAATGTCGTATACTATCGGAAAGAAGCGCAAGGGATTTCCCTGTTTGAATCGTAATTAGCAGCAATTCGATTATGCAATCAGAAACAGCGTCAGTCGGAACTTTCGTTCGGAAAACGGAGACTGCTCCAGTACCGCCGATGGCCCCAGTGAACCATAAGAATATCGTTGAACGAAAAGCGAAGGCACCACGGGTCGCAAATTTTTTTGAGACGCTGATAACCGTGAGTCTTGTGGCGTTGTTCTTCGGACTCCCGATTTTCTTCACCGGAATGACATTCCAAGGAATATCATTCGAGAAGCAGATGTATTTTTATGTCTGGCTGCTCATCGGTATCGTTTCTTGGGCATCGCATGGTGTTATTACCGGTGAGATGCGCATCCGTCGTACACCGCTTGATATACCGATATTCGTTTTTTTGATCGCATATATCTTGGCCGCCGCTTTTTCCGTCGATCGTTGGCATAGTTTTTTCGGTTCCTTTGGTGATCCGTCCCGTGGCGTGATAGCTGTCGGCGCATCTGTGCTGGCCTACTATTTCATCATGAGTCATTTCAATCCGAAGCGATTCCTGTTCATGTTCTGGTCGTTTGTCGTTTCCGGATATATTGTCACACTCTGGAGTGCGCTCGTTGTCATGGGAGTTCGGTTTGTCCCAGCTTCTCTCGAGGGATATATGCCGATGAGTCTTATGGGGACTGTTTCGGCACTTGGCATCTTTTTGGGATTGCTGCTCCCGTTGTTCGTTACTGGCATCTTCATGCTTTGGAAGGAAGAGCAGATAAAGAGCCGTTTCCGCAAGGTGGCCACTGCGCTTTTGCTTATGGGGATTGTTCTCGCGATGTTCCTGATCCTGGTGCTTTACCCGTTCGTTTCATGGGTTGTCGTACTCGGAGGATTTTCGTTCTTTTTGGTATATATATTGGCACAAATCGTCCGACCAGCTGAGCAATGGGCTTGGGTGCCGATGTTGGTATTCGTCGGGATGCTTGCTTTTTTGATGATTGGCAGTAATGGCCTCGCTCGTGCGACACTTCCGGTTGAAGTATCTCCGAATGCCGCTTTATCGTGGCAGGTAGCGAAGGCATCTTTGGCGTCGCATTTCCTTGTCGGCTCCGGTCCGGCTGAATACGGATATGCATTCTCGATGTTCCGTCCTCAAGAATATAATGAGAATGCTCTCTACACGTTGCGCTTCTATCAGGGCATGGGCCTGGTATTCGAAGCGATCGCGACGATCGGTGCTGTTGGATCGATCTTGCTCATCATCTTATTACTCGCGTTCTTGTCTGTCGGCCTGTATCTCATGACATACGAGAAACAACGGAACAAGATCCGATCGCTCGGCCTTTGGACGACTTCGGTCATGCTTCTCTTGGCAGCATGTGTGTCACCAATCAACGGGGTGCTTCTCGCTATCGGCACATTGCTAGTATCGCTTTCATTTGCGGTATTGCTTTGGGAAAGCGGTTCAGAAGAGCGCTATTTCCAGCTGTCATTCAAGGCTTCTCCGAAATTCGCATTAGCACTCGCTTTCATCTTCATGGTGGTTTCGGCAGGAGTTGCTTTCATTTTCGTGTTTCTTGGGAAAGTTTTCGTCGCTGATATCGAAGCCGGTAAGGCTGTTCGTATGTCTGCGGTTCAGCCGAGCAGAGAGAGCGCCACGCTTCTTTCTCGGGCCGCCGGGCTGTATCCGCAAGAGAGCAGATATTATTCCCGTCTCGCTCAGGAATATATGTCTTTAGCAAATCAGGAATATGCAAAGTCTGATGCTGATCGTGATACGAATGCCATCGCATTTTATGTCCGTGAAGCGGTAAAGGCCGGTGAACAGTCGCGACAGCTGATGCCGAATGATGTGTTGACAGTCGAATCGCTGGCGCTTATTTACGAGAATAGCGCGTTATATGCCAGTGATGCCCTTTCTAAGGCTGAAGAACTGTATGGCCGGGCTCATGATCTCGAACCGCACAATGCGCTTTATTTGCTGAAGCTTGGACAGATCAAGAAAACGATCGGCGACACGAAGCAGAATGATGAACAGAAGAGTCTGTATAATGAGGCGAAGGATTTTTTTGAGCAGTCGATCGCTGAAAAGAGTGATTTGGCATCGGCTCATTATAATCTAGCAATCGTTTTGTCTCGCCTCGATGATGCTGATCAGGCTATCGATGAGGCATTGAAAGCATTGAGTTTGGACCGTTCGAATCTGAATTATCAGTATAATCTGGGAGCGCTGTACCAATTCCGCTATGGTGATGGTGATGCAGCGAAAGCGGAGATGCTGTTCAAGAATATCCTTGATAAGAACGATAAGCTTGTTGATGTCCGGCTTTCACTCGGTTTGCTCTATGAGAGAGAGAGTAAGAAAGATGCGGCGATAGCGGAATATCAGAAAGTTGCCGATCTCATTCCGGCTGATTCTCAGGATGCCGCTAAACAGACGCGTGATCAGGTATTGAAGCTTATCAACAATGTTCGGAATGGAATAAGCAATGTCAAAAAAGCTGATCAGTCACAGGTTCCTGATGCCGCTATCCAAGCGCCAGCCGTTCCTCAGGATAACGCCGGAGTTCCGGCTACCGGAGTAGATGCGATCCAGAATCCGGACCCGAATGCTTCGACGGAGAATGTTCCAACGGGAAATGTCCAATAACAGCAAGAAGACGGATGAGTCCCGAAGAGGGACTCTTTTCGTTCGCAGAAAGTCAGGCAGAGATAGGGCTAATGAGAAGCATATGGGATGGTTATGCGCTGAACGGGTATCGGAACATGAAATAATGAATACGGAAGCGCTTATCCGTCTTTTTTCTGACGGATATCCCTTGGATGAGATGAGAATGGATATTGATAAGGGGTTTGCGATGTTGCAAGATTTTGAACGTCGTTTCAGTCGTTTTGTTGAAGGTAATGAACTGTGGCGATTCAATCATTCTTCCGTGGCTGTTCTTTCGTATGATCTCTGTGTCATGTTGACATGCGCCAAGCGATACTATGCATTGACGGATGGTATATTTGACCCGTCCATTCTTGGAGCGCTTCGGCACGAAGGATATCGTGTTGGAAGACAGGATGGATATTTGGGTGATGTATCCGATATTGAAGACAGTATGTCGAGTTCGGATTTCAGCCGGCTTGTGGTTGATGAAACGTTGCTACAAGCGGAAAAGCCAGAACGGATGATGATTGATCTTGGGGGTATCGCGAAAGGCTATATTATTGATAAGGTAGCGGACAGCTTGGCTGCGAAGTATGAAAATGTCTTGGTGGATATTGGCGGTGATATGCGTGCGCTTGGAGGTGATCGTGGACAGGACGTAGCGTATTGGCCGATTTCTATCGAACATCCGATTGATGACATGAGAAAAATGCCGCTTCTGGCTCTATCCGAAATGGCAGTCGCAACTTCTGGCATCAATCGGAGGTATTGGTTCAATGAGGGGAAAAGGAAGCATCATCTGATTGATCCGCGTACGAGAAAAAGCGTTGAGACGGATGCGTTATCTGTTACGGTCATCGCGAAGAAGGCTTCTGAGGCTGATGTTTGGGCGAAGACATTTCTCATATCGGGCATAGAAGCAGGAATGCGATGGTCGGAAAGGGTCGGTCTGCCAGCAGTCTTTGTCGCTTCGGATGGATCGGTCTTGATGAATCGATATGTGCATGGATATATCGTGGGAGAATACAGAAAATCATGAGAGAGTATTTTTTATGTGATACGTCATTTTTCCTTTGTATAAGCTGAAAAAATCATTTTTAGCGACGGGGATTTTGACTAGCTATTCGTAGGGCTTGACAGGTTCCGAGAGATTGCGTAAGATGGGTAATACGAGTATCAATGAAGCATCCATAGTTGAATGGAACTCAAACAGGCAATCTAAACGTGAGCGTATTGTGAGGAGATATCGAGTCTCTCCCGCGGGGAGATTTTTATTTCCGCAGAAGCGCCTTAACAACTTCTGTCTTTTCTGAAAAGCCTATCAACCGCATGGAAGCGGAAAGCGGTCGGGTGATTCAGAATAGTCTAATGTATGTAATGGTCAAGCAATTTGACACAACAACAGTGAAATATTCTTCACTGTTAACCGATTGTCCGTGAGTGATTTCAGCTTCGGTTGGAACATTTGCGGACAATGGAAGAAAGAAGGTTACTTAACGCATGGTGTGGATGCCTTGACTGAAGCAAGCGATGAAGGACGTAGGAGGCTGCGATAAGCCTCGGGGAGCTGTCTACCAAGCTATGATCCGGGGATTTCCGAATGGGGCAACCCTTCTGCTTTTTAGCAGAAAACCGTATCTGAATACATAGGATACCGTGGCATACCCTGGGAATTGAAACATCTTAGTACCAGGAGGAAAAGAAATCAATGAGATTCCGTAAGTAGTGGCGAGCGAAAGCGGAGAAGCCTAAACCACCGAGCTTGCTCGAGTGGGGTTGCAGGGCTTGTGGACTCGATCGATCGGGGCCGCTGCAATGTTGCTAGTAAAACGTTCTGGAAAGGACGACCATAGAGGGTAATAGTCCCGTATGCGAAAGCGATATTGCACTGGTGCACAAGTACCTAAGTAGGGCGGGGCCGGAGAAACCCCGTTTGAATCTGGGAGCACTAACTTCCAAGGCTAAACATTGCTTCAGATCGATAGTGAACTAGTACCGTGAGGGAAAGGTGAAAAGTATCCCGATAAGGGAGGTGAAATAGAACTGAAACTCCATGCTAACAAAGAGTCGGAGCCGTAGCTTGCTACGGTGACGGCGTGCTTTTTGCAGCACGATCCAACGACTTAGTTCTACGCGGCTGTCTAAGGGATGACGAATTCCGGAGACAGAGTGAAAGCGAGCCTTAATAGGGCGTTTATGGTCGCGTGGACTAGACCCGAAGCCAGACGAGCTACATATGAACAGGGTGAAGCGTCGGTAAAACGACGTGGAGGCCCGCACCCACTTGCTGTGCAACTCAAGGGGATGATTTGTGTGTAGGGGAGAAATTCCAATCGAGTTTGGCAATAGCTGGTTCTCTCCGAAATAGCTTGAGGGCTAGCGTCTTGTAAATTATACCCGAGGGGTAGAGCTACTGGATGAGAATTCGCCGCAAGGTAGGATTTTCAACCAAACTCCGAATACTCGAGGTACGTACCAAGGCAGTCAGTATTACGGGGCTAAGCTCGTAGTACAAAAGGGAAACAGCCCAGATCGTCAGCTAAGGTCCCTAAATCTGTATTAAGTGGGAAAGGAAGTGAAGACTCTTAGACACTTAGGAGGTTGGCTTAGAAGCAGCCATCCTTTAAAGAGTGCGTAATAGCTCACTAATCTAGAGTCTTCGCGCCGACAATGTAACGGGGCTAAATACAGTACCGAAGCTACGGATTCAATCGTAAGATTGAGTGGTAGGAGAGCGTTCCGTATGCGCCGAAGCGGGAGGGTGACCAACCGTGGAGCGTACGGAAGTGAGAATGTTGGAATGAGTAACCGCAATGAGGGTGAGAGCCCCTCACATCGAAAGTCCGAGGTTTCCTGGGCCATGGTGATCATCCCAGGGTTAGTCGGTCCTAAGGCGAGGCTGAAAGGCGTAGTCGATGGACATCAGGTTAATATTCCTGAACTGCTTGCATATTCGAGGGAGAGACGCATCTCTGTACCTCTTGCCCCTTATTGGATTGGGGTTTGACTTCTGAGGACGTCGCGTAGGCAAATCCGCGCGGCAATAGTCCGATGGAAGTTGACGACGCTGATAGCAATATCAGTCAAGGAGAGGGAGCGGGGTGCCTGGAAAATCTTCTAAGGTTCGTATGCAAGTATCCGTACCGCAAACCGACACAGGTGGACTGGGCGAGAAGCCTAAGATGAACGGGAGAGCATTCGTTAAGGAACTCGGCAAAAAAGCTAGGCGTAAGTTTGCAATATGCCTTGCCATCCGCAAGGGTGGCCGCAGCGAAAGTATTCCAACCGACTGTTTACCAAAAACACAACTCTCTGCAAACCCGTAAGGGGAAGTATAGGGGGTGACACCTGACCAGTGCCGGAACGTTAACGGGAGCGGTTCACGCCAATCCCCGAAGCGCCGGTGAACGTCGGCGATAACTATAATCGTCCTAAGGTAGCGAAATTCCTTGGCAGGTAAGTTCTGTCCCGCATGAAAGGTGTAACGAGTTGGAAACTGTCTCAACGAACATCCCGGTGAAATTGCAATGACGGTAAAGATGCCGTCGACCTACAGCAAGACGAAAAGACCCCATGGAGCTTTACTATAGCTTGGTATTGACTTAAAGTTTTTGTTGCCGAGAATAGGTGGGAGACTTCGAAGCATCCCTTCAGGGGGATGTGGAGTCGCCAATGGAATACCACTCTGCAAAAATTTTAATTCTAACCCGCGGCCGTAATCCGGTCGGGGGACAGTGCCTGGTGGGTAGTTTGACTGGGGCGGTCGCCTCCAAAAGAGCAACGGAGGCGTTTACTAAGGTTCTCTAGATCCGGATGGAAATCGGGTCGATAGTGCAAACGCATAAGAGAGCTTTACTGAGAGACCGATCAGTCGATCAGTCGCGAAAGCGGAAGTTAGTGAACCGACCATCACTCGTAGGAGTGTGGAAGATCATCAGATAAAAGTTACCCTGGGGATAACAGGCTGATCTTGCCCAAGAGTCCATATCGACGGCAAGGTTTGGCACCTCGATGTCGGCTCATCGCATCCTGGGGGTGGAGAAGCTCCCAAGGGTTTGGCTGTTCGCCAATTAAAGCGGTACGCGAGCTGGGTTCAAACCGTCGTGAGACAGGTTGGTTTCCTATCTGCTGTAGGCGTGTGTAGCTTGAGAGAACTCTTTCCTAGTACGAGAGGACCGGAAAGAACGAACCTCTGGTGTATCTGCTGTTCCGCCAGGAGCACTGCAGAGTAGCTAAGTTCGGGCAGGATAACCGCTGAAAGCATCTAAGCGGGAAGCCGAGCTCAAGATAAGGCTATATCTATGGATTCGTCCATAGAAGATTTCCTAGAAGATGACTAGGTCGATAGGCTATAGGTGGAAGTCCTGTGAAGGATTAAGCCAAGTAGTACTAATAAATCTAATCAACTTTCTTTGTTCCAGCACGGTTAACAGTGAAGAGTGTTTGACAATACATTAAGAAGACGACAGAATATATACGATAGATATCTGGAGGAGAATGTTTCCGGTGCCTTTGGCGAAGTGGAAACACCCGATCCCATACCGAACTCGGCAGTTAAGCGCTTCAGCGCCGATGGTAGCCGCAAGGCAAGAGTAGGTCGGTGCCGGGAACATTCTTCTTCAGCTTCAAAGAATATCAAAGCAGCCTTCATGAGGCTGTTTTTTCTTATTATGAAGAGATTGTATGCTTAGCCGTATGCTATAATAGAAAAAGATACGCTCAATCTCACTAATGTGGCTGTTAAGATTTTTATGCTTTCATCAAGAAAATATCGGCAGATTGTCATCAGTTTCATATATGTCGTACTCTTCTCGCTTTTTTCCGCCTTCGTATATTATGTTTTTTTGAAAGCGCCGGAAACATGCCTTGATGGAAAGCAGAATCAAGATGAATCCGGAATCGATTGCGGCGGTGTCTGCGGAGCATGTCCGGATCTTATCACTGGGCAGGATCTCGAAGTGAAAGAAGCGGCTTTTGTTCCTGGAGGCGGGAACCGATATGATGTTTTGGCAAAAATTCATAATCCGAACGATGAGGCAGGAGCGTCTTCATTCGCTTATTCCTTCGTTTTGAAAGATGTTTCTGGAAAGATCATCGCGACACGTTCCGGAACGGATTATGTTTTGCCACAAGAAAGCAAATATATCATCGGACTCAATCTTGATGTCGATACGCTTTCAGCTGCATCAGTCAATCTTGAAATACGTGATGTCACGTGGGAACGTTTTTCCGGATACCAGGAAAAACCGCAAGTCAACGTGTATCAGAAGAGTTATGCGCAGATATCTTCTGGTGGAGCAGGTTTCGGGGAGGCGAAAGGCTTGGTGTCGAATGAAAGCACATACGATTTCCGTTCTCTTGTCGTCAAAGTAATATTGCGTGATGCTTCTGGCAAACCGCTTGCGGTCAATTCGACCGAGATGCGTACCGTTGGAGCCCATGAGCAGCGTGATTTTCGGCTTATATGGCCGAACGCTTTTCCGGGAACCGTCGAACGTGTCGATATGGAAGTCGATGCTGACGTCTATCATTCAGACAATTTTATCAAGCAATATCTTCCGGGCGGCAGCGCGTATCAATCGCCTGTGACGCCAGCCGCTTATTAGTCTCCAGGTATTCGTCTGTTATGTTCCGTCCATTCCTCAAGTTTGATTGGATGCTTGTCTCGATCGTACTGCTTTTGCTTGGCATCGGTCTTTTGGCTTTGTATAGCCTTTCATCTTCTGCTGGAACCGATTATTTCATCAAGCAATCCATTTTTTCCGTCTTGGGAATCTGTATCATGTTTTTTGTCGGGCAGCTTGATTATCGCCATATCGCCCGATATAGCACGGCGATGTATTTCATTACGATCGGGATTCTTTCTATTGTTCTTATATTCGGGCGAACGGTGAATGGCACTGCTGGCTGGCTTTCATTCGGCGCTTTCCAAGTACAACCGGTTGAAATCGCCAAAGTGACGCTTATCATATTTTTGGCAAGTTTTATTGCGAAGAAAACATCGGAATTCGGCGAATGGACTCGCGTTATCGCTTCGCTTATCCTATCGGCCGCGTTAGTATTCCTTGTGCTCAAACAGCCTGACCTTGGTTCTAGTCTTGTTTTGGCAGCGATTTGGGGCGGTATGATCTTCGCTTCCGGATTGCGTTTAAAACATGTTATTGTGCTCTTTGTGCTTGGTATGACGCTTTCAATTGGTGGCTGGTTCGGTTTGGCACAGTATCAGAAAGATCGTATCAATACCTTCATCCATCCGGAACTTGATCCACAAGGGAGCGGGTACAACGTGCTTCAAGCGATTGTAGCTGTCGGATCTGGAGGCGTATTCGGCAAAGGCGTGGGTCATGGGTCGCAATCACAACTCAATTTTCTTCCAGAAAAGCATACAGACTTTATTTTTGCTGTTATCGCGGAGGAGCTCGGTTTAGCAGGGAGTCTGCTGGTGCTTTGTCTCTATTTGGCATTGTTGTATCGCATAGAGCGTATCGGGGCGAGCGCGCGCGATAATTTTGGATATCTTTTTGCTGTGGGCGTATCAGTTATGATATTTTCCCAGGTGCTCATCAATATCGGCATGAATATCGGATTGTTGCCTGTAACGGGTATTCCGGCGCCATTCCTTTCGTATGGCGGTAGCTCGCTTGTGTCGGTTTCTCTTTCGCTTGGTTTGCTTTTGAGCATTTATAGCCGTAAAAGACGTGATGAGGCTGCTCGTGTCTCTTTTGCGAATGATGCTCTCGATGCTCATATCTCGCTTTGATTGGTGACGCTTTCCATTGACGGGGCGCTCCTTTTTTGCTATATTGAAAAGGCTTTGAAAAGCCTTAATTTCCGTTCTTGAGGCCGTCAGTCAGCCTCAAATCCGGGCCCGGATATGCATATATTGCTCATAGCACAGGCTGTCGTAGCGGTCCTTCTCTCTGTTTCCATTCTTCTTCAGAATCGTGGTGCAGGGCTTGGAAGCGCGTTCGGAGGTGATTTTGGAGGATATTATACCAAACGTGGTTTGGAGAAGTTTTTGGTATATGCGACAGTAGTCCTTGCGATAGCGTTCTTTGGATTGGCTATCATCAACGTCAGGCTTTCTATCGGTGTCTGATAATGCCATCCCGAAAGAGGAGGGGTTAATACTGTAATTCCACGCTTATATCTATTTCCAGACCTATTTCTATCCTCGGAAACGGTAAACTCTCACGGATTTTCCGCGCCTTATCGTTGCGTGATCGCGTCCTGGTCTCTTTTTTTGCGTTCATTTCTGTCGGAGCATTTATTTTTTGGGCAGGAGCGCTGTATGTCACTTCGACAAATGTTGTGCCGGAAGCAGGCGGAGAATATACCGAAGGCATAGCTGCTCAACCGCGATATATCAACCCGATACTTTCGCAGACGAGTGAGGCTGATGCCGATTTGACAGCCATTATTTATGATGGACTTTTCCGAGTCGATGCGTCAGGGCACCTTGCAAAGCGCTTAGCATCCGATTATTCGATTTCGGATGATGGTAAGACATATACCGTAACGCTCCGTCAGGGCGCTCGGTGGCATGATGGTGAGGAAGTGACAGCTGATGATGTTCTTTTTACTATCCAATCCATACAGAATCCGGCCTACAAAAGTCCGTTGCGCACCAACTGGCTTTCGGTTGATGTGACAGAAGCCGACAAGTACACGCTGATATTTACGCTGAAAAAACCTTATTTCGGATTTTTGGAGAATTTGACAGTAGGCATACTTCCGAAGCATATCTGGGAAAATATCGCTCCTGAGAATTTCTTGTTGGCCGATTATAATTTAGCGCCGATCGGATCGGGCCCGTATCGCTTCTTTGATTCTGAAAAAGACTCGAGCGGCAATATGGTTTCATATGAATTGAGAGCATTCCCTGAATATTTCGCTGGCGCGCCATATATCAGCAAAGTGACATTCCATTTTTATCCTGATGAAGCCTCGCTCATTGATGCATATAATCGCAAGGAAATTTTTGGCATCAATACGATTACTCCGAACAGTTTAAGCAGTTTGGAAGAGCGTAAGAGCACGCGTGTGTATGACATTTCCATCCCGCGCATTTTCGGTGTTTTTTTCAATACTACTAAGAGCGTGCCGCTTGCGTATGGAGAAGTTCGGGAAGCGCTTGCATTAGCTTCAGATCGTGATGCCATCATCCGCGGGGCGCTCCAAGGAAAAGGTCAACCAGCATATACTGCTTTTTTGCCGTTCATGGATGGCTATGCATCCGATCTTGATATTCCGTCACTCAATAAGGAGCAAGCGAACAGTATACTTGATGATGCTGGCTGGAAACGCGGTGATGACGGCGTGCGCGTGAAGGGGGATACGGTGCTGGCATTTACGATTGCGACACCGAATTGGCCCGAGCTCGTCAAGACGGCCGATTTGCTCAAATCGCAATGGTCTGAGATCGGTGTGCGTGTCGATGTGCAGGTGTTAGGTGTTGCTGACCTCCAGCAGAACGTTATCCGATCGCGCAGTTACGATGCGCTTCTTTTTGGTGAAGCGGCGATGACTCAGTCTGATCCATATTCATTCTGGCATTCGAGCCAGAAGCAGGACGGTCTGAACTTAGCCGTATTCGATAATAAGGATGCTGATGACGTGCTGCTTTCTATCCGTGAGAGTCTTGATGATTCCGAGCGCCAGAGTGATTACCGGTCATTCCAAGAAATCCTTCTGAAAGAGAATCCAGCCGTGTTTCTGTATAGCCCGACGTATCTTTATGTTGTGAACAGTACTGTAAAAGGGATCGATGTGAAGAATATCGATATGCCGAGCGATAGGTTCAATGGCATCAAGGATTGGTATATTGATACGAAGCGTGTGCGGAAATAATTTCTCAGAGCCGTGGGAGCGTTTTTCGATAATTGGTAAAAATAAAAGCATCAGTATGTCAAATTCTCTTGATCCATCCAATTTTCGCCAGATGTTGCTGGATACTCCTGAACAGTTCCAGATAGGTATGTCGATAGCTGAAGGCATCCGTGTCGAGGGTGATTTCAATAAGATTATGATTTCTGGCATGGGCGGTTCTGCGTTGCCAGGCAACCTGTTCCGAGTCTATTTGAATGATTTGTTCCGAAAAGAAATTGGGAAGAAGCCTCTTGCTGTGTATCAGAATCGTTTTTATGGTTTGCCACCGGAAGCTCATGATCATTGCCTGAATTTCATCTGTTCTTATTCCGGTAATACCGAAGAGACAGTGGCTTCTTTTGAAGAAGCGTTGGCAACTGGCTTACCGTGTATCGGGTTATCGGCTGGAGGCAGGATCGAAGCCATCTGCCAGGAACGCAACGTGCCGCATATCAAGCTTCCGATGCCGAGTCCAGATTTCCAACCGCGTGTAGGAACGGGTTATTTTTTCGGAGCGTTGTTCCAGGTCTTGGTGAATCAGGGGCTTATTCCTGACGATCGATCAGGTATATTGTCTGCAACCGCCGATTGGAAGAATCGTCTTATCGCTCTCGAAGAGCATGGGCGCGCGTTGGCGGAACGCTTTGAAGGAAAGACTCCGATTATCTATGCTTCGACGAAATACAAACCGGTTGCTATGGTTTGGAAAATAAAATTGAACGAGAATGCGAAGACTCCTGCTTTTTGGAATTTCTTTCCGGAGCTGAATCATAATGAGATGGTCGGTTGGACGTTGCCTCAGGGAAATTTTGTCATCATCATGCTCCGCGATCCATTGGATCATCCAAGAAATCTCAAGCGATTCGAAGTGACGGCTGATATCCTGCGCAGTAAGGGCATAGATGTTGAAATCGTCGATATGGAAGGGGAAAGCGTTTTTGCGAAGATGTTCTTGTCGATTGCGCTTGGCGATTTTGCCTCCTATCATCTGGCGCTCAGATACGGACAAGACCCGACTCCAGTTTTGATGGTAGAAGATTTGAAGCATCGACTGGTGGAATAAATCTGCATCTCATAGCGTACATATATGTATAGTGTTATTCTTTGCGGCGGCTCTGGAACACGCCTTTGGCCGCTTTCCCGCCGGAATTATCCCAAGCAGTTTCTCCGCCTGTATAGCGAATATTCACTTCTCCAAGAGACATATCTCCGCATGCGTAAGCTCATGCCGATGGAACGGATTCTCTTCGTGACAAACAAGAGCGGGTATCCGAATGTGCTTGAACAGATACACGCGGTCGATGAGGCGTTCGATGCACAGCAGGTGGTCATCGAACCTAAGAGTCTCAATACGGCGCCAGCGATGGCCTGCGCGGTCGAGTATCTTTTTTCAGAGATGGGAGCGAAGGAAGATGAGGTAGTCTTGTTTCTTCCTGCGGATCACTATATTGGCAATGTTGAAGGGTATCTTTCCTTGTTGAGAAGAGCGTTCGAGAGTGTTGGTGATCATGTGGGAACGATTGGCATATCAGCGACAAAGCCAGAGACCGGTTATGGGTATATGAGGAAGGGAGAGCGCCAAGGAGAGTATTTTCCAGTGATTCAATTTTGCGAGAAACCTGATCGTGAAACTGCCGAACGTTATATCGCTTCTGGCGAGTATGTCTGGAATTCCGGCATGTACCTTTTCACGCTCGGGACGTTTCGAAGCGAGGTCGCGAAATACGCTCCGGAGATTTCTGCCGCTATGGATGCCGGTTGGGAATCTTTTGTCGAGCATTTCAGCGCTCTTCCATCCATATCGTTCGATTATGCCGTATCGGAGAAGTCGGATTGT
>WSSedL1CaDRAFT_10001431_pt1 | contig 13824 bp, 3 predicted proteins | sample WetSurSL1Cattail_FD_9464 | JGI IMG/M metagenome (IMG submission 9464)
GCTCAGCCTGTAACAGACAAACAGCAATACCAGCGACAGCTATCAAAAAAATAAATATCTTTACAATAGAAAAGAAATTCAGGAAGACAACCTGAATGGCAAGTTCTTTGGTATGCTGGATCATGGGGCCAGGTTTTATGATCCGCAGATTGGACGTTGGACAAGTGTAGACCCGAAAGCAGAACAGTATCGTAGATGGAGTCCGTATAATTATTGTGATGATAATCCTCTAAAATTAACGGATCCAGATGGGCGTGGTCCTGAATTAGCTTTTTTATTAATACCAGGCGTTGGAGAGGCACTTCTCACAGCTACAGTTGTTGTAGCAGTTTCTACAGCAGTCGTATATGTAACTTATAAGGCAACAGAAGCTACTTGTAATGCGATTAGTGATACCCGACAAGCACAAAAGCATCAAGAAAAACAGGAGAATCAACTAAAAGAACAAGGTGAAAGTAAGAATAGAAATTTTGATAAAAATATGAAAGAAAATTGTCAAGAAAAATCACCAGATGGCTCACCCGAGATAAAAGGGGGTGATAATAAAGGGGTGGCTAATACTATTGCAAAAATTGGATCTGGCATTGGTTTAGCCAAAGTTCTTGCTGATGCAGTTACCAATACTACACCTACTAAAAATTCAGATGCTGAAAATAATACAAGTACAAGTTCCAGTACCAATACAAAAAATAATCAAAATTCTTCAAGTAGTACTAAGTCAACAACAAGTACTTCAACATCTAGTGATAATAGTTCAAATACAAGTTCAAGTACGTATATAAAACCGCCATCTATGCCTGTTGATCACCCAAGAAGGTATAATCCAAGATATAGATGATAAATAGTATATTAATTATTATGAAAAGTTTAAAAAAAGGATTATACTTTATAAGTATATTATATAGCATTATTTACATATTTTTTAGTCATGATTATTTAACCTTTTTAAGAGGTAAAGTATCAATAATAATTGTACTACTACTAGTTGGTTTAATATTTTTTGTGGAAATATATTCTCGAAATAATGAAAATAAAAATAATTAAATGGCTCTGTTTAAATTCATTTTTAATTTTAAAATACGTTTTTTATTCATATTTTATTTTAATATGCATTTTGTATAAAATTGGCCATATACCTGTTATAATAGGTTATTTATTTTGGTATTTATGTGGACAATATATAGGTGCTTTAATTTATAAAAATGTAATGTCATTTATAAAAACTCATAAGGATTATTTTCAATAAGGAATAGTCCAAATTTATTGTAAAGCCAAGTAATAAAAAATTGCCCCGATAGCCGTGGTTTGCAGTTCGGCGTAATTTTAATTACGTCGGATTATTCCGGTAGCATACGCTACCATTGCGAAGCAAGAGATATTAAAGCCTGGTAACGGTAAGCTACCGAGCTTTTGCTTTTATAAAGCTAATTTTTGTTGTAAATCAGATTTAAAAAGGGAAGCTTCAATAAGTTCCTTAATGATAAAATCCTCGCTAACACAGATGTTCGTTAATGCTGGCGTACTGTTTGTAACGCGTGCCCTTCTTCTCCATCATTTATAACGACATTTGTGCAGCAAGAATATAGAAAAAGACAGGTAACTTCAGTTTGTAGTCTGGAGAATGTATCTGCCACCGACGAATATATTTTTGCAGGCCTGAGCCTGCTTTTATAAAACAGCCAAGGTGGGAACCTTGTCAGAACTGGATAATTGTATTGTTTATTTTAACCAACCTGCGTAGCTCACCAAATTATAAGCAATGCCGAAGGCTTAAAAAAGGAATACCTTATACGGCTGCGGGCTGTATGAGCAAAGTCGAGGTACGAGACGGCGCGAGTTTCCGCAGTCATAGATTTTTTGGTTCCTTTTTCATCGCATGGAAAAAGGAACAAGAATAATAAGAAACTATTAAATACTTAAATTATCGTAAATTATCCAATTACCATCTTTCCCATTGCGCAGCAAAAGAAGATGCCAGAGCTACGCTCCTCTGAAACATCTGATATCGTCTGGTATTATTAAGATAGCATGGCTCCGCCCCTTCATACACCGAAGGTTGCATACTTTCACCAGCAATTCTGAGGATGGCTCTGACTTCAAAACTACATTTTGTAGTCCAGAGCTTACTTTTGAATTATTTATAGAAGCTTCATTTATAAGATTTTTAATACCTCTTGTTGATTTTAAAATAACGACAATTCCATCTGCGTAATCTAAATGGTGCAAACTAACACAGAAATCTATGATTGTTTCATTTTGTTTGAATTTTGCATTTATCCATTCTGATTCTTCTTTGATAGCATCCTCTGAAGTAAAATTGAATTCAGATAAATACGGACAGATCTTATTGATTATATTTCGTCTAAAAGCTTCAAATATTTCCTTCTTAGTATTCATTGTATTTTCCATATTATTTTGTTAAGCAATTTACAATAATAACTAAAAACGCCCCTTGCGTAATTGCAAGGAGCGTTTTGTTCTTTTCATGGATACCTGTTACATGTTGGGAACCCGGAACATCTGGCCTGTAACAGGAAGTTTTAACACGGTTATGGTTATTATATTTGAATATTTGTCGGAAGTACAACCAGTACCGGAAATTTTCCGGATAAACCGGGTGGATTGAGAAAGATTGCCGTAATCGTAAGTTACAGCATTTGAACTACTGATATCAGTCCAGTTGGCATCGCCGGCAACAGCAGATGTATTGGTAGTGTACTGCCATGTATAAGTATAAGAGTTGCTTCCTCCGCTTGGTGATGTTATGTTGGTAAAAGCCGGAACATCACTTCCTTTACATACACTTTGGTCTGATGCAATTGCGCCTCCCTGGCAATCAGGGAATCCGATACAGAACTGAGTACCTGAAGTGGAAATACCCCCGGTAAGGTTGTTACGATATACATTTGGAGAGGAGGCAGCAGCATGAGTTCCGTCAAAGAACCAGCTTCCACCATTAGTACGTTTTATTATGGCGGTATTGCTCCCAAAGTAATAAGTACTAAAGCCATTGGCTTTTAAAGCCAGATTGTAATTAGTAGCAGCAAAGCTGTTACGGGCTGTAGCATCCCAGTAACCTTCGGGGAATTCGTTGGTAATAATTCTTCCGGTTTCGGTTAAGGGTAATCCTGTGCCGCCTGCATCAGTTGCTACATAACGCATTCTGAGAGAACCTGCAGTTAATCCCGAATTAATGGTTACCGTGGCCAACTGTGTGTTTGTATTGGTTCCAACAGGGAACAAATAAGAACCTGTGGCTGCAATCCATTTTTCGTAATTACCAATGATCGTTCCGGCAGTGTATGATAAAGTTCCTGGAACTGAAGTGCCTGTACCCACGGTCAATACGTTGGAACCCGTTGTTATGGTTCCGCTGGTAAAGGTAAAGGTGTTGGATACTCCCATATTATTATTGAGCGCTATAGCCGTACTGTTCGAAACCGTGAGGTTATAAAATAATTCGCCACTTGCATTGGTTAAAGCTTGGTTCGTTCCATTAAATGTTACTGTACCGGTGCGGGGAACAAAAGAACCGTTGTTGGTCCAGTTGCCGCTAACAGTAATGTTATAGCTAGGCGAAGAGGAGACATCGAGCGTACCGGCACTAATAGTAAGGTTATTGTTAACCATAGTATTATATGAAATACGGTAAGTGCCACCCGAATTAACGGTTAAATTATAGAAAGCACTGGTACCCGGGGTAATACTCTTTGTTCCGGTAGCCGATTTTACGATAACCGTACTTGTACCACAGGTAAATACACCCGGACTGGATACCTGCCAGTTTTCACCAACATTAATTGTAGAAGAACGGGCCAGGAAGGCTCCTCCGTTAATGATTGAGCGGTTACCAATGGTAGTGGAGTATACCGTTGTACCACCATCGGAAGATGCATCGAGAGTACCTTTGGTTAAAGTAAAATTATGAGTAACATTTAAAGCACTTCCCAAAGTAAAAGTAGCTGTTCCCGAGCCATTTCCGCTGTAAACTAATAAATCGTAAAAACTATTGGTTCCGTTTTTAAAGGTATTGGTTCCGGAAGATGCATTTAAGGTAACCTTTTTAGTTCCAGGTACAAATGTACCGGTAGCAACCCAGCTGCCGCCAACTGTAAGGTTGTATTTAGATGCGTCTAAGGTTCCGGTATTTAAGGTAAGGTTGTGGCCAATATTGATGAGGGTATCGAGGGTGTAAATAACACCTGTTACTGCATTAATAGTCAGATCATAGAAACTCCCCGATTTAAAGAAAATAGGTTTGGTTCCAGATACTGCATTTAAAATTACATTTGAAGTAGCTGGTGTAAACACACCCTTAGAACCGGTCCAGCTGCCCCCAACAGTAATTAAAGGCGAGCCAATAGCTACAATGGTTCCGCCGTTAACCACATCCGAAGCCAAGGTTAAGCTGTCTGAAATTTCGATACGTGCATTTTTATACAGCGTTAATTTTTTAGAAACCGCCGAAGCTGCCGTAATTTGAGGATAATTGGTTACATTAGGAATGATAGCCGATTTTGTAATATCCGGAATAAGATTGGTCATCCAGTTACCGGCAACATGCCAGTTATGATTCACTGCTCCGGTCCAGATATACGTATTTTGATAAGTCCAGATTAAAAGCCCGGAATTGGCATCGGTAATACCGTTGGCGTCGTTTTCGTATTCGAAAGTACCCAAATCGCCCGAAGCATCCTGAATGGTAATAATGTTCGTTCCTGAAGTACGACTGATATTATAAAGCGGACCGTTATTAAACTGAATTTCACCAATGGTAATATCTGCCCCAAACTCATTTTCGAATTTGAGATACTGACCACCGGAAGCTCCGTTTGAGAAGGCTCCGTACCACAAGCCTTTTTTAGTTGCTGTATCCAAAACTGCGCCTGAATGCATGTAAAGCCCGTTGATTCCGGTGTAGCTAATATCAAAATATTTAGCTGCAAGAGTACCTCCCGACAAAATATCAAGCGAATAAGTACCGGACTGATTGCTAACGTAAGCCGGATTGTTTTCGTCGGATCCAATGATATTAAGAATACCTCCTGAATTTACTTCAAAGAATGAAGATGCTCCCATTAACACATAAGCATTAGCTCCAATATTAAGAGTACCGTTTACGTTGAGGTAATCAACACCCGAGTTGTCACCTACATTTAAAGTTTGTCCGGCAATAGATAAATTACCGTAAATATTCAAAGTGCGGCTTATACTTGTTGTTCCGGAAAGAGCTGCAGTTACACCCGAATTGATATCCAAATCGTAAAAAGCAGAACTTCCTCCATTTAAATATTGAGTTCCTGAACCATTTAATATAACTTTTCCGGTAGAAGCAGTATATGTACCTGAATTCGTCCAGTTTCCGCCTAAATACAGATAAGAATTGGCATAAGCAGTAAGAGACGCTCCGGAATTAATGGTTAAACTACCGTTTATATAACTTCCTGAAACAATACGGTACGGACAGGTTCCGGCGATGATAAGGTTATAGAACGGATAATTGCCGTTATTTATAATTTTGGCACTTCCGGTACCGTTGAAAGTAACATTACCTAAGAGCTGCGTAACACTGTTGCGGGTCCAGTTGCCTACAACAGTAAGGAAATCTGAAGTACTAACTTCCCTGAGGGTACCGTTAATGATAATATCTCCATAAATGGTTAGATCGGTAGAATCATAATCCAACGGAGTATTTAAAGTAAGGGTAGCTCCGCTGTTAATGGTTAAATGAGCTGTTTTAGCACCATAAGTTGTAATAATAGGCTGATTTAGAGCAGTGGCAATATAAACATTTTCGGCACCTGTTGGTACAAAACCCGGTCCGGAGCTGGCAGTCCAGTTTCCGGCAATAAACCAGTTGGTATTTACTGAACCATTCCAGGTAAGAATAAGAGGTCCTGTCCAGTTAATTAAACTATAAGAATCCATTTCATAAGTCTGACCAGCAAATACCCCTGAAGCATTATAAAACTCAACAGTTCCGGATGTAGCATTCACTTTCTTGACATTTTTGCCACTTCCTCCCGGGTAAGTTGGGAAGGATGCGTTTATGATAGCACCAGTTCCTGTTAAGGATTGAGTATTTTCGATTGTTAACATGGCTCCTGTACTTGAACCATTGGTAAAAGTACAATAGCTGAAGTTATCGGTTGCGTCAATTGTTCCGTTGCTGGTGATGTAAATACCGTTGGCCTGACCGCCCATATATTCATATAACGTGTACAACGATTTAATCGTTCCATCCACAGTAAACTTATAACTTCCGGTATAACTGTTGATGTTTCGGGTTACAGCTACCGGACTATCCACCGTACCAACCAAATCAATAGTACCTCCGGAATTAACGGTAAGCGAACAATAATAACCCAAAGCAAGGGTACCGCCGGCTCCGGCAATATATTTTCCGGAAATAGAAACCGTATTGGAATTATATCCGAGCTGAACATATTTACTGTTAGCATTAAAAGTTCCGGAATTAACTAACATATTGGCATCTACCCTTAAATTGTCGGCCAGATTGATAGTAGCTGCACTGCCGGCAGCAATGGTAAGATTATTTAAAGTGGAGCCATTAGATTCTAGCGTAGCCGAACCTGAGGATTTTGTCAAAATATAAGTTCCGGACTGAGAAAAAGCACCGGTACCAGAAGCCAGCATGTTATTGGCAACATAAATTGATTGCCCGTTAGCGCTGAATGTTCCGCTGGTGACACTTAAATTATCATTGACATAATAATTAACAGAGCTTTGGGCATAAGTAATGCCTGACGATTTGGCAATTGTTAAATCCCAGAAAGGATTGGTTGCTGTTGTTCCTACGTAAATATACTGGTTATTTGAAGTACCTTCAAAAATAACTTCGCCGGCACGGGGCACAAATGTTCCGGTGCCGCTGTTGTTCCAGTTTCCTGAAATATTGATATTATAATTATTGGAACTAACATCGAAAGTTGAAGTGTTAAAATTCAATGTATTCTGAACTCCGACATCACCTTTAAGAGTCTTGGTATTTGTATTTTGAAGTGTTAAAATACCATAGTTTACTCCGGCAATGGTTTGATCTGAAGAGCCACGATAATAGGTTACCGAGTTGCTGGCTAAATCATAATTGGTGAAACCGGACGGAAAAACATCGGTACCGGTCAATACTAAGTTACTGTTGCTTTCAACGGTAAAAGTACCAGCCGAAGAAGACGAACTTAAGAGATAGTTGTTAAAATATACAGTTGAAACCGTATCTCTCACAACAGCATCGCCGGTAATAGCAACATCTCCAAGGAATGTCAGGTTCCGTTGTTTACAATCGATATCAAGATTTGCAAATTTAGATGCATAAACGTATTGGTCAGATGAAGTACGGTCGAACACAACAGTTCCGTTACCAGAATAAGCCCCGGTTCCTGTCCAGTACTGACCGGTAAACGTGTGGGTTTCATCACCGTCGTTAAATGTACCGGTGGAACTAATAATCACATTACCGTTAAAATCAATATTACTACCCGGTTCTGCCATTAATACAGAGTTAATTGTAGTTAAATTATTAACTGTTATTGGGCCGTGAGTAGCTTTATTATTGGAACCAGCAATGGTAAGGTTATAAAATGTAGCGTTTGTAATATTTTGATTTGAGCTACCTGTAAATTCAACGGTTCCGGCTGTAACGGTTCCGGAAACCGGAGCGAAATCGCCACTTTCTACCGCGAAATCACCTTCTACATCATATACATAATTATTGGTGGCAGGAGCCAGGGTTCCTTTTTTAACATCAACAGAGCCTTTAATGGTTAGCGGAGTACCAATAAGGTTGAAAGTAGTATTGGTATTGTCAATAATTACATTGTAGAAATTAGAGGTTAGAGGTGTTATATTAGCTGTTCCGGCAGCGGAGGTAAACCTTACGGTACCATTACCATGTATAAACATACCTGATGAACCGCGGGTCCAGTAACCACCACAGGTAATTTCACTGGAAGAAGAACCTACAGCCAGAATACCAGCGCCTGTAGAACCAATATAAATATCGCCAGAAGTGATAAGCTTTTTACCATTGGTAAGATATACATGTCCGTTGGTAATATTCAGATTTTTACAAACAGCACTATCATTCAGAATGTATGCATCATTCGGACTACCGGTTGGTACAATAGCATCTATCAATAATGTAGGAACACCGTCGCTCCAGTTACCGGCAGTATGCCAGTCGGTGCTGATGCCTCCAATCCATGTAGTATTGATAACTGCCGGCCAGTGTAATAAACCGGTGGCAGCAGCCGGAGTTGTTTCATTGTCATCTTCAAATTTATAACCGCCCAGATTACCACCTACATTTTTGAAAATTACAGGGGTCGAAGCATTGTTTCTTCTTACGTTAAAATGAGTTCCCTGAACTGGAGTACCCGAATAATCAAAATTGATATTGGTAATGGTATCCCCGGTATAAGTAGCTTCAAGATTTAAATAGCATACCCCGCTGGCATTGCGAATATTTGAGAACCGGCCAAATGAGAAATTATAGGTAGGATCGAGTATTGAACCTGTAGCCATAATTAAACCGGCATCCTGTAAATATTCTATTAAATAATATTTGGCAGCCAATGTACCACCCGAAAGAATGTTGATTTGAGCTTCAGAACCAGTAACTCCGGCAGTTTCGCGGGTTATAGTTGCAATATCTGTAGACGATGAACCTACCAGATTAAGTTTTCCGGTGACGTTCATCACACTCTGCGATGTCTGGCTGTTAAATTTAAGTTTGGCATTGGCATTGGCATTTAAAGTTCCTTCAACTGTATAAACTTTTCCGGACGATATATTGGACCCTAAAATAAGAGTATTAGAATTTAGATTTAAAGAGGCCAGACTTCTTAAATCCATTTCTCTGCTGATACGATTGCTCGACGAAAGTAAATTATACTGGGTTGCTACAGTTGGGATAAACTCTACATCGTAGAAATTAGAACCATTAGTAGTAATACTGATGGGTGTAGTTTTGCCGTTAAATGTGACCTTACATGTATTGCAGGTGAAGGTGCTGTTGGTGTTGGTCCAGTTGCCCTTTACAAACAAATTATAGTAGGTTGGAATAACTGCATCGGAAGTATTAAGCGTAGCCAGATTATTTATGGAAAGATTGCCGTTTACTGTCCAGTCTGAAAACATACGTTTGGTACCGGAATTGGAAATAGTAACATTATTTACGGCAAAAGCGGGAGTGTTGATATTTTGGGTTCCTCCGTCGAATGTAATATTGGCAGAGTCGGACGATAATACTCCACCGGAAGTATTGGTTAAACTACCTGCCATGGTATAATCGTAAGTAGATAATTTAACGGTGCCGTCGGTTATTACAAAGGTTCCGTTAATATCGGTTCCGTAATTTTTAAAATATTTAGTACCGGTACCGGCAAATTTTACATTATAAAAATAGTTCGAAGAGCCTGTAACTCCCGGTTTAATAGTCTGATCCGCCGGATTACTAAAAGTAACAGTATTTCCGGAATGCTGAAAATAACCGTTGTTGGTCCATTTAGTTCCATAGAAATTGATTATCCGGCCTGTAGAAACGGTTACATTTGCCCCAACTGTAAGATTTCCATTGATATTGATGGTATCGTTTCCGTCTCCAAAGGTTTTTGTACCACTTCCGGCAAAAACAATGTTGTTAAAATCGAAACTATTATTAGACGATGTTCCTGAATAAACGTCATATAATAATTGACTTCCTGTTCCATCGAGAGTAAAGGTTGTAGTTGACGATGGCGTATAAAAATTGACATAAGCATAAGAACCGGCAACACTAATATTTTTTCCTGCATCGTCTAATGTTGCGTAAAAAGCATTAAAGTACCCGTTAACATCCAGATCGCTTACTCCGTCTAAGGTTACATTCCGGGAGTTTCCTCCCAGATTCAGGTTACCATAAATAATATTATTAGCAGTATAAATTAACTGTTTATCGGAATAACTATTTAAAGTCACGGTACTGTTTTGGCCTAAGCTATAAGTTCCGAAACCTGTAGCGAATGCCGCAGATGTAGAATCGGGTATCGGACAAACCAATTGAGAGCCGTTTTCCATCATAAAAGTCTTACCGGATAATCCGGTCATGGTGCGGGCTACAGGGATTGTAGTCCACCCGGTTTGCATACGAACAATAACCCCGTTTTTAATGATAACATTACCGGTAATTTTTAGATTTCCACCCAAATGTTTGTACCCGCTTCCGGATAATGTCAGGTTGTTAAATCCGGTAATATCCGGGTCAATGTACCAGTCGGTTCCGATATGGGTTAAGGTGCTTGTTCCGGTACCCCAATCTATTTGAATACCTCCGGTTGGGAAATTAATAGTACCTGTAAGTATCATATTGGTACTGTTGGTTGCCATTTCCATTTTAGTACGTATGTCGTTAATGGTTAAGCTTCCGTCAATGGTAAGGTTTCCCGCTTCTGCTGTTTTTATGGAAGAATCAGAAGCAGCCGTTAAATCGAATAAACGGAGGTTTCCATAATTCCAGTTGGGTGAAACTCTGATGGTCTGGTTTAAATCCGAATAATAATCTACAGTACTTGTTGTTGAAAGCGTGTAGGTTGAAAAATTAACCGGGAAATTATCAGCACCTCTTAATCTCAAATAGGTTGAATTACCCAAATAAAGCGCATTAGAACCATTACCTGTAATTTGGTTAGTATACACATCCACTACTCCGGAACCGTAACTAACATTAAAATCGCCGGTAACGGATATGGATTTATCAATATATTTATACCCACCATTGGTAAATAACATATTATAGAATGTGGTAGCACTTGTACCGTAGTCTACCTGTTGAGTTCCGGTACCGCAGAAATTTACAGTACCTATTCCACTTTGAGTAAGAGAACCTCCGTTGTTGACCCAGTTTCCGTTAACTAAAATATTATTGGTTCCTGCATCAAGAGTTGTTCCACTGCCTAAAGTCAAAGACCCGGTAACCGCTATGTTGCTTAAAAGAGATTTTGTTCCGCTGCCAGCTGTAGTAAAGTTATAGAAGGGTCCGTTTTCAATGGTTTGATTTGTACCATCGAAATAAACCGTAGAATAATCAGGGTCGAAAACGGCACCGTCTTCCGTATCCACATACCAATTGCCGCCAACGTACATATAGTTTGCTGCAGCCGCGGCATCCAGAGTTCCGTATTTAAGCGAGAAATTATTGTCAATATCAGTTGTATTTGCCAAAGTATAGATAGACCCCGGGGCATTAATTTCAAGGTTATAGAATTTTTTACCGGTTGCAGTACCTCCCGATGAGATATTCAGAGAAGCACTGTCGCCTTTAAAAATAACAGTACCATTACCGTGTGTAAAAGTTCCGGCATTAGACCAGTTTCCACCTACTTCAATTACCGAATTAGAATTTGCAACTGTTAAATTGGACGAGGTATATATAACGATACTACCTTTAGCTTTAAGATCGTAACCGTTTTGCAATTGCAGAGTTACAGCATTAGAACTTTGTGCGTCAATAATCAGGCGTGCAGCTTTTGCATCAGCAGCACTAATGTTTACGGTATAAGCAGAAGTAACATATTTGTGGTTTAAATATACATTATTGGTAGAATCGGGCACCACATCGCCCGACCAGTTAGCTGCATCGTGCCAGCTGGTAGTTCCGGCACCACCGTCCCAATAAAAGCCTCCGGGGTTGGTCCAGATAACATTACCGGGATTGCCGCCATCATCGTCATAAGTTTCTCCGGAAAGAGTACCACTGGCATCGGCAAATGTAATAGTCCCGTTTCCGGAAGTACGACGTACGTTGTAGGTTGGTCCGCTATTAAATACAGTATTAGAAACGGTAATATCACCGCAATTGAGCCCATTTAAGTTGAGGTAGGCTGTACCTGAAGTGCCGCTGGAGAAGGTTCCATCGCTAAAATTATATGTAGCATCCAGGGTTCCTCCGCTAATTGTAATTCCTCCCGGAGAATTAAAGGTATAAAAACCAGCCTGAAAATTACCAGAAGTCTGGGTAATGGTATACGTACCCGACGATTTGCTAACTGTAGCATAAGAGGTAGAAGAACCTACAAATTTTAAAGTTCCTCCACTATTGGTAACTGACTGTCCGGTACCATTAAATAATAAAGTAGAACCTGCATCTACATCAAATGTTCCTCCGTTTATAACAATTTTTTGAGAAGTAGTAACAAGTTGAAGCTGATGGCCATTTAAATCAAAATAACCATCGGTTAATGTAAAATCCTGATTTTGATTGATGGTGAAATTATTGGCTACCGAATAAGTGGCTCCCGGAGCGTTAATAGTTACTCCGCGTAAATAAGTATTGGAGCTACCCGGGTTAAATATTTTTGTTCCGCTTGTAGCATCAAAAGTTAATAAACTGCTATTACTGTTGTGACTAAATGTTCCGCCAGAATTAACAAAATTACCGGCAAACCACATATCGAAAGTGCTGGTTGTAAAAGTTCCGGAAGTAAGTGTAAAATCATTATTTACATCCATATCGCCGTATAAAATGGCGGATACTCCCGAGGATTTACTAACTATAACATTATAAAAACTTTTCCCGGTTTTAATTCCGGTAGATGTACCGGTATAAATATTGGAAGTAGAACTCCCATCGAAAGTTACGGTTTCAGAAGCAGAATTAAATTTGGCCAAAGATGAAGAGTCTATCCAGTTTGCAGCTACGTTGATATTATATCCATTGGGAGTTAGAGATGCTGTGTCAGCAATTGTTAAACTACCCGAAGCTGAGATATTTCCGGTAAGCGTTTTGGTGCCATGGTTTATAAATGAAACACAGCCAAAGGTGGTAGTACTAATAGACTGATCCTGACCGTTAAAATATACATAATTCCCGGAAGAATGAGAAAAAGTACCTGTATTATTCCAATCGCCCTTAACATAGAAATTTGGATTATAACCGGTATTGGCTATAACCGAAGATCCGGTAATAGTTACACTACCATTGATATTAACCTTTGTTGAAACACCGGCCACAGAACTGTATGTGAATGTTTTTGCCCCGGCTCCTTCAAATTCTGTATTATAAAAGGTCAACGGGTTTGTATTCGCATTTACGATACTTTGGGACAAAGCCCCGTTAAATATAACGGTACTGCTGTCGGAGATAAAAGTTAGGCCGGTTTCTACAGTATTCCCATTTACATAGAGGTTTCTTCCTATTCTTACAGTATGTTTTGAAATATCAAAAACACCGGAGCTGGAAATAAGCGTAACGGTTCCAAGAACTACTAAATCAGATTTTAAAGTTACGGTTTGGTTGCCTGCAGTATTGGCCTTGTTTAGTGTTAAATTGTAAAATGTACTGGTTCCGTTGGTTTGAAAAGTCTGGTTGGTTGTTCCCACAAAATAAACATAACCGGAAGACTGGATAAATTTACCGGTTCCGGGAGTATACCAGTTCCCATAAACGTAAATATATCTTGTAGTTCCGCTACCATCTAATTGCGAATTGTCATTTAAAGTAATATCACCGTAAATATTGGTGTTTCCATTTATTGTAGCAACTCCGGTATTGTTAACAATCAAATTCCGGAAATTGGTCGATGAAATGTTTTGGTTGCTACCATCAAGAATGATGGTTCCTGTAGCAGAAGCAGAAGTATAGTTAGATTGACTCAGCGACCAGTCTCCAGCCACAGTATGCGTATAGCCGGCATCGTAAAATACGGCCCCGTTGGACGAAATATTCCCATTAATATCAAGAGCTCCTTCTGCAGTTTTATTGTCCGTATTAAACTTTATATTTCCATAGGTAAACCCATCTGCGATATATTGTGCACCTGCCAATGA
>WSSedL1CaDRAFT_10001432_pt1 | contig 13821 bp, 10 predicted proteins | sample WetSurSL1Cattail_FD_9464 | JGI IMG/M metagenome (IMG submission 9464)
TTTGACTTATAATACCCAATTGAAAGTAACTATTTCGAGGTATTTTACACCTTCAGGAAGATGTATCCAAGCGTTAGATTATGCGCACAAGGACAAAAAAGGATTGGCTACTCGTACGAGTGAAACTAATTATAATTCGTTTAAAACAAGAAAAGGAAGAATTGTTTATGATGGAGGTGGAATTTTGCCTGATGTACAAATGCCAGAATCTAAAACGAGCGTAATAGCGAATGCCTTACTTAAAAATGACGGAATTTTTAATTATGCTACGGTCTATTATTATAAGAATCCAAACTTAGGAAATCAAATTCCAAACTTTACAAATGCTGATTTTCAGGATTTCAAGCAATATTTGAAAAATCAAAAAATCTCTTTTGACACTGAAACCGAAGAATCTTTGAAAAATACTTTGGCTATAGCCAAAAAAGAATCTATTGATGGTGCTATTATTAATGAGTACAATCAATTGCTGGCAGTGGTTCAAAAAAGTGAAAATGCACAACTAGATAATAATCAAGAAGAAATCAAGAATTTAATCTTAGAAGAAATCATAAAACGATACCAATATCAGGAAGGTTTTTATCAATATTATATGAAATCTAATTCTGAGATTAAAAAAGCAGTTGCTATTTTAAACGATACGGCAAGCTATAAAAGTATTATAAAAAACTAATGAAAAAGTCAATTCTACTAATTTCTTTTCTTGCTTTTGGGGCAGCATTTGCTCAAGAGAAAAAAATTGGTACTGTTTATTTTGACTTTGACAAATACACAATTGATGCCATTCAAGAACAAATTATTGTCGATTTTGTTCGGGAACTTGATACTACACAACTGGAATCGATTCAGATTTATGGGTATTGCGATGACAGAGGCAATAACGATTACAATATAAAACTATCTGAAAATAGGGTAAATGCTGTCAAAGCTATTCTGGTTGCTAATGGATTTAATAAGAGTAAAATTGTAATTATTGAAGGCAAAGGACGTATTCTTGTTGATAATTATTCTGGCGGAAGTTTAGCTGATATTCGCTCTAAAAATAGACGTGTAGATTTATTTATTGTAAAGAAAAATAGCTTTGGCAAAGGAATTTACAATTCATTTCAAGACCATCATGAAGTAGGAGATCGTATTTATCTTGAAAACATTTTTTTTGAATTAGGAAGTAGCAATCTTACGCTTTCTTCTCAAAAAGAGTTGGATAGAATCGCAGGAATTCTCCAAAAAAATAAAAATATAGAATTTGAAATTCGTGGTCATGTGTGTTGCACACCTGATTATTACAAAGACGCTATAGATAGAGCTACTAAAGAAAGAAAATTGTCTTTAAACCGTGCCAAAAATGTTTTTAAGTATTTAATTTCTAGAAATGTGAGTAGTTTAAGAATGGATTTTAAAGGTTTAGGCAATCAATTTCCTTTAGGAAAAGGCGATGAATATGATAGAAGAGTAGAATTTTTAATTACTAAGAATTAGTTTCTACTTTCAAACATAGCCATAATCTTTGATTTTTCTTTTGGAAGCGGTTTTTTGTCAATTTTAATCGATTTTATGATTGCTTCTAGCTCTAGCATCATATCTCTTTTTTCTTTTGAAGGAGAGTAGCAAAAACCTTCTAAAACTAGTATGCGATCATTGTCTCTATCAACAATGGCATAATTGATAAATGGACCCGACATGAAATCATTTTTTAATTCCCATGTTCCTTTTGTTTCATAAGCTCTTTTATGATTAAGAACAATATTTGAAAAATAGGGTGCATAAGCTTCCTCGGTTATCATATCGGTATTTAATTCCTTGCCATGAATGTATAATTTTCCAATAGAATCTCTCATTTGGATAATTTTAGCTACTTTATTTTTTTTATTTTCGATGCTACTCATTGGAACTTGATAGATTAAAATACTAGTGTTTCCGCTGATGATTTCTTTTTTAAGCCAAACAAAATCTTCTTTTTGAAGCATTAATTGATAGCTTGAAGGAACTTCAAGAGTCATGTTGAAATTATCTTTAAAGAATTTCGGACTTAAAAGCGATTTTTTATTAATGCGTTGGCATTCGTCAATTTCTGTTTGATGAATGGTTTTGATGATTTCTGTAGCATTATTTTGAATTAGACACAAGACATCATCGGCTGTTTTTCCTGAAATGTGAAATACATTTTGTGGAGAAGCATATTGGTTTTTTACTATTTTAAAATTTTCTTTAGTATCTTTTTTAATAACAATAATGTTTCGGCTATCGGTCATGAAGCCTTCCATCAATTTTGCAGGATATTGATTGATGGTAAAAAGAGGTTCTTCTTGAGGTAATCCAATAACAGGAGAAGCAAATTTATTTCGGATGCTATCGCCAATTTCAGCATTCCACAATAAATCGTCGATAATCACCGAGATGTTATTGATTTTTCCATTGGTTTTTTTATTATTAGTAGTTTCCTCTTTGCAGGAAAAGAATAAAATGGAAATGAAAAGCAATATAAAATGGGTTTTATTCATTTTGCATCGATTGGAACTGCAATTCAAATTTAAGTTATGAATTATCGTTTGTTAATTGTTTTGTTTTCTTGAAGTTGACTCCACTAATATCGTTCCAATTTTTTAAAAAGTGGAATAAAAGAATACAAAATAGTTATAATAACAAAAAGGGCTTTATTTTGTTACCAAATGAAGCCCTTTTCGTGTTTGTTTGAGGTTTTTTAATTAACCTTTTATTTTTAATTTCATTCCTGGTTTAATGTCTTCGTTGTTAATGTCATTCCATTTTTTAATATCGGAAACAGTAACGCCAGAGTATTTTTTTGCAATACTAAACAATGAATCTCCTTTTTTTACCAAGTAATCATGTTGCAATGCAGCATCGGTTTTTCCTTTCTTAAAAGAAGCCGCGGTAGCATTAGAAGTATTGATAGCAATTTCATTTTTAGCTACAATTAGTGTTTTCCCTAATGCAATATTGTTATCTGATAAATGATTCCATTCTTTTAAATCAGTAATTGCAGTACCGAATTTTTTAGAAATATTTCCTAAATTATCTCCTTTTTGAACCGTGTATTCAATGTTTTTTAATTCGACAACAGGAGCAGCAGTAATTGCTTCTTTTATTTCGATTTCTTTTTCAGCAACTTGTAAGCTAGTTCCAGCTTGAATAATATTACTGGCAAGTTTATTCCATTCTTTAATTTGCGCAACAGTGACATTGTTTTGTTCGGCAATATCACTTAGGTTATCTCCTTTTTGAACAATATAATTGGTCTTATTACTAGCAATTAAAGTATCTGCTTTAACTTCTTTTTTGGTTTTGTCAATCTTATTTATTTTGCTGTCAACCGAAGCAATTGCAGTATTGTTTTCAGTTGCAATGATTGTTAATACTTTGCCATATGAAATAGAATTACTGTTTAGTTTATTCCATTTTTTTAAGTCGTTAATAGCAACATTGTATTTGTTAGCAATGCTGCTTAAATTATCACCTTGTTTTACTTTGTAATATTGGGTTGTACTTCCAATAGGGTAAACTGGTTTTTCAACGCGAGCAACTGCGGTACTAGTAGCATTTTTATAAGGACTGTTGTTTTTAAGATCTAATTCACGTTGTACATAAGCATAAATCTTATCTTCATTAGAAACAAAAACGCCTATTTTATCTTTTGGCAATCGCAAATAATGATTATCATCCTTGTAATAAGGAATGATGTTGAGTTTGTAGGAAGGATTTAGCAATTGCAATTGCGAGACAGGTACGTCCAATAAATCAGAAATTTGGTTGAACGACATCTGTTTTTTAATCATTACCGTATCGGTAGCAAAGCGTTGTACGATTGCTTTGTTTGGTTTAATTCCGTGTTCGTTATGGTATTCATACAAATACATTGTGGCTAAGAAAGCAGGAACGTATCCTTGAGTTTCTTTTGGAAGATTTTGTTTAATACTCCAAAAATTTTGTTGTCCACCTGATCTTCTGATGGCTTTTGCAACATTTCCAGGACCTGAATTATAAGAAGCTAAAACCAATTCCCAATCGCCAAAAATGGCAAACATATTCGACATGTATTGAGCTGCTGCTTCGGTAGCTTTTAATGGATCACTGCGTTCGTCAACGTATGAATCTATTTTAAGATTGTATTGCTTTCCAGTGTGATACATAAATTGCCAAAGTCCAGTAGCGCCCATTTTAGAAACTGCTTTTGGGTTTAAAGCAGATTCGACAATAGCTAAATATTTTATTTCTAAAGGAACGTTTTGCTTGGCAAATGTTTCTTCAAACATTGGAAAATAATAGTCAGAAATAGACATTAATCGTTCAAAAGATTTTTTTCTATTCTTTAAAAACGACTTGATTATATTTTCTAATCCTTGATTGTATTGAATGTTAAATGGTGATTTAGCATTCATGGCTTCCAGCCTAGATTTTAATAATTCAGTAGGTAATTCATAGTCTACTTTCTCATCTGTGTTGATGTTTTCTATGTCCTTAGTAAGGTCGTTATAAATGTCTAAGTCTGTTAATTCTTTGGTCCACAAACTATCCACACAACTCGCCATGTCATCATTCACGAAGCTGCGTTTTATAGAATCCAGATAAGAAAGCTTAGTCTCTATAACAGCAATTCCCTTGCTTTCGGCAATTTCTTGCGAAAACATGGGAATTGATAGTAATAGAAAACACGATAAAGTGATTTTTTTGATATTCATATTTTTATTGTCAACGTGCTTAATTTTAAACGATTACAAAAAATCGTTTTGCAAACTTAATAGGTTACAACTAAAAAAATCAATAAATATTGTTAAAGTTGTGGTATTTAGTCTAGAATTGCTGCAATTCCAGGTAAAGTTCTTCCTTCAAGCATTTCTAACATAGCACCACCACCAGTTGAAACATAACTCATTTTGTCTTCAAAACCGAATTGTTTAACTGCTGCAACTGAATCTCCACCACCTACAAGTGAGAAAGTTCCATTAGCTGTAGCTGCTGCAATATAGTTTCCTAAAGCAATTGTTCCTTTAGCAAAAGTTGGCATTTCAAAAACTCCTAATGGACCATTCCAAAGAATAGTTTTTGAAGCCATAATTACTTTTTCAAAAGCTTCTAATGATTTTGGACCAGCATCCATACCTTCCCAGCCATCAGGAATATTAGTTACGTCAACTACTTGTGTGTTGGCATTGTTAGAAAAATCATCTCCTGCAATTACATCCACAGGAATGTGAATTTGTACTCCTTTTTCTTTAGCTAATCTTAAAATTTCAAGTGCTAATTCTTGTTTGTCATCTTCGCAAATAGAATTTCCAATTTTTCCTCCTTGTGCTTTTACGAAAGTAAAAGTCATTCCACCACCAATAATCATGTGGTCTACTTTATCAAGAATATTTTCGATAACAGTAATTTTAGAAGATACTTTAGATCCACCAAGAATAGCAGTTACTGGTTTTTCGCTGTCTTTTAATACTTTGTTGATGCTTTCAATTTCTTTAGCTAACAAAGCTCCAAAGCATTTTGCAGTTGGAAAAAATTGTGCAATAATTGTAGTTGAAGCGTGAGCTCTATGCGCTGTTCCAAAAGCGTCGTTCACATAAATATCTCCTAATGAAGCCAAGTCTTTTGCAAAAGCAACATCTCCAGCTTCTTCTTCAGGGTGAAAACGTAAATTTTCTAATAATAAAACTTCACCAGCTTTTAAATCATTTGAAGCTTGTGTTGCTACTTTACCTACGCAGTTTGAAGCAAATTTTACAGGAACACCAAGGATATTAGTAGTTGTTTTTAAGATGTGTTTTAATGAATATTTATCTTCAACTCCTTTTGGACGACCTAAATGAGACATTAATATTACGCTTCCGCCTTCGGCAAGAATTTTATCAATAGTTGGTTTTGCAGCTTCGATACGAGTAACATCAGTTACATTAAAATTTTCGTCCAAAGGCACATTAAAATCAACACGGATAATTGCTTTTTTATTTTTAAAATCAAAATCGTTTAGAGTCTTCATTAAGTATAATTTTAGTTTATTTTTTTGAAAGTGAAACAAATATAGAAATTTTCTAGTAGTATTAAATTTCAAAATCTCAAAAAAATCAATTTTTAGCAACGAAAACGATGTAAACTCGCAAATAATTGGAACTATATTCCTTAATTCTAAAAAAATGCCTATAAAAGTTGAATTTTTAGGTTTTTAAAAAAGGATACTAAACAAATATTATTCTTTTAGATAGCATACAGATAAATTTGCTTGAGCAGCAATCATAAAAGTATCAAACTCATTGTTGTCGTCGGTATTTTTAGAAAGTAAAAAATGATTGTCTACCATTCCTAAATAAGTTAGTAATGGGGAGTAAAATGTAATGCCAATTTTATGTTTATTGATATCGGTTATGTCAGTATTTATAATGTCCAAACGATAATTAGTAAACGGGAAAAAGTTATTTCCTAGGATATCAGTTACACGATAAAAATTTCCATTTAACTGTTGTACATAATTTTGAGCTGCAATTCCGACGAGATAATGTAATTGAGTTGCTTTTTCGTTTTCAGTTAATAGTTCTCTAAAGGTATTTTTAGGATTTTCTTTATTGTTAAATTGTTGGTGTTGCAATAGATATTCTTGATAGGTATCTTCAAAAACATATTTATCCCAAACAAAAGTCGAGTTGCTGTCTATTACTAAGCGATAGGCTAATTGAATTTTAGATTTGTATTTCATACTAATGGTATTTCGAGGAATAACAACAGGGCATTTTCAGATAAACATTCCCATTCTACATCTTGAATTTCTTTTAAACTTAAGGCGTCACCACTTTCTAGAAGAATGTTTTCAAATTCAAAAGCACCTTGAATAATGTAAACGAAAATTCCGTTTTGTTTGCTTTTTAGCGGATAATATCCCTCTTTTCGACCATCAAAATGAGCAATAAAAGCATTCGCAACATTGTTCTTGAATAATGGTATAAGCTTGTTTTTCTTTTTAAAATTAAAATTGACTATTTCATTCTCAATATTAATCATGTTTGTTTTAAAACCCATTTGTAGATAGCTTACATTGTTCTGAAAAGGGTTTGAAATTTCGAAACTATTTTCTTTTTTGGTGATAATTTGCGCTATTTGTTCTGTTGCAATTAGTTCCTTATTTTGTTGTTCATTTTGATAATTAAATCCGCCATAAAGAGGCAAAAAATAGTTTACAGTATCGCTTTGGCTGAAAATTGTAACGGTTTGTTTTGGTAGCAATACTTGATAATTAAAAAGAAATAAAGAACCAAAAGCATTTTTAGTGTCAAAATTAAACGTTGACCAACAATTTTGCCTTTGTTTTCTTGTTGATGCAAGGTGAATTTGTGCTGAATTTTGCTTTATCATAACCAGATAATTTTAAATTAACCCGCTACATTTATGGTGTGTGTTAGTACAAAACCAGCGGCTACACTTCCAGTTACGGTGGATAGTTCAGCGCTCACTCCATCCGAAAATACATTATCATTAGCGTTATATGTGTATCCGCTCATTCCTTTAGTATATCCATTTGCAGAAGAGGCATTGACTAAAACAACGGCGCTGCCTGAACCTTCAGGGAAAGCAATTTGGGTAACCAATAAAGAAGTTCCTGCCGAATTATAAATATGAACATGAATGTGTGTGGCTCTTCCGCTGTACCAACCAGGGAAAATGGATGTAAAACTCACTAATCCATTTGCATTAGTAGTTTGTCTTCCTCTTAAAAAATGCACCGAAGTAAAATCAGCCGATTGCATTCCGGTTCCTCCATATTCAGAATAATAACCGTCTTTATCACAGTGCCAAATGTCAACTAACGCACCTGCAAGAGCAACGCAGTTGGCATTTTTATTCTGGATTGTGATGTTAATGGTTAACGGAACGCCTGTTCGGTCACTAGTAATATCTGATTTTACTAATGATGACGGGCTTTTAGTAGGAAACGGTCCTGCTGTTTCTGATGGAGTAACGCTGCAAGTTGAAGAACCCGAAGAACTCCCTGTATCTGTGGCTTCGGTTGTATCAGTCGCACTTGAATCGGTAGAAGAATCATCATCTCCGCCGCAAGCACTTAATATTGGTATAGCTAAAGATCCTAATCCTACTAAACCCAATCCTCTTAAAAAATCTTTTCTTTCCATGCTAAATACAATTTATAAGGTTGTGGTATAAAAGTATTTAAACCAATAAAAGCATTAAAATTTATGAGGTAAGCAGAAGATTTTAAGCGGTAAAATGATAAAAACGGGTTTGAATTTGTAATCTTTTAACAATAAAATCGAATTCTATTCTTTGTTGAGCATGGCAAAAAAAGCTGCTTCGTAACTGGCACTTACTGGAATTTCTTCGTCGTTAATGTAAATGATTTTGTTTCGTACTTTATCAATTTTAGAAATAGGAACAATAAAAGAACGATGCACTCTAAAAAATTCCAGAGAAGGTAATTTTTCTAAAATGACTTTTAAAGTCATGCGGGCTACAACGGTTTTTTGGTTTTGAATATGGATTTTTAAATAATCATCTAAACCTTCGATAAATAAGATATCCGAAAATAGAATTTTTATCAAGCTGTAATCGGCGCGAATAAAAAGGTACAATTGTTCTGGATTTTGGTTTTGCAATTTCCATTGCGAATGTGCTTTTTCTACCGCTTGTTGAAATCTCGAAAAGGTAAAAGGTTTTAGGATATAATCGGTTGCACTCAGGTTAAAGCCTTCAACAGCATATTCTGAATAAGCAGTGGTGAAAATTACCATCGTTTTATGGGGTAGTTTTTTGTAAAAATCAATTCCGGAAATAGACGGCATATTGATATCTAAAAACAACAAATCCACCGGATATTTCTTTAAATATTTAAAAGCATCTTCTGATTTGGTGAAGGTTTTTTCAAGGCTGATTTCTTCCATTTGATTGCAAAAACTTTGCAAAACTTCTAATGCTAATGGTTCGTCATCGAGAGCAATTGCTTTTAACATCCTACTTTAATCTTTAGTGTAACGGTATATTTTTCTGGATTATCATCAATGTTTAATTCATGGTTTTTTGGATACAAAAGTGCCAGTCTTTCTATGGTGTTTTGCAATCCAATACCGCTTTTTGATTGAATGGATTCCACTTTATTATTCGATACAAATAAAGTTAAAAATTCGTTTTCAATATTGATTTTTATATTGATTTCAGAATCCTGATTTGGGTTTACGCCGTGTTTGAAGGCGTTTTCGATAAAAGAAATCAAAATGAGTGGTGTAATACATTTTCCATGCAAATTCCCATTCAACTGATAATGCACTTTAACGGTATTTCCTAAACGGGTTTTTTGGAGTTGAATAAAATTGTCAATGTAATTGAGTTCTTTGTCTAAAGCAATGACATCGTCGTTAGCATTAGTAATAATGTAGCGCATCAATTCTGATAATTGTACTACAGCATCGGCGGTTTTATCATCTTTTTTTATGGCCAAAGCATAAATGCTATTCAGGGTGTTGAATAAAAAATGCGGATTGATTTGTGCTTTCAAAAAAGATAATTCTGATTGCATTTTCTCTTTTTCTACATTTTGTAATCTGTTGTTGATGGCAAATAATAAACTGGAAACCACGCCAATTAAATAGATTAATATCGTGTGGCTGTATTGCGTGGGCGGCCCGCCTTTTTTGTCAAAATCAGGTGGGGGAGCATGTGGTGTTTTTTCATTAAAATGGGGTTTGTTTCCAAAATCTAAAAAATTGCGTTCAGGATGATCGAAATAATTTGAAATCCAAAGGAAAAAGATTAAAAACAGAGCAATTATACTAAAGTACAAGAGGCGTTTTTTAGAAAAATAAACCTTCGGGATTAGATAATAATAGTTGCCATAAAAGAAAATTAACAGCATCGAATAGATGAAAAAATAAATCCGATCATGCGCATTGTTGACCAAATTAGGCAACTTTAAAACACTACCAGTCGAAGTAAACAAGTAGGGTAGCAACATAAATACCATACACACGAAAAAAATTAATGCATAAGAAGAAATGTTTTTTTTCATCACAACTAGGTTAATAGCTCAAATTTAAGATTCTTATTGAAAGCAGTCTAATTATTGAGGTAAAAATCATTTTTACTGCGGTATTCACCGGGAGTTAGACTCACGATTTGTTTGAAAATTTTTGAAAAATGCGGCAAATTAGAAAAACCGGTGTCTAAAGCGATTTCTAAAAAAGTTTTATCAGTTGTTGCAATAAGATATTGTGCTCTTTCTATCTTTTTTTCATGGATGTAATTTAATGGTCTTTGTCCTGTATGGAGAAGAAATTGTTTCGAAAAATAATCTTGATTCTGATTGACTCTTTGGGCTAATTCGGCTACTGTTAGGTTTTCGCTTAAATGAAGTTGGATGTAACTCATCGTGTCCAAAATTTTTGAAGGTTTTGTTTGAGGAGCATTTTGTTTGTAGTCAGTAGCATTTAAAAATCTGGAAATTAACTGTAGAAGAATGCCTTGGTTTTCAAATTTTTGATGCATTTTCATTTTGTCATTAAGAGACCGATATTCTTTATAATAGTTTTCTTTTTCGTAGACTTTTGGATTGTCAGACCGATTAATTCCTCTGCCGGGATTGTGCTGCAACATTTGTTTGATAAGGGTTACATCCATTTCAGTAGCGGCTAATTTTAGTACTCGTCTATTTTGATTAAACAATGAAATTCCATCAGGAGATTCCTCAAAAAACTGAATGAAATATTGACTCAAATATTCCTCACAATTCAAATTACAAATGGTAAAACTTGGAATCAGATACAAAAAGCCTGGTTCTAAAATTAAGCGACCGGAATTATTAGATATAAATCCATTTCCTTCGTCAATATAATACAAGCGATAATACGGACTAATTACGTTATTATAATTCCATTTATGGTTAAGTTTTACATAATCAATATGTAATAGTGAGAATGAATATTTGAAAGTGTTTTTTGACATAATGATATTAAAAGAATGAAAAAAATCGTTTTTGAGTAATAAAAAATCGTTTTTGAATAATTAATTACCTAGGTGTGTATTCTACATTTGTTTCGTTGAATTACTACAAATTAAAGTAATAAAATATCAATAATAAAATTTTATCGTAAAATAGTTATATAATGCTTATTTTATTTGATTTAAAATGATTATTTATAATTGAATACTAGCTTTTTTTTAGCTGATATTCTTCTTTTTTAGATCTCATAAAACGGAAACATATAATTCTATATTTAATATAGAGTTTATTTCTAATAATTTTTTACAAATTTTTTAACCTCAAAAACCAAATTAATTATGACCAGAGAATTTTTAAAAAAGACAATATTTTATATGATATTGTTTATTGGGCTTTTTGCCAATGCTCAGGATATTCCTGTAAAAGGGCGAGTTACTTCAGATGCTGATGGACAAACAATTCCTGGAGTAAATATTGCTGTTGATGGTACAAATAAATCTACTTCAACAGATTTAGATGGTAATTTTACTATCAATGCATCGAAAAATGATGTTTTAACTTTTACTTTCTTGGGATTTATTACTCAAAAAGTAAATGTTTCAAACAAAACAGTTTTTAATATTTCTTTGAAAGAAGAACTAAGTCAATTACAAGAGGTGGTTGTTGTAGGTTACGGTACTCAAAAGAAAGTAAATTTGACAGGATCAGTTAGTTCAATATCTACAAAGGAAATTGAAAATCGTCCAATTACTCAGGCTTCACAAGCTTTGTCAGGTTTAGCAAGTGGGGTTACTGTTCAACAAGGTTCAGGGCGTCCAGGAAATGACGGTGCTTCCATCCGTTTACGAGGAATAGGTACTTTTTCTGGAGCGGGTAGTGACCCTTTGGTTTTAATTGATGGACTTGCAAGTTCATTGAATGATGTTGATCCCAATAACATTAAAAGTATTTCGATACTAAAAGATGCTGCTTCTGCTTCTATTTATGGTACTCGTGCTGCAAATGGAGTTATACTTATTGAAACTAAAAGAGGTAAAAAAGGAGAATTAACAGTTGGTTATAATGGCTATGTTGGATTTCAAAAAGTAACTGCATTACCAGATTTTGTTGATTCTGCTACCTACGCAACATTGCGTAACGAGGCAAACTCAAACATGGGCGGAAATGCATCATATACAGATGCAGAAATAGAATTGTTTAGAAATCAATCTGACCCAGATAATTATCCAAATGTTCCGCACTTGAAAAATCTTTTGACATCAGGTTCAGGTTTACAAATGAGCCATAATTTTAGTTTTACTGGAGGAGATGAAAAAAACTCCTATCTTTTTTCTTTAGGATATCTAGACCAAGATGGAATAGTTGCTGAAAACAATTATAAAAGATATAATTTTCAATTGAACTTTGATAGTCAAGTGAAAAGAAATTTAAAGCTTAAAACTAATTTAAGTGGGTATTTAGCAAACACGGATGAACCTCGTCATTATGAGGGAGATATGACTAATATGATTAATTTTGCAGTAAGGCAAGGGCCTATTTTTGCAGGTAAAAAATCGGATGGTACTTATGGTTATCAAGATAATTACAGTCCAGAAGCTTGGTTAGACAGTGAGTCTTTTACCAATAGAAAAAATAAATTATTTTTAGGAGGAACGGAGTTAGCTTGGGATTTCATGAAAAACTTTACATTAAGTGGTAAAGTAGGATATCGTTATACTAATTACCGTGATAAAGAATTTGTTTCCGATTTTACATTTGATGCGAATAAATATATAGGGCCTAATAGTCTTAGAATTAATTCAGGCTTTGATAATACAATTACATTACAATCCCTTTTGAAATATGCAGTAGATATTAATAAGAACAGTATAGCTTTTTTAGCTGGATTCTCTCAAGAAGAGTTTCATTCAGAATATGTTAAAGCTTATCGAGATGATTTTCCTAATAATTCATTATATGAGCTTGATGCGGGTTCGTCAAGTAATATGCAAAATGAGGGTTCAGCTCAAGAGTGGGGATTAAGATCTTATTTTGGTAGAATTAATTACTCTTTTAATGATCGTTATTTGTTTGAGGTAAACGGGCGTTATGATGGGAGTTCAAGATTTCCTGCTGATGGTAGATGGGGATTTTTTCCTTCGGTTTCTGCTGGTTGGAAAGTATCTGAAGAGAACTTCTTAAAAGATATTCAATGGATAGACAATTTGAAATTTAGAGCATCATGGGGGCAACTAGGAAATCAAAACATAGGAAATTACCCGTATCAAAATGTTCTTAGCTTGGGTCAGAATTATACTTTTGGAGGAAACCTTGCTTCTGGAGCTGCATTAACAAGATTATCTAATGCTAATATTAGTTGGGAAACTACTACAGTTACTGATTTAGGCTTGGATGCCACTTTATTTGATGGAAGGTTAGGTATTGTTCTTGATTATTTTGATAAAACTACTTCCGATATTTTATATGAAACAACTGTTTCAGGAGTATTAGGTCTTTCTGCGCCTACTGTAAATGCAGGAGAGGTTAGAAACACAGGTTTTGAAGTTTTATTAAATTATCAAGATAAAATAGGAGCAGTCAGCTTTGGTATATCTCCAAATTTTTCTTACACTGATAATAGAGTAACTAAGTTAGGCAATGGTTTAGTCCAAGATATAAACAGAGGGTTATTTGTAGGTCATTCGGTAAATTCAACTTATGGTTATGTAGCAGAGGGGTTGTTTGTAGATCAAAATGATATAAATAATTCCCCTACTCAGCCCTATGCAGCTGAACCAGGATTTGTAAAATATAAAGATATTAGCGGTCCGAATGGTGTGCCTGATGGAGTGGTTGATGCAACTTATGATCGTAAAGTAATAGGAAGTTATTTT
>WSSedL1CaDRAFT_10001433_pt1 | contig 13817 bp, 12 predicted proteins | sample WetSurSL1Cattail_FD_9464 | JGI IMG/M metagenome (IMG submission 9464)
GCAGGCTGTCTATCAGTTCGTTGGTGACGGTCATTTCGCTTCTTTCTTGAAGGTCGGCAGTTTCCTGCCAAATAACCGTTTACACAAAACTTCTTACACCCTCCCCATAACAACAGTTCTTCACTCACTGCGGGGTGTTCGGGTGAAACACCAAAAAATTTGGTGAAAAAGCCAGTCAGGAACTTGGGCCTGTCGTCTTTTATCGCTTGCGCCGTGGCGTCAAAAACCGCTTGTTCCGTGCCGCTTGGGTTGTCGCTGGTTTTGAGCCGAAACGGCAGGACGGAAGATATCAGCCCGGCCTGGACCACGCCCTTGCCTTCGTGGCGCGACATGTAACGTGCCACCTCGCCACCCCCCATCGAGAACCCAACGAGGGTGATGTCTTTGGCGCCACTTTGCTCAATCACTGCGGCCAGATCGTCGGCCAGGGTGTCGTAGTGGTAGCCGTTCCACGGTTGGGATGAGCGACCAAATCCGCGCCGGTCGTAGGCAATGACGCGGTAACCGGCCGTGGCCAAAGCCAGCGCTTGGTCGTCCCAGGAGTCGGCAGACAGCGGCCAGCCGTGAATCAGGATGATGGGGCGACCGGTGCCCCAGTCCTTGACGTAGAGCTGGGTGTTGTCGGCCGTGGTGACGATAGGCATGCAATCTCCTTGGGGTACCCGCACATCCTAAGGATCACCTTGTGGCCAGGTCTGTGCGGTGTAACACCTCTGCACCTGATTTCGGTCGGTGGCGGCTTTGCTTGCAGCCAATGCCTGCGGCTACCCCTGCCTTGGGTCGTAACTTTGGTGCGCTGGCGAACGGACAACGCCGCCCTGAGCGGCGCAAATAGGGCTCATGCCTTCCATCCAAACCACATTGTCGTCAGCCAAGAAAGCGCCGAAAAAGCGGCGGTTGAGTCTTGCTGTGTCTGACATCTTTCGAACCCCAGAACCGCTGTCAGACCATGACGCCAAGGGGTTGAAAACAGCCACACGGTTGGCTGACATCCCGGACTTCCCTGAGGGCCAGGATGACCCGGCGCAGGCTGCCGAGCTGGAACGACAGCAAGACGCCTAGTGCGTTCTCACACCACCCACGATCCCAGGAGGATTTATGCCCAAGAACCCATGGAGCGCCAAGCGCCAACGCCAGTACAGCCACATCAAGGACAGTTTGCTAGAGCGCGGTCGGGCTGAGCCGGTTGCCGAGGAAATTGCCGCGCGCGTTGTTAACAAGGAGCGGGCCCAACACGGCGAATCCACGGTGGCCAGTGCCTCGTCGATCCATGACATGTCAGCCGGTCGCCGTGGTGGTCTGCGCTCACACCAAGGGCCGGGTGGTCGCACGCTGCTGCAGCTGCGCAACGAGGCGCGCCAGCGTGGACTCAAAGGGCGCTCCAAGATGAACAAGGCCCAGCTCGAAGCCGCGCTGTCTTGACCTTGGTTGGTGATCAAGACGCTTTTTCCTTCTGCGCCGGTTTACTTCGAAACTTAAGCACAAAAATAGCCTCTAGCCCTTATCACATAAGGGGAAGTAGCTATGTATATAAAAGCAAATGATTGAGCTGGATGACGGTGCTTGGACAGCCCGTTTTGCTGGTGCGTGGTGTTATGGCTGCGATGCTTGCGGGCTTTCCAGCGCTTTGCTGAGCTGGTCCACCACAACCGCCCATTCCGCGTCCTGGCTCAAGGCTTCCCGCAAAAAGGCGGCTTGTGAGGGCGTCCAATAGGCTGCCTCTGCCAGTCGCATGCCGTGCGCCATGGACCTGTGTTTGGCCAGAAACTCGGCAATGCTTTGGTCGTCGTCGGGCAGACCAAGTTGCGCAAACAACGCGGCAAAGTGGGGTAGGGTGGTGTTCATGTGGCTGTTTCCAAAGCTCATTGTGATCAGGCTGTGTGCTGCTTGACCCAGGCCACATACTGGTCCATCCAGCCTTGCAGGAATTTTTTGCTGTCCTCACCGATACCGCCATCTTTGTTAAACAGGCCGTCCTTGGCCTGGATAAAAGCCTCGGGCTGGCCCAGGGTGGGCACGTTCAGGTAGGCCAGGATGTTGCGCAGATGCTGCTGCGCCATGGCCGTGCCGATGGCGCCGACCGACACACCTATCACCCCTGCCGGTTTGCCCGCCCAGGCATTGGCGCCATAGGGGCGCGAGGCATGGTCCAGCGCGTTTTTGAGCACACCGGGAATTGAGCGGTTGTACTCCGGTGTGACAAACAGCAACCCGTGTGCGGCCTTGATGTCTGACTTGAGTTGAAGCACCGGCGCCGCCTGATGCGCGTCGTCATCCTGGTTGTACAGCGGCAGGTTACCAATCTGAACCTGTTCGAGAGTGAAATCAGCAGGTGCCAGCTTGGCCAGCGCAGTGGCCAGTTTTTTGTTGAATGAGTCCTGGCGCAAGCTGCCAACCATCACGGCGATATGGAACTGGGTCATGTCTTTCTCCCAAAAAAAGAATCAGTTTGTGCCACAACTGTGTGGGATGACAGTGCGCTGGCGCACCTTGGCCGATTGATGACCATCGGCTGGCAAGGGGTTTCTTGGTCACACAGCGTTGCCTGCTGGTGCTGGCGAACAGGTGGTGGTTTGAACGTTCGTTAGGATCAGGGTTTTGACATAGAAAGGGGTTTCGCCATGTTGCCAGTCAACCCGTCCCCCGCGTCCGTCACGTCTGACGACGCCCAGGCCCGCACCGTGTCAGACAGCTTTGGCACGGTCACCGTGCCTGCTGGCGTGTTGTGGGGGGCGCAAACCGCTCGCAGTCTGCATTTTTTTGCCATTGGTGAGCAAAAGATGCCGCCCGGCATCATCCACGCCCTGGCCTGGATCAAGTGGGCCGCTGCCCACGTCAACCGCGAGCTGCAGTTGCAAGACGCACGCAAGGCGCAGGCCATTGCCGATGCGGCCGAGTCGGTGGCCCGCGGCGAGCTGGATGATCAGTTTCCGCTGTTGGTCTGGCAAACCGGCTCGGGCACCCAAAGCAACATGAATGTCAATGAGGTAATTGCCACGCTGGCCAGCCGAGCGTTAGGGCAGGGTGCCGCCACCGCAGTGGTGGTGCACCCCAATGACGATGTCAATTTGGGGCAGTCGTCTAACGACGTGTTTCCCAGCGCCATGCACGTTGCCGTGGCTTTGTCTGCCAAAAATGTCCTGCTGCCTGCGTTGGATGAACTGCGGGCCGCGCTGGAGGCCCAAGCCGAGGCCTTTGCCAACGTGGTGAAGATTGGCCGCACCCATTTACAGGACGCCACCCCGGTCACACTCGGGCAGGAGCTGGGTGGCTACGCCGCCCAACTGGCGCTGTGTGAGGACAGCCTGCGCTTTGCGTTGGGTGCGGTGCACAAGCTGGCCTTGGGCGGCACGGCGGTGGGCACCGGCATCAACACACACCCTGAATTTGGCGCACGGGTCTGCGCTGTGCTGGCCAATCGGCTGGATTTACCTCTGAGCCAGGCCAGCAACCTGTTTGCCGCTTTGGCGGGCCACGAAGCGCTGGTGGCTTTGCATGCCAGTCTGAAGATGCTGGCGCTGGTGCTGATCAAAATTGCCAACGACATCCGTCTGATGGGCAGCGGGCCACGGGCCGGACTGGGTGAGTTGACGCTGCCGCAAAACGAGCCCGGCAGCTCGATCATGCCCGGCAAGGTCAACCCAACCCAGGTGGAGGCGCTGACCATGGTCTGCGCCCAGGTGCTGGGCCATGATGTAGCTATCAGCTTTGCAGCAAGTCAGGGCCAGTTTGAACTCAACGTCTACAAACCCCTGATCGCACTGAACACCCTGGATAGCTTGCGCCTGCTGGCGGACGCCATGCGCAGTTTCTCCCGGTTTTGTGTGGTCGGCATCGAGGTCAACCAGGCGCGGGTGGATGCGTTGCTGCAGAGCTCGCTGATGCTGGTGACAGCGCTGGCGCCCCACATCGGTTACGACCGTGCAGCTGCCATTGCCAAACATGCCCAAAGTCACGGCACCACGCTGCGCGAGGCCGCGTTGACTTTGGGCACGGTGACGGCAGAGCAGTTTGATGCTTGGGTCGATGCGCGGCAGATGGTGGGAGCACTTGCCCCCAGGGTGTGAAGCCAGTCCCAGCTGCTTGCCATTTTCCAGGGCCGCTGTGTTCGCCAGCCCACTGACAGGGTTGCAAAGCAGACCTAATCTGCAGTTTTTTTAAAGGAAAAACATGCGTTACATACTTTTGATTTTGGCTGTTTTTGCCACACTGAGCTTGACCGCTTGCGAACGCAAAACCGTGGCCACACCCACTCCGGAAACGGTGGTTGTGCCGCCTGACCCTGCGGCTTCTGCGGGCACCACTGGCACATCGGGCGCCACTGGTACGATAGGTGGCCAGGGCACCGCTACTGAGATGACACCCCCGGCATCTGCGCCAGCCAACTGATCAACCTGCACCCATCCACGTTAGGAGCCTGCTGTATGACTACCCTCGCTGTTTCTCTGTCACCCAGGCTCAACCGGACAGTCGGTGTGCTGGCGGCCATCTTGGCTGTCTGTAGCCAGACAGTTGTTCACGCCGCCGATGTGGGTTTTGGCCCGCAGCCCACGCTGCCAGCGCCTGAACACTCACTGGTGCCCACCGTGAACATCGCGCCCGCCATTGGCTGGCCAGCAGGCGTGGCTCCCACCTCGGTACCTGGCACACAGGTGATGGCCTTTGCCAGTGGCCTGGATCACCCGCGCTGGTTGTATGTGTTGCCCAATGGGGACGTGTTGGTGGCAGAAACCAATGCACCACCCAAGCCCGACGACGGCAAAGGCATCAAAGGCTGGATCATGGGCACGGTGATGCAGCGCGCTGGTGCCGCCGTGCCCAGTGCCAACCGCATCACATTGCTGCGCGACAGCAATGGCGACGGTGTGGCCGATTTGCGCTCGGTGTTGATCGAGGGGCTGAACTCACCCTTTGGCATGGCGCTGGTCGGGCACACCCTGTATGTGGCCAACTCCGACGCGGTGCTGAGTTTTCCGTATACCGATGGCGCCACACAGATCCAGGCGGCGGGCACCAAGGTGGTCGATTTGCCAGGCGGCCCGATCAACCACCACTGGACCAAAAACCTGATTGCCAGCAATGACGGCAGCAAGTTGTATGTCACCGTGGGCTCCAACAGCAATGTGGCTGAGCGCGGTATGGAGGCCGAAGTCGGGCGCGCTGCCATCTGGGAGGTGGACATTGCCACCCGTACCCAGCGCCTGTTTGCCACTGGCCTGCGCAACCCCAACGGCTTGGCGTGGGAGCCAGACACCGGTGCCTTGTGGACGGTGGTGAACGAACGTGATGAGCTGGGAAATGATCTGGTGCCCGATTTTTTGACCTCGGTGCGCGACGGGGGCTTTTACGGCTGGCCGTACAGCTATTTTGGCCAACATGTAGACACCCGGGTTGAGCCGCAGCGGCCTGATCTGGTGGCCACGGCCAGGGCGCCAGACTATGCGCTGGGTGCCCACACCGCTTCACTCGGGCTGGCCTCTTCTGCTGGCAACACGCTCGGGCAAACCTTTGCCAACGGCATGTTCATTGGTCAGCACGGCTCCTGGAATCGCCGACCTCACAGCGGCTACAAGGTGGTGTTTGTGCCCTTCAAATCAGGCCAGCCCGCCGGTGACCCGGTGGATGTGTTGACCGGTTTTCTGAGCCAGGATGGCAAGGCGCAAGGACGGCCTGTTGGGGTGGCGCTGGACAAACAGGGCGCCCTGCTGGTGGCCGACGATGTGGGCAACGTGGTGTGGCGGGTTAGTGCCAAGGGTTTATAGAAAAGTCAGCCTCTATCCCTTTAAATACCTGGGCTGACAGCTACTTTATTTGTAGTATTTAGGACGGCTTCTGATCAACGGCTGACAGCATCGTCAACATGTGAAACTGTCAGCGACCCGGCTAAGAGACGGGGAGTGAGGATGGCTGTGTGCCGTTGTCATCGCCGACGTCTTTGGCCAAGGTCTGGTCCGCCATGTTGGGCCAGTTGTCTTTGTCAAAGCCGGAGGCGGCCTCCAGACGCTCTTTGGCCACATCCAGGACGAAGCGTTCATTTTCGGTGTCCAGGCTCAAAGCGTCCCAGGGCACGGCAAACAGTTTGTCGCCGATGCCCAGAATGCCGCCATACGACAACACCGCATAACTGATGTTGCCAGCGCGTACATCCAGCATGATTTCATGGATGGTGCCCAGGTCTTCGTCCTGGTGGTTGACCACAGAGTTGCCAATCAATGTGTCCGCACCCATCAGGCGAGGACCAGGGCCATTGCTGTCAGAGACAGCAAACACGCCCAAGCTGTCACGTTCTAAATAGTTCATGGTGTTGTCCTTTCTGCTTTCTGAGCTGGGTAAAGGGAAATGTGTCGGGCTCAGGAATGGGATTTCAAGCTTGTTTTCACCGCATCACGGGCGTCCTTGGCGACTTCTTTGGCATCGCCGTAGCCTTTTTGAAGCTTGCCTTCCGCCTGCAACTTCGCCCCTTTGGCCTGCTGCGTTTTGCTGTCCACCAGTTTGCCGGCGCCTTCCTGTACCTTGCCTGCAATGTCTTTGGCTTGGCCTTTGACTTGGTCTTTGTTCATGATGTTTCCTTGTGAAAAAATGGATAAAAGTAAACACGAGCCCAATGCAGACTCAGGTCCGAGATTAGTGTTGGCAAGTCGTTCTGTCGGTGCGCTCGCATACACACAGGCCAGCTTTCTTGGGTGTGCCAACGCACCGACTGGCCGCAGCAGTTGACCTAAGCTGCAGCAGCCCGGCAACAGCAGCGCTGCCGCCCCCACTTTTCTACCAGGAGTAAACACCATGACCACCCGGGACATCTACATCACGAAAATGAAACTTCAGCTTGACGAGCTGAACCTGCAAATGGCCAAGCTCGAAGCCCGCACCCAAGAGGCGCGTGACGATATGCGCGCCACCTATAAGATCGAGATGGCCAAGTTACACCAGCAGTCCGAACTGGCCAAAGCCAAACTCGCCGAGATGCAGGCCAGCACCGAATCTGCCTGGGACAGCATGGTGGCCGAGATGGACAAGGTGCGCGATGCCTTTGTGCATTCGTTTCGCTACTTCAAGTCGCAGATTTGAGGCCCCTGCTGGTGTGGTTGGCCGAGGCCAGACACCGGTCTACTGCGCTGTCTTCTGGCGCAGATGTTCGGTTCGGTTCGTTTCCTCTCCTGAGGTGCGGGTGTGACAGGGTGGTACGTAGGTCAGAAGCGATACTTGATGGTCAACAACACGTTGCGTTCAGCGCCGCGATAGTAGCTGCCATAGGCTTGGCCGCTGTAGTAGTGTTTGTCGAGTAAATTGGTCACGTTCAAAGCGAAGCGCCAAGGGCCGGTGTCGTAGCGAAATGCCGCATCCAAGAGCGTGTAAGCCGGTTCAGACGATGTATTTGACGCGTCGTTCCAGCGCTTTCCAACGTAACGCAGCCCTGCACCAACGCTTAGCCCAGGCACAGGCGCTGCCAATTTGTAATCAAGCCACAGTGATGCAGTTTGGGTTGGTGTGAGGATCGGCATGTGTCCCACTTCGCTTGGGTCTGCACTGGCGAGCACCTTCATGTTCAAGGTGGTGAAGGATGAAGTCAGCAACCACCTTGGCGTGATTGCCGACTTCATTTCCAACTCCAAGCCGCGTGATCGGACCTTGCCGATTTGACGGGCTTCGGAGGTCTGGGGTTCATAGGTCACCACGTTGGTCTTTTCCAGGTTAAACACAGCAGCGGTGAACGAGGTAGCAGAACCCTCGGGCATGTATTTCACACCCAGTTCGACCTGCTTGCCGTCGCTTGGAACGAAGGCATTGCCTGTGGCATCGATCCCGACGTTGGGCACGAACGACTCCGCATAACTGGCATAGGGGACCCAACTAGTGGCCAATTTGTATGTCAGGCCGACGCGGCCCGTGGTCGCTCTGTCTGTTTGACTGGTCTGCGAGGCGTTGAAGCGATCATCCGTTTCAGACTTGACCTGGTCATGACGCAGCCCCAGGGTCAGCCCCCATTGCTCATCCAGCTTGATTTGGTCCTGTGCATACAGACCAATCTGCGTGCTGGTGAACTGCGTGTCTGCCACCTGTGTCACGGGTTCGGCGATCGAGATGCCGTAGATCGGGTTGTTCATGTCGAGGCTTGTTGTCATGTCTTGCGAGCGAGACCACTGAGCCTGGGTGTGATCAATGTCTACGCCGAAAAGCAGCGCATGCAGCATTGATCCGTTTTGAAAGGTCGTGCTGACCGATGTGTCCATCGCGGTTTCTCGGACTGACTCCACATCATGGCGCGCTTGCCGTTCCAGCGTGGTACCGGTGTCGTCCAGCCAAGACACGATGTGATGTTTGTCCATGCTGCGGTAGGCTGTGCGCAGTTTGTTCCGCAACGTCCACCCCGAATCAAAGCTGTGTTCGAGCTGATAGCCAATGGCGTCCGAGTTGGTCTTGATGCGGCTGTAGTTGGGGTCACCTTCCTTGACATTGGTGGGTTGTCCATCGGCCCCGGTCACGTACTGTACGTCGTCCGAAGAGTCATCTCTCAGGTGTTCCATCTGTAGTGTGAGCGTGGTTTGCGATGTCGGCTTCCAAGTCAAAGAAGGCGCCAGGTATTGACGTTTTTGATCCATGCGTGTGCCGTTCGGGTAACTTTCCTGGGTGCCTGTGTCAAGACCGACCCCGACCAAACGGTACTGCAGCTCATCCGAGCCGAGCGTGCCACCCATGTCCACAGCGACCTCTGTGCGCCCATAACTTCCCATTTGCACAACGATCTCGCGTGTTGCATTGGCGTTGGGGAGTTTGCTCACGCGATTGACGACCCCGCCCACATCTCCCTTGCCGAACAAGACCGAAGAAGGGCCACGCATCACCTCGATGCGCTCCAGACCATAGACTTCCGTCTGCACGCCCAGGAAGGTCAGGCCAACGTTCTGGATGAGGCCGTCGCGGTAGCTGCTCGTGTACCAGCCATCAAAGCCGCGCAATATGACCCAGTCGAGCGCTCGGGAGTCAAAACCATACGGATTGACCGTGACGCCCGCCGTTTGCTCCAGGGCGGAGCTCAACGTGGTGATGCCTTTGTCATCCAACTCATCGGCGGTAATGACGGAAATCGACTGTGGTACCTCACTGATGGGGGTGTCCGTCTTGGTGCCCGTCACACTGCGCTTGGCGACGTAGCCATTGAGTGATCCTGTGGCACTTTCTGATTCAGCGTTAGCTACTATGGTCACCGTTGGCAGCGTGGATGTTCCTGAAGCCGCGGGAGTGGCTTTGATGACGATGGCATTCCCTTCTGCCGTCGCGATCAGCCCACTGCTCGCCAGTAGCCGATCAAGTGCTTGCTGCGGCGTCAGCTTGCCCGTGACGGCTGCAGCCGTCTTACCTGCTACCAGGGCTGGTGGCACGATGAGTTCGATGCGGGTCTGCCGGGCCCAGTCGTTGAGTGCCTGCCCGAGTGGCTGTGCGGCGATGTTTAATGGCACTGGCGCATTCAGCAGCGTATTGGTGCTTTGCGCATGAATGGCGGGACAGCCGATGGCCAAGGCGATGGCAAGTGCTAGCGGGGCGGGTCGAAACACGGGACGGTTCATTGCGTCAGTTCTCCTTCAGGTAAATGAGTTGCTTCTCTCACCTGGGAAGACGCGCTAGAAGAATCAAACCCTATGTCAAATGAAAATTATTTTCATTTGGGTGATTGATATGCCATGGGGCCGCGACACAAAGATCATGGTGCAGCCACGATTTCCATCACACCACCCACTTCTCGTAACCGCACAGGAGCGGCCTTCGGCAACACGCTGGCGAAGTTGCCCAGCCGTGTCGGGTTGAAGGTGCCGGTGACACGCAGGTTTGCCACGGCCGGGTCCCGCACTACGAGCCCGGTGTTGCCGTAACGCTCCAGTTCGGCCAACACCCGGTCAAGCCGGGTGTTGTCGAAGCTCACGAGGTTGTCACGCCAGGGTGCCATGCCCGCCATTGAGAGGGGTGACACTGGCTCCAGCAGACCTTGCGCATCGCTGGCAATCTGCTGACCTGCGGACAGAAAGAGCGGTGTGGCTGATGCATTGTCAGCCAGAGGGGCGCTGATGCGCTCGACCTTGACACGACCCTTTTCCACCGCCACGCGTACGCCATCGGCGCCAGCCATTGCGGGCGTATGGCGCACCGAGAATCGGGTGCCCACAACGGTGATGCGCAGCGGCCCGGCCAACACTTTGAACGGACGCACTGCATCACTTTGCACGCTGAAAACGGCCTGTCCTTCGGACAGTTGCACTTCTCGACGGTCACGGTAGTAGCTCACTTCCAGGCGTGTCGCGGTGTCCAGCCGCAGTTGACTGCCGTCGGGCAGTGGCACTTCGAGTTGTTGCCCGCGCTGCGTGTGAAAGGCCTGTACGAACACCGGCTGGGCTTGCCAGTGGTTCCAGGCCATGAAGCCACTGGTGCCTGAGATCAGGGCCACCACAGCGGCAGAGAAGGCCGTCGCGATATAGCGTCGGCGTGCCAGTCCGCCGACACAAGTTGATGGGCGGCCTCTTTGCCAGTTCGCTGTTGCAGTTTGGCCAAGGCGCGCAGCGGGGGCAAGCTCGGATGCCAGGTCATCGGCCAAGTTGGCGCGCAAAATATCGAGCCCGTCTGTGGGCAACCGGTCCAATGCCGACCATTGCGACTCTTCTCGTTCATAGGCGCTACGGTGGCTGTCGTCTGCTTCGAGCCAGGCTTGGAAGGTGGCTTCATCGCGCGCGCCAAATCCGCCGCCGGTGCGGCGAATGAGCCAGCCCAGGGCATCGTCATCGATGTCTTGTCGGTTCATGGAGGGGTTTTGCGGCAGGCTCATGGCTCTTTCATACCCGTAGACGCACGAGCCGCCCTTGACCCTATGCTGGTCTTGCAAAAAAGTCGCAATTCGCGCTTTTTCATTCGTGGCCACGCTTTCTTCTTTGTAGCGGAGGCACGGGCGGGCGGTCGCCATTGGTCTCTTCACGGCAACGCCTGCAAGCCTCCACGGCGTTCCTGACATGTTGTTCGACCATCTTGATGCTGATACCCATACGCGCGGCCACTTCGGCGTGTGTGAGCCCATCGAACTTGTGCAGCATAAAGGCTTGACGGCACCGTGGTGGAAGGCTGTCGATGGTGCTCAAGATGGCGTTCACCATCTGCTGCGATCCCAGCACCGTATCGGGTTCGAAGGCCGTCGGGCCGAGTGTGTTGTCCGGCTCGTTGGAGGCGACATCGTCCTGCGGTTCGGCGAACCGGGCACGCACATCGCTACGCCGGGCCTGGTCGATCACAAGGTTACGAGCTGTTTTGTACAGCAAGGCCCGTGGATCGCGGACTACCGCGCCAGCCTGCTGCGCGGTGTACACGCGCACATAACTCTCCTGCGCCAGGTCGGCCGCCGTGGCTCGGTCGGAAACCTTGCCAGAGAGGAATCCAAGTAATTCGCGGTAATAACGCTCAAACACAAGCAGGCCGATCACCAAAGAATGTTGTCAAAGTCCTTGGACAGGCTGGCTTCGGCAAGCGTGGCTGACCTGTTTAGATTCAGAAAGCTCGAATTATCTCAGATGCGAATGCATCGCATTTATCTATAAGCCGCCTGTGCGGCACTTTAGGCACCTGATCATCCACCAGTTCATCGCTGTGACCTCGGGTAGGTGGTGATAAGGCCTGGCGACAACATCGGGTGAATCACCAACGGTAGGTGGCGCTGGCGAGGACGCTGCGCGTGGGGCCGTAGTAGCAGGTACCCAGTTGGGAAGCGCCACAGGGGTTGGCTACGTACAGCTTGTCGAAGAGATTGTTGACCTTGAACTGGAACCGCCAGTGTGTATCAGGCTCATAGCCCAACATAATGTCATACACCGTGTAGTCCGGTGTCTTTGTCGCACTGGTGTATGTGCTGTTGTAGTCCAGCGTGCTGCCCATGTAGCGCGGGCCTCCTCCAATGGAAACGCCACGCAGCATGGCCTGAGAAAAATGGTAGTTCATCCACAGAGACGCCATGTTCTGGGGAGATGTTGTTCCCCACGCGTCTTGCGGGCGTGTGCCGAGTTGGCCTGGCGTTGTGCTGCGTGTGACCTTTGCATCCAGATAGGTGTAGCTGGCAACCAGGCTTAACTGTCGGGTGACTTCCCAGGTACCTTCGAGTTCCACGCCTCGGGAACGGACTTGCCCAGTCTGGATGGAATTGTCCGAATCCGTTGGGTCTTGTGTGAGCACGTTGTTCTGAACGATGTTGAATACCGAAGCGGTGAGCAACCCGCGACCATTTGTTGGCTGATAGCGCACGCCAGCCTCGACGCTGCGGCCTGTGGTCGGCTTGTACGCCTCACCAGATTTGCTGGCTTGGGCTGTCGGTTGGAAGGATTCAGCGTAGTTCAGGAACGGGGCAAAGCCTTTGAATCCTCGATACAGGATACCAGCCTGGTAAGTGGTCGCTTCGTCCTTCTGGTGCAGGTCCAAGGAGCCCTGCGGATCGACGGTATCTGTTTTCGCCCAATCATGTCGCAGGCCGCCACGTACCAGCCAATCGTTGAGCTCAATGCGGTCCTGCAGGTAGACGCCGATCTGGCGCGCCGTTACGTTGCGAGCCCAGAGTGAGGTCGGTTCGGATATCGTCTGGTTGTAGACGGGATTCAAAATGTCCAGCACTGGCGCACTGCCGGAGTACTGGCGGTCCTCGTAATAGGTGTTACTCACGTCCAGGCCAGTCAGCAGATGGTGTGCCAAAGCCCCCGTCTGTACTGTCCAAGCCAGTTGGTTGTCCATCGTATAGACCTGTGAATTCAGGCTGTTGTGGTTGGCATCCCGGTAGAGGAGGTGTCCGGTTTCATCCAGATCGTAACTGTCGTTGAGCAGGGCGCGACCACGCACAAACTTGGCATCGTACTGCATGGTTTCAGCGCGCAATCCTTGGCGGAAGGTCATCCCGCCGTCAAGCTGCTTCTCCAACAAGACTGCAATGGATGATTGTGTACGGTTGAAGCTGTTGTAACTGGGCTCACCTGGATAGAAGTTGGGTTGGATCTGCCCCCATGGGCTATCAAGCAAGGTGCCTGTGCGGGGATACCACAAACCCCATGCAGTCTTGTCTTTCTGATAGTTTGCAAGGATGGTCAAGGAGGTCGCAGCATCAGGCTTCCAGGTGATGGACGGCGCGATGTAGATATGGTCATCTGGCGCGTAATCCATTTGTGTGTTGCTGTCACGCAGGTTGCCGGTGAGCCGGTAGCTCAGCGTGCCCTGGGTTCCCAAGGCACCTCCCAAGTCGAACTGCACTTGCTTGCGGTTGTGGCTGCCCACGCCTACGCTGATCTCCTGCTGCTGATCTTCAGTGGGGCGTTTGGTCACCGAGTTGATCATGCCTCCTGGGGCGTTTTGCCCATACAACACGGAGCTTGGCCCCTTGAGCACCTCGATGCGCTCCAGACCATAGGGATCGATGCGCATGCCAATCTTGCTCCCCGAGGAACGCAGACCATCACGGTACATGCCGAAAACCGATTGGTTGAAGCCGCGCACGGTGATCCAGTCGTAGCGGGGGTCTTCTCCATAAGCCGATGTATTGACGCCGGCTACATAACGCAAAGCGTCTGTGATGGTCTGGGCTCCTTGATCGTCCATCAATTCACGAGTAACGACCGCCACGGATTGAGGGGTGTCCATCAGTGATGTGTCGTCCTTGGCTGCTGTGATGTTGCGTCGAGCCACATAACCTGCTACGGGCCCGGTCGCCCTCTCCTGCTCCGCGTTGGCCGTCACGGTCACCGGTGCCAGGGTTGCTGTCGAGCTGACCACAGGCGCAGTTTTCACCACGACTGCGCGGCCTTCCTGCA
>WSSedL1CaDRAFT_10001434_pt1 | contig 13812 bp, 13 predicted proteins | sample WetSurSL1Cattail_FD_9464 | JGI IMG/M metagenome (IMG submission 9464)
ATGATTATCCGCAAAGTATACAGTTTTGAGTTTTCAATTTTCTATATGTTATATGCTTAAAATTTGATTTGTAAGAAGTGGTAAGAGCGAGTAGTCTATCAAATGGATCAAGTGGAATTTTGATACGATTGAATTGATAGCAAAATTCATTCAAATACCCTTGTAGAAATTCGGCTTTAATACCGTGATACATATCCGTAAGTAGGGTCTGCTGAAAAACCTTACATTTATTATCAATCAATATATTATCGTTATTTTTGTGTAACTAAATGCAAGGAAATATGAGATCATCCCGTAAAAAGCGTGCACAAGTGCCAGAATATGTAAGTCCCAATCAATTGAAATTTGAAGGTTTTGAATCTCCATTCGAGCAAAAGCTGAATCCAACAAACCGTTGGGTTGTGTTAGCCCATCTTATTCCCTGGGACGATATATGCAATATGTATTTCAAATTTGTTCCCAAAGGACAAACCGGTCGTCCGCCATTAAACCCCCGTATTGTTATAGGCTCACTTATCATAAAACATATGTGTAACCTTGATGATCGTGAAACAGTTGATCAGATATCAGAAAATATCTACATGCAATACTTTCTGGGTTACCCAAGTTTTACAAATGAATCACCTTTCGATGCTTCTCTTTTTGTTGAGTTCCGCAAGCGTCTGGGCATGGACAATCTCAATGCTATTAACGAAAAGATAGTCGCTCTAAAAACGCAACTTGAAAATCCTCCTAAGCCAGACAATCGGATTGAAGATTCAGAAGATGACACTACACAATCGAATAATCAGCAAGATAATACCAATGATACAGGGCACAGAGGTCGTGTAATTTACGATGCTACGGCTTGCCCACAAGATATTGCCTATCCAACCGATCTGAACCTTTTGAGCGATGCCAGAGAAAAACTAGAAGAGCTGATTGACCACATTTATACTAAAGAGTTGCATGGAGTCAAGCCAAGAACCTATCGGGAAATCGCCCGTAAAACATACCTTCAAACCGCTCAAAAGAAAAACAAGAGTCGCAAGGTCATCCGCAAAGCCAATCGCTGTCAACTAAACTATGTCCGACGAGATATTGCCATTGTCAACGAACTATTGGACGCTTATAAGACAAATAATCTGAAATTCCCATTGAGTCCAAGCCAGCAAAATTATCTTTTTGTAGTAAAAACGCTCTACGACCAACAAAAGCAAATGTACGACACCCATACTCATAGTGTGGAACACCGCATCGTAAGCATACATCAACCTCATGTGCGACCTATTGTACGAGGTAAGGCACAGGCAAAAGTCGAATTTGGATCCAAAATGCATATTTCAATCATAAATGGTATCTCATTCCTTGATGAGCTCTCATGGGATGCCTTTAATGAAGGAAGCCACATGATAGACTACATTGAAAAGTATCGAAAACGCTTCGGCTGCTATCCCCGTGAGGTGCTTGCTGACCAAATCTATTGCACCCGAGTCAACAGAGCAGCACTAAAAGAATTAGGAATAAAACTTTTGGCTAAACCTCTTGGCAGGCCTTCGGCGATGTCAATTCATGTAAGTCCAGGAGAGCGAAACCCAATAGAAGGCAAGTTCGGTCAAGCCAAAACAGGATACGGTCTCAACCGCATCAAAGCAAGGCTAAGAGGGACAAGCGAAAGTTGGATTGCCACCATTGTATTGGTGTTGAACTTAGTCAAATTGGCGGGAGTGGCACTCCTGTACCCAATACTCAACTTTACACAGAGTTTTTCAGCACACTTGCTGAAAACTGATTTTCGAAATCTATCGATATTTTCAAGACAAATATCTTTTATTAAACAAACAGACGATTCTCATCGGAGTTTATATCTAATGACTGCTTGAGTTTTTCAGCAGACCCTATTTATCTTTCAGAATATTGTTTTTCGTAATACTTCTGATAATCTCCATTGATAATATTATCCATCCAACTCTGATTAGCCAAATACCAGTCAACCGTTTTTTCAAGCCCTTCCTCAAATTGAAGCGATGGCTTCCATCCCAATTCACGTTGTAGTTTCGTAGAGTCAATGGCGTAGCGTAAATCATGACCAGCACGATCCTTTACAAACGTAATCAGCTTAGCTGACTCACCCAGTTTTCGTCCCAACTTCTTATCCATTATTTTGCAAAGCTCACGAATCAAATCAATATTAGTCCATTCATTATTTCCTCCAATATTATAGGTTTCGCCAATAACGCCGGTATGGAAAATGGTATCGATAGCGCGAGCATGATCGTTAACCCACAACCAATCACGTACATTCTCACCCTTTCCGTAAATTGGAATAGGAAGATTGTTTTTTATATTGTTGATAGATAGAGGAATCAGTTTCTCTGGAAAATGATTTGCACCGTAATTATTCGAACAATTTGAAACAACTACCGGTAAACCATAAGTGTGATAATAAGCACGAACAAAATGATCGGAGCTGGCTTTGGATGATGAATAAGGGCTACGTGGATCATAAGCCGTCCCCTCAGTAAAAAAACCTGCTTTACCTAAAGAACCATAAACTTCATCGGTAGAAATATGATAGAATCGTTTGCCATCCATATTACCTTTCCATGATTCTTTGGCTGCATTCAACAAATTTGCAGTACCAAAAACATTGGTTCGTATAAACGAAAATGGGTCGGTAATGGAACGATCGACATGCGATTCGGCAGCTAAATGCACAACACCGTCGAATTGATATGAGGCGAACAATTCCGGGATAAATTTTTCGTCAGTTATATCACCTTTTATGAACAAGTAATTAGGGGCATCTGAAATGTCTTTCAGGTTCTCCAGATTACCCGCATAAGTTAATGAATCTAAATTAATGATTTGGTAATCCGGATATTTGGTAACAAACAACCGAACTACATGCGAGCCAATAAAGCCTGCACCACCAGTTATTAAAATCGTTTTTTTCATTTAAATGTGTTTAATATTAGCAACACAAAGATACATCCTTTTGTTGGGTCTAACAACTTGTTGAAAACTTTTGGCTGAAAAAAATCACCATATAATTGCTTTATCATACTTTTGCAACGTGGAAAAATTCTATCAACATATCGAAAATCTTTTGGCAAAACATGATTATGTGGTTGTGCCAAATTTAGGTGGGTTTACTATACAAATGCAATCGGCCAGAATACTTTCTGACCGTATCACCCCACCACGTGCTACTGTTTGTTTTAATGTATTAATGAGTCAAGCTGATGGACTATTAGCTATTGAAGTTTCAAGATCCGAACAAATCAGTTACCGAAAAGCTGTTGAGTATATTGATGAGAAAGTTGAAAAAATCAAGAATCAACTGAATAGTTCAGGCAGTGTTGTAATTGGGAATGTGGGGATCTTACAAAAAAGCGACTTTGGATCATTGACGTTCAATCCCGTTTACAAATCAAACTTTTTACCTCAAAATTTGGGTTTATCAGAACTGTATATCACTAAGAAACTAAATGACACTTTAAACGAAGACCGGAAAATAACAATCACTTTCCCTTTCAGTCGTGTTTCAAAGTATGCAATCGCAAGCATGTTACTTGCCGGATTATTTTTGGTTTCACCCCATATTAGCGATTTGCGCAAAATCGACTATGCCAGCTTAGCATCATTGCCACTCATACATTCAACCGAAGATGCCGACGTTCAGGTAAATCCGGCAAAACTGATAAGTGAAGACACCACAGGATTCATTAAAAAGTCGACACCCGTAAAAGCTAAAGTCAATGTGATCAAACACGAAAAAGCTATTGAAGATAACAATGTAAAAGCTGCAAGCCCGGCAAAAGTGACTAAAATCGTTACTTCCGACTCCGGCAATAATTACCATGTTATCATTGCCAGTCTACCATCGGAAACTTCGGCAGATAAACTATGTAAAGATCTGATCCGGGATAAATTCATACATGCTCATGTCGTTTCAGGGGCAACAAAGACTTATCGTGTTGCTATCCAGTCATTCCCCACACAAGAAAAAGCATTTGGTTTTATGCAGAATTTACGAAAAGCTGACCCTAGATTTGAGACAGCCTGGGTATATTCTAAATAATTGACAAGTTATCGACATACAGTTTTTTTATATTTCTCATTTTTCCAAATAAAAACACTATCTTTGCAACCGCTTTTCGAGAAAAAGCATTTAGGTATAATCATTTAATAAATAAAAAAATGCCCGTAAAAATCAGATTGCAACGTCACGGTCGTAAAGGATATGCTTACTATCATATCGTGATCGCCGACAGCAAAGCGCCACGTGATGGCAAATTTATCGAACGTATCGGTTCTTACAACCCTAACACCAACCCTGCAACAATCGACTTAAAATTCGAACGTGCTTTGTATTGGTTAACAACAGGTGCTCAACCAACCGACACCACCCGCACTATTCTTTCTAACGAAGGCGTTTTGTTGAAGAAACACTTACTTGAAGGAGCTAAAAAAGGTGCATTCGATGTAGCTGAAGCTGACAAACGATTCGAAGCATGGAAAGCAAGCAAAGAATCGAGTGTAAGCAAAACAAAAGAACAATTAGCTGCCGAAAAACAAGCTGCTGCCAAAGCACGTTTAGCTGCTGAAGTAGAAGTAAACAAAGTAAAAGCTGCTGAAGTAGCAAAGAAAAAAGCTGAAGCTATTGCTGCTGCAGCCGAAGCAGTTGTTGCTGAAGAAGCTCCTGCTGAAACTCCAGCTCCTGCTGAAGAAGTTGCTGAATAAATTCGGTCGACTCGATATCATAAAAAACCCGAAAGAAATTTCGGGTTTTTTTATTTAAGGAGTTAATAGTTACCTTTGTCAACCAGAGATATTATTATTCGCGCATAATTTTTAAATTCAATCAACGTTTTAGCAAGTAGTTACAAGTAAATAGTTACGAGTTACAAGGCTGTTTATCTGTATTTACGTTCAAAAAATATATCATCAAATATTACTTATAATATAATAAAAGCATTAAACACAATGGATAAAACAGTTAATATTGCTTTGCAAGTTTTACCTAGTTCCAAATCTGTTCACCCATACGCCATAGTTGATAAAGCTATAGAAACTATTGCCGCATCAGGACTCAGATATAAAGTAACTCCATTTGAAACAGTTATGGAAGGAAGCTATGAAGAAATAATGAAGGTGGTGAAGCTCGCTCAGGAAGCTTGTTATAAAGCAGGAGCGGATAGTCTAATGACCTACATAAAAATACAAAGTTCCCGTACTGATGTAAGCATAGAAGATAAAATGGAAAAATATGAGTAGCCTGTGATAAAAAGGGCAGCAATAACTTTACAAACAAATCGTCAGGTTTTAAAAAATATGACGTGGCTTACCGTCCTTCAGTTTGCCAATTACCTGATTCCACTATTGATAATTCCATACATCGTTCGTGTTCTTGGAGTTGAGATATTTGGTAAAGTTACCTATGCCCAAAACATTATTTCGTACTTCACGCTGACTGTTAATTTTGGATTTGATTACTCTGCCACACGCGAAATAGCCATAAACAAAGCGGATACAAGCGCCCGGGAACAAATTTTCTGGAGTGTCTTAAAGCAAAAAACGATATTGCTTTTACTTTCATTTTTAGGCTTATTGATATTGTATTTTAGCTTTTCGAGAGTAAATGACGACTTTACATTGTATCTTTTCGTTTTTTTGATGAATGTGGGAGTAGTCCTTTTTCCAACCTGGTTCTTTCAGGGAATGGAAGAAATGGGCAAAATGGCAATCTGCAATGTACTGATTAAAGGGGGTGGACTCATGTTGACACTCTTCCTCGTCAAATCTTCGGCTGATTATTTGGCTTATCCTCTTTTGACTTCTCTTGCTTATATTGTATTTGGCACGGGGACCATTATTTATGTGATAAAACATTATGATATCCAATATACAAAATCAGATAAGACCGTAAATAAAAATTTATTCAGTAAAAGCCTACCCATATTTCTGAATAATTTATTTGTAAGTGGATATACGATTGCTAATCTTACGATGCTGGGATTTTATGTCTCGGACAAAAACTTAGGGTATTATTCGGGGGCATTTAAAATTATAATGGCCATACTGATGTTGACTAGCACACCTATAAATATGTCCATGTACCCTACAATTAGTAGAAAATTTGCTGAGTCAAAACAAATTGGCATATCATATTTTAAAAAATCAATATTTAACCTGACTTTAATTTCAATTTTAATTTCACTAATAACATTTATAGCTTCACCTGTTTTGGTTAGATTATTACTGGGTAAAGAATTTGAAAGTTCTTTAAGTTTACTGAGAATATTTTCGATCTTACCTTTTTTAGTTATAATGGCTAGCCTTTTCACTGTACAAGGATTATATGGAGCCGGGTTACAAAAGTATGCACCATGGATTGGAGCTATATTGGGACTTCTTTGTATCATATTCAATCTGATTTTTATTCCTGTATTTGGAATCTATGGAGCTGCCTGGGGATGGGTTATTTCAGAGTTCCTCGAAATAATCTTAGCCGGAAGTTTGTTTTATTGGGGAATTAAATCGAAACAAATGAATTAATAATCTTCATTTTAGTAAAACAAGATAATATGATTTTGACAATTATTATTTGCCTTGTATTTTTGCTTTTGAGTTTAATTTGTTCAAAGAATAATTTGTTTTCTCCGGGTGTTATCACATCCGGGCTCTGGTTTTGTATTCTGGTTTTATATTTATTTTTAAGCCACACGCTCAATCCTTTGACAAATAAATACTATATAGCCATTAATTTATGGGTGGCGCTTTTTTGTTTGTCCTCTTTATTTATGCAATCTCTTAGTTTTGCAACAAAGCCTGCGGTTACTCCCAGCACTTTAACCCGGAATATACTATTCTACATTTCTATACTTACATTTCCACTAGTCATTTGGAAAATTTATGAGCTTGCCAAATTAGGAGCTTCTCCTAATATGATGAATAATCTAAGAGCAGTAGCTGTAGGAGGCATTAAAAATGTCAATATCGAAGACGCAAGCCCGTTCTATATTATTATTTGGTTTGTAAGCTACTTAATTGAATTAAATCAATACTCAAAAAAAAACAGACACCGTGTTCTTATTCTTTTTATGATGTATTTTGTGTATGCTGCCATCACAATGGCTAAAATACATTTTCTGATATTATTTGTCTCTACAGCCTACCTTCTTTATTCAAAGAAAGTGCTTAAAATAAAACATATTTCTCTTGGAGTATTATGTCTGTTTTTTGTATTTGAGGGAGTTCAAATGTTGAGATCCTCTTCTACTATAAAAGATACTCATCTGGCTAAAAATATGATATCGCTGTATTTATTAAGTCCATCACCAGCATTTAGCACTGTAAAACCCGAGAGTTCACAGTTTTTTGGTGAGAATGTTTTTCGATTTATATATGCTCTAAATTACAAATCGGGATTATCGGCTCAAAAGCCTGTAGATACTTTTCTGCCGTTTGTAAATGTTGGCACAGGAACGAACACCTATACTATTCTTTATCCATTTTATAAAGATTTTGGGTTAGCGGGAGTCGGATTCTTTGCTGTTGTTCTTGGATTGATAATGGGGTATGTCTATAATAAGGCTGAAAATGGCAATCTTATATTCATTATAATTTATGCATTTCTACTTTATCAAATAATGATGCAATACGCTGCAGAAATGTTCTTTACAAATTTCTCTTTAAATATTAAGAGATTGATAATTGTATTATTGCCATTTTTCATTAGTAAATATGAACTCTTTTTCAAGAATAAAAAATACGAATTAATTGAAAAGAAAGACCTAGATGATTAAATCGCACAATAATACAATTACGATAGTTATCGTTTTATATAAAAAAGGCCTTACCTACTGCGTGACTTACCTGACGTTAATTGAAAGTCTTAAATGTTGTAACCTAAATTGTCGTCTGATTGTCTACAACAATTCTTCTGATATTCACATCTCGTCGTCAGATAAATATGAAGTCGTAAATGCTGGAAAAAACGAAAAGCTATTCGGGGCATATAACTACGCTTTGAATTTTGCTATAAAAAGCAACTGTAAATGGCTTCTTTTGTTGGATCAAGACACTGAAATAACTGCAGGATATATTGAAAAATTAGACCTTTTTTTGGACAGTAGTACTGATGCAAATATAGTTGCTGCTGTTCCTGTTTTAGTGAACAGGAATAAAATTTTGTCTCCTAAAATAGCAAGTTCAATTGGGTGGTGGGAGTACAATATCAAGCACAGTGGTTCTCAACAAGAAAAGATTGTGGCTTTTAATTCATTAACACTAATCAATACCGAATTTATGCAATCCATTGGAGGATTTTCTTCTGAGTATCCATTAGACATGCTGGATCATTGGTACTACCATCAAATAAGTCTGTTTGACAAACAGGTCTATGTATTGGATACTAAGATAAATCATAATCTGTCATTGCTGAAGTATGAAGAAAATATAAGTTTGACGAGACATGTAGATTTTTTAGAAGCGGAAAGAAGATTTGTCTTGAACGAATTAAGTATTCTACATTATATAAGTTATAAAATCAGACTGTCATTACGATTTATGAAACAGCTTATCTTCTATAAGAATAAAAGATACTGTAAAATTACACTAAAAAGCATCTTCAGATAGTCCTATTTTGTTTCAATTATTATTCTGATCACTTATGAATAGCATCTGTATCACAACTTATAACGGAGAAAAGTACATCAAAGCTCAGCTTGATTCAATTCTTCCGCAACTGAATATTGATGATGAAATTATCATCTCCGATGATGGATCTACAGATCTGACTCTGAAAATCATCAATGAATACGACGATAAGCGAATTAAACTATTAAATCACAAACAAACAACTAAATCTGTCCGGTTCTCTTTTTATAAAACAACAAAAAACATCGAAAATGCATTAGTGCATGCAAAAGGTGATTTGATTTTTTTAGTTGATCAGGATGATAGCTGGGTGTCAACTAAAATGCAGATAGTTACTGAGGAGCTGGATTCAAGTCTATGCTTTTTGCATGATTGTATTGTTGTTGATCAAAATGGAAACGAGCTAGCCCCATCTTATTTTGATCGAAATAAATCCAGCCTGGGAATAATTCCTAATTTATGGAAAAACTCCTATCTGGGATGCTGCATGATAATCAGAAAAGAATTATTGAAAACAGCTCTTCCATTTCCAGAGATACCCGTTCCTCATGATATTTGGTTAGGGTTGTTGGCCGAATGGAACGGCAATACAAAAATGATAAACAATAAGCTGTTATACTATCGAAGGCACACATCAAATCAATCTACCGCAAGTGGAAAAAGCAAATTGGATTACTTATACAGAATACAATATCGACTAAATATTTGTTTAGCATTTATTGTTAGAATAGGTTTTAAAAGATAAATATTGATAGAGTTAATCAAGTAGTAATATTAACGATCTATTTTGGGGAAACTAAATGCATTAATAGTCTTATAACTTGGAACTATTTAGAGTCTGCTGAAAAACGACTAACTCATTATATGTAAATTCAATATAATCACATTTAGTTTTTCAACATACAAGATTTTTGCAACTATCCTCTTATTTTCTTTGCAGTTGATATTACGGTGCGCTGCACCTTTAATACGCTGAATTGATATTCTCACTACAAATATTAGGATGCGCTGCACCCTAACAAAGCCACAGAGTGGTGAATTGAAAATCGGCGTAGCCAAATCTTTGTAGAAATTTGATTTCACAGATAAGTTTAAGGTGCAGCGCACCGTAATCTAATTTAAAAATGACTGCCTGATTTTTTCAGCAGACCCTATTTACTTGTAACTACTTTTATGAAAAAGATATTACACATTTCTAAATATTTTTATCCCTACTACGGTGGTATCGAAGATGTAGCCAAAACTATAATTGATGAGCTAAAACCGTATTTTGAACAACGGGTTATCTGTTTTGGTCATGAAAAAGAAACCACAAGTTCGGTCAATGGCATAGAAGTATTTCGCATTAAGACTATCGGAACTATCGGTTCACAACCTGTTTCATTCAGCTACAAACAAAAATTACAAAAATTAATCGATTCGTACAGGCCTGATTATATTCACATTCACTTACCCAACCCACTTATTTCAATCTACTTACTTTATGTAAATACTTACGATGCCAAAATTATTACACATTGGCATGCAGATATTTTGGGTCAACAATACTTTTATAGGCTCTACAAGCCATTAGAAAAAAGGACATTAGAAAAGTCATATAAAATTATCGCCACAAGCAAAGCCTATATGAATAATTCTCTGCCTCTGCAAAGTTTCCAACAGAAAACGACTATTTTACCAAATACGGTAAACGAAGCTAAACTCAAAATCCAAAACGACGATCAGATTAATATTGAGAAGCTCAAAATCCAATATGAAAACAAAAAAATAATTTTCTTTGTTGGCAGACACGTTCCTTATAAAGGTATTGATTATCTGATTGAAGCCGAGAAGTCAATTAAAGAAGATTGCGTTATTGTCATTGCAGGTATGGGAGAGCAAACTGCCAGACTTCAGGAAAAAGCAGGTAAAAATAAGCGAATCCAATTCGTTGGGAAGCTTTCAAATGCTGAATTAAAACTGTATTTATATGCTTCAACTGTATTTGCTTTTCCATCTCATACTCGTAGCGAAGCTTTTGGAGTAGCCCTGGCAGAAGCGCTCTATTGTGGATTACCTGCAGTATCCTTCGAAATTAAAGGTTCTGGAGTAAATTGGGTCAATAAAAATAACTATACTGGTTTAGTCGTAGAAAATAAAAATGTAGCTAAATTTGCAGAGGCTCTATCAAGCATTCTTTCATCCGATTCGCTGAGGGATGAACTCTCTGTGAATGCGAAAGAGTGGGTGAAACAGAATTTTCTCAAAAATCAGATAGTAACTGCCATACATGAAATTTACTCCTGAATTCTACACAATCCTATGATAAACGTCTCCATCGTATTGTATAAGCACTCGTTTGCCGAAGTTGCTCTTCTGGTAGGCACTTTGAGGGAGTCTTCCACAGTTTCCAGCATATTCCTCATCGACAATTCTCCGGTCTACAATTCTGAATTCAGTATATTGCCTGTAACTTATATTTTCAACAATAAAAATTTGGGATATGGTGCTGCACACAATATCGCTATTCGTAAAACTATCGATCAGAAACTTCCCTTCCATTTGGTTGTCAATCCAGATATAACGTTCGATCCAATAATCTTGAAAAATATTGTCAATTTTATGGATAATAATTCAGTTATTGGATTACTAATGCCCAAGCTGTACTATCCTAACGGAGAAATTCAGTACCTTTGCAAGCTGTTACCAACGCCTGCTGATTTAATCTTCAGACGTTTTTTACCGCAAAAGTGGACACAAAAACGCATAGCAAAATTTGAGATGCGTGCTTGGGGTTATAACCGCACGATGGATGTGCCCTATCTTTCCGGTTGCTTTATGTTTCTAAGAACAGAGGCTGTCCGTCAATCGGGAATGTTTGATGAACGCTTTTTCATGTATCCCGAAGATATTGATTTGACAAGACGGATTCATCGGCAATATAGAACCGTGTTTTACCCTGAAGTGTCCGTCGTGCATCAACATGCTCAGGGCTCTTACAAAAATCTAAAATTGTTGTTTATCCATGTCTGGAATATGATTAAATATTTCAATAAATGGGGATGGTTTTTTGATAAAGAAAGGCGAAAAGTAAACAACGAGATTCTTAAACAACTGATTAATTGATTTCCAGATATAATAATTAAAGAATAAAAACTATGAACTTCAGCTTTGTACAAATTACCAGTGCTTTTATGGTTCTTTTTGCCATTATCGATATTTTGGGCTCTATCCCCATTATCCTTAATATTAAAAGCAAAGGGCAAAGTGTGTATGCATTAAGAGCCAGTGTAGTAGCGCTACTTATTCTTATCGGTTTTTTATTTTCGGGCGAAGCTGTATTAAGGCTGTTCAATGTAGATATTCAGTCATTTGCTGTGGCAGGCGCATTGATCATTTTTATATTCTCATTAGAAATGATTCTTGATGTCGAAATTTTTCGCAACAAAGGGCCTGAAGGAGGTTCATCCATTGTTCCCATTGCTTTTCCGCTTATAGCCGGACCCGGTTCATTCACAACCCTACTATCACTAAGGGCCGAATATGCCACCGAAAACATTATTATTGCCTTGCTATTAAATCTGATCTTTGTATTCATTGTATTAAGATCGACCTCAAAAATAGAGAAACTTATTGGTGAAGGCGGTATTTACATCCTTCGGAAATTCTTTGGAATTATTCTATTGGCCATTGCCGTAAAATTATTCACCTCCAACATCGGGTCATTATTAAACTGACCTCTACTAAAGCAGTATTTTATACGCAATTAGGCAAGCCGTTTGTATAGAAACTTGACTTGGGTGTGTTAGATGCTCACTTTAGCCCTTTAAGCTTACTTGACTAGTTCAAAAACCTATTTGACTGCAATAGAAGCTCACTTGATTACGATAGAAGCTTACTTATCAATACTCAAACCTTCCAAATTCGCTTTCAATCAGCAGCTCGGCTTTATCAGAAGCTTCACAACGCCCCACTATTTGCGCTTCAATATTAAATGATTTGGAAATGTCAATCACCTGCTGAGCATATTCGGCAGGCAAATATACTTCCAACCGATGTCCCATATTAAACACCTTATACATTTCCTTCCAGTCGGTTCCCGATTCTTTCTGAATCAACTGGAACAAAGGAGGCACAGGAAATAGATTATCTTTCACCACCTTCAGATTTTCAATAAAATGAAGTATTTTAGTTTGTGCACCACCAGAACAATGCACCATTCCGTGAATATTCGGACGCAGTTCTTCCAATAGTTTTTTTACCACCGGCGCATAAGTTCGGGTGGGCGACAAAACCAGCTTTCCGGCGTCAATACCCAAGGCTTCTATTTTGTCTGTCAATTTACAAGATCCAGAATAAGCCAACTCCTGTGGTATATCGGCATTATAACTTTCGGGGTACTTAGTAGCCAAATAGTTGGCAAAAACATCATGACGTGCCGAAGTTAATCCATTACTGCCCATACCACCGTTATATTCCTTTTCGTAGGTAGCTTGTCCGCTCGACGACAGCCCCACAATCACGTCGCCGGGTTTAATATTGGCATTATCAATCACATTAGACCGCTTCATCCGGCAAGTCACCGTACTGTCTACAATAATTGTACGCACCAAATCACCCACATCGGCAGTTTCACCTCCGGTAGGGTAAATCTTCACTCCCATCGTTGCCAGTTCATCTACCAGCTCATTGGTACCATTAATGATGGCCGAAATAACTTCGCCCGGAATCCGGTTTTTATTGCGCCCTATTGTGGAAGACAGCAGTATATTATCCGTTGCACCCACACACAGCAAATCGTCCGTATTCATTATCAACGCATCCTGAGCAATGCCTTTCCATACAGAGATATCACCGGTTTCTTTCCAATACACATAAGCCAACGACGATTTTGTTCCGGCTCCATCTGCATGCATAATATTGCAATACTCAGGATCATTTCCCAGAAAATCCGGGATTATTTTACAAAATGCTTTGGGGAATAAGCCTTTATCTATGTTTTTTATTGCATTATGTACATCTTCTTTCGAAGCCGATACGCCTCGTAAATTATACCGTTGATCGCTCATGTTATTGTTATTATATTAGAGTTTATATAAGTTAGTTTATTATTGGTATTTTAGTTTGAAATTAGATAAAGCGCAAGCAAGTACCATAACTAAATCACGGAAATCATCTTTAAATGATCTG
>WSSedL1CaDRAFT_10001435_pt1 | contig 13810 bp, 14 predicted proteins | sample WetSurSL1Cattail_FD_9464 | JGI IMG/M metagenome (IMG submission 9464)
AGCCAAATCCCTAGTAATCATGCCGGTCCCGCAACAAACATCAATGATTTTGCCCCCTCTTGGCACGGCTACCATTTTAATGGCGGTTTTGCGCCAAAAATGGTGAATACCAAAACTGATCAAGGTATTCGTCAAATCATATCTCGGGGCTATACTGTTAAAAATTTTCCGAACTTGTTCCTCTTTTTTTAAATAAATCGCTTGGATATTTGCTCAACCTTTCTTTGGTTACTTATTATCTATTTTACGCTATTCTACAAATATCATGTTAGCTGGTTAAATAAATATTATAGATAAACAACGTTGTTGGCAGGAAAACATAACTCATTACCGAAAATTAATCCGTTACCAAATCAAGTAGCTAAAAAGTTGAGAAATGTGCAACAATATATATTTATCTAGGAGGGATTGGATTGGAAAATTTGCTCATCAAGAAGCTCTTTCGTGAAACGCCATCCTACATCAACCAGTCTATAAAAATTTCCGGATGGGTAAGGACAATCAGGGACTCAAAGACTTTTGGCTTCATTGAATTAAACGATGGCTCATTCTTTAAAAATTTACAAGTGGTCTTTGATGATTCGTTGCAGAATTTCGACATTATCGTTAAACTCTCGGTTGGTTCAGCCATTGAAGTCGAGGGAATCTTGGTGGAAAGTCCGGGAGCGAAACAACCCTTTGAGCTAAAAGCAGTAGGGATAGCGATAGCAGGCACCTCTACTCCCGATTATCCACTCCAGAAAAAGAAACATTCTTTTGAATTTTTACGGACAATCGCTCATTTGCGACCACGCACCAATACGTTTGCCGCAGTATTCAGGGTTCGTTCACTAGCCGCATTTGCCATTCATAAATTTTTCCAGGAAAGAAATTTTGTTTACGTTCATACCCCGTTAATTACCGGCAGCGATTGTGAAGGAGCCGGTGAAATGTTTCAAGTGACCACCCTTAACCTTAACGATTTACCCAAAAACGAGCAAGGCCAGATCGATTATAAACAAGATTTTTTTGGTAAACAAACCAATTTAACAGTCAGCGGACAACTCACAGGTGAAACATACTGTATGGCATTTCGCAATATATATACATTCGGGCCGACCTTTCGATCGGAGAAGTCCAATACTCCCAGACATGCAGCCGAGTTTTGGATGATTGAGCCGGAGATTGCCTTCGCTGAGCTACTTGACAATATGGAGCTTGCTGAAGAAATGGTCAAGTATTTAATCCGTTATATCATGGAGAACGCTCCCGAAGAAATGGAGTTCTTTAATAGTTTTATCGACCCGGGTTTGTTTGAACGACTAAATAATGTAGTTAATTCTGAATTTGGAAAACTTACCTACACCGAGGCTATTGAACTGTTGCTCAAGGAGAAGGCTAGCTTCGAATATCCGGTGGAGTGGGGCAGTGATTTACAGACGGAACATGAACGATACCTGACGGAAAAGATCTTTAAAAAGCCGGTTTTTGTGATTGATTATCCCAAAGAGATCAAGGCATTTTATATGCGTTTGAATGACGATCAAAAAACAGTGGCGGCAATGGATTTACTGGTACCGGGAGTAGGAGAGATCATTGGCGGTAGTCAGCGGGAAGAGCGGATGGAAGTTCTGGATAAACGGATGAATGAATTGGGCTTGTCCAAAACAGATTATTGGTGGTATCTGGATACCCGGAGATTTGGCGGCACAAAACACGCCGGTTACGGCCTGGGATTTGAACGAATAATCATGTATTTAACAGGCATGACCAACATCCGAGATGTGATTCCTTTCCCGCGAACAACTGGATCGGCGGAGTTTTAGCTATAATTCACAAATTCACAATGGACAATCAGGCATACCGTCTACACAAAATCAGTAATTAGCTAAAAATGAGTGTGAGTGATTCGTTGATAAAGTTGCGAAAATACCACTTGGTTGAGGGCTGGAGCGTTTGGGCGGGTACCTTTTTAACCGCCTTAATGGGCATCATTAATATTTTTTCGGCGATCGTTCCAGCTTTAACTTATCGGTTACAATTAATCGATGACTTTTTACCGTTAGTTGTCCGCCGCGGTGGCCGTTTATCGGCAGCCTTAGCAGGATTTGCCTTATTGTTACTGGCCGGTAAATTGAAACAACGCAAAAAAGTAGCCTGGTTTTTGACGATTGTGGTCTTAATCATTTCTGCCGTCAGTCATCTCATTAAAGGATTTGATTATGAAGAAGCTATCCTGGCCTGCTTTTTGGCATTATGGTTATTAACGACTTATTCCCATTTTCATGCCCAATCCGATCCGCCTTCTATAAAACAAGGGTTTAGAGTCTTTGGCTTTGCTTTATTATTTACTCTTGCCTATGGTGTCACTGGATTTTATTTGCTAGATCGTCATTTTAGTATCAATTTTGGATTTTGGCAAGCAGTACAACAAACCATTACGATGTTTGTCGAGTTTTATGATCCGGGTTTGCAGCCGGTTACCAATTACGGACGCTTTTTTACCGATTCGATCTATATTGTCGGTGCCATAACGATGGGTTATGCCTTGATTATGGTGGTACGTCCGGTCTTTATTGATCATCAGGCGGATAGTGCGGAAAGAAGCCGGGCTCAAAATATCATCGACAAATATGGAAAAACGACACTCGCCCGTTATGCGTTGTTTAATGACAAACTATATTTTTTTAGCAGCGGTGGGACCGTTGTCTCTTTTGTAGTAAAAGGGAGAGTGGCCTTGGTTCTGGGTGATCCAATCGGTCCTTCCGCAGATTGCTTACATTCCATTCAAGAATTTATTGGATATTGCAACCATAATGATTGGTTGGTAGTTTTCTATCAAACATTGCCCGATCATTTAAAACTTTACCGTTCGGTGGGTCTGCATGCGCTTTCGATTGGTCATGAAGCGATTGTAAATCTGGATACTTTTACATTAGAAGGTAAGGTTGGGAAAGATCTTCGCACGCCGCTCAATCGTTTAACCAAATCGGGTTTTTCTTCACAGTTATACGAACCGCCTGTTGATGATGCATTGCTTGATCAGCTGCAAATCATCAGTGACGACTGGTTAACTTCAATGCGTAGCACTGAAAAACGATTCTCATTAGGTTGGTTTGACTACGAATATCTTCGTAACAGTAAAATAATGACAGTCCAAGCCGCCAATGGCAGTATTACTGCATTTGCCAATATCGTACCCGGATATCAACATAATGAGGTTGGTGTAGACCTGATGCGACGCCTAAAATATGCAGAACCGGGAACGATGGAATATCTGTTTATATCATTATTTCGATGGGCTAAGGAGAATGGCTACGATTCTTTTAATCTGGGGCTTTCGGCCCTAGCCGGAGTCGGAAAAGGGGCGAAAGATCCGCTAGTAGAGAAAGCTTTGTTTTATATCTATGAACATTTAAATCAATTTTATAATTTTAAAGGATTACATAATTTCAAAAATAAATTTCAACCGCATTGGGAACCACGGTATTTAATTTATCCTGGTCCGGCCAGTTTGCCATTAGTCTTGACTGCACTTATCAAAGCCGATTCCGGGGATGATTTTTTTTGGAAGTATTTACGACGATTCCCAAAAGACACCGGTTAATTGAATTTAACAATATTGACCCAGTTCCGGAATAACGATTGGTTTTTATTCACTTTACTAACAAATTATTATCAAAGGAAACACTTGCATAATACAGAAAAACGCACTTATCAAATATAAAGAGAGGTGCGTTATATGAAAAGATTATCTTTTGTACTGGTTATGTTACTCGCTTTGCTGCTATCCTTAACAGGAGTAGTTTATGGGAATGCATTGGCGCTTCAGGCTGAAAACGGTAAAATCTTAGCTCCGGCTGGTTTTGGATTGGATTTGAGTGGAGCGTTTTTAACCGGCCGGGACCCTTCACCGTTATATTCCGCCCAGTTAAGCTATGGAGTAACCCCGGCGATTACCATTGCCGGAGTATGGATGGGTAATTTTAAAGACGGTTATGACGGACAGAAATTACTCAAAGCCTTGTTTAGTCCAAATCACGAGCAAAACGGTTATACTATTTATGGCGATTATGATTTGACTCAATCCAAAGTAGCTTGTTATGGAATTTCACTATGGACTGATTATCGCTTTTTGTATGCTTATACCAATTTGGAGTCCAGGAATACGATAGCCGACCAGACGTCTGGATTGGTTCTTACCCCGGGAGTCAATGTTAAGCTTGGTTCAAGATTAAGTTTAGCCGCGGAAGCAGAATATAAAACCGCCAATTGGAGCGGCCAAGAGTTGCGGGTCGGCGCTGCTTACCGGCTTAATCGTAAAATCGCTGCTAAATTTCAGTTTGAGACAGGTTTAGCTGATCAACCGGACCGGGTCTACCAGACCGGATTAAGCGTAGAGCTATAAATATAAAAGCAAAAGCGCCTGTTGGCGCTTTTGCTTTTATATCATCATTATTGAATAAATTAATCAAATAAAACACTTACCGAAATATCTTGGTGAATCCGGCGGATTGCGTCACCCAATAGCGGTGCTACCGATAAAACCGTAAAATTGGGCAATGTCCGTTCTGGAGTTAAAGGAATAGTATTGGAAACGACAATTTCCTTGATGGCAGGATGGCGCAATCGTTCAATTGCGGGTGGAGAGAAGATTCCGTGGGTTGTTAACAAATAGATCTCGGGTTTAGCTCCCCGTTCTAATAAGGTTTGCACCACCTGCATGATACTCCCTGCGGTATCGACCATATCATCGATAATAATAGGGGCTTTATCTTTTACATCACCGATGAAAAAAGTTATTTCAGCAACATTCGGAGCCGGTCGTCGTTTGTACATGACTCCCAATGGTAAATCCAAGCGGGTTGCCAGTTTTTCAGCTTTTTTTACACTACCGGCATCCGGAGCAATAATTACCCCATCAACAATTTTTTTCTGCTTAATATATTGCGCCAGCATCGGAAGAGCAGTTAAATGGTCAACCGGAATATTAAAAAATCCTTGAATTGCCGGAGAATGAAGATCCATTGTGATGATTCGATCCGAACCCACCGTAGAGATGATATCCGCCAACATCCGGGCGGTTATGGGTTCACGGGGGGCGGACTTCTTTTCTTGCCGGGCGTAACAGTAGTATGGGATTACTGTGGTTATCCGTCCGACCGATGCTCTTTTTAACGCATCAATCATAATCAAAAGTTCCATAATAGTATCATTGATGTTATTGACACTATTTGCAAACGATTGGACCACGAACACATCGGCGCCGCGAATACTCTCCTCATAGCGCACATAAATTTCACCGTTGGCGAAACGGGAGATATTCAAGCCACCTAATTTTATCCCCAAATAATCGGCAATTTCCTGACCGAGCAACGGATTGGAAGTGCCGGAGAATAGTTTCAATTGGCTGTATTGAGGCATAATCTATTCACCACCAAGTAAAAGAGTTGCCAACAATTTCTAATGGGTATTGTTGGGTGATTTTTAAGAATTTCTGTTCTGGGTTGCTTGCAATTCACCCATGCTATTTTATATTAATATTCTGCAAAAAAAAAGCAAAACAAAAAAGACCCGAAGGTCTTTAAAGACCTGATGGTCTTTTAGGTTATACTTAAACAGCTCTTTGGACTTTGTTTGAACGAAGGCAACGAGAGCATATGCGGATTTTCCTTTTTGTTCCGTCGATTACCGCATGGATTAAACGAATATTTGCCTTCCAGCGACGATGGGTTTTAATATTCGAATGGCTAACCAAATTTCCGGTTTGGTAGTCTTTGCCGCATAACATACAACGATTAGACAAAAAAAACACCTCCAAAGAAAATAACTGCATCATAAGCAAAATAATTTTACCATAAACATCGCAGACTGACAAGGGAAAAGTTTAAAGCTCGATTTTAAAATTATCCAAGTTAAATCTTGCACTTGAATCTCTGTTAAAAATGGTATAAATTAATTAAATGTACCTGAAAAAAAAGTGGCAGGAATTTTGTTGAAAAATCACGAAATTTATCAAATAATCGATCAATAGTCATGGGTTGGAAGGTAGTTGTGGAGGAAATACTATGATAACCAAAGAAACTCGTATCATCGATCTTTTGCAGGAATACCCGCAAACCGCTGAGGTTTTTGAACGTTTTGGCATGGGTTGTATTGGTTGTATGGGAGTGACGATGGAGACTTTGGAAAACGGCGCCAAAATGCATCATATTTTGGTAGCAGAATTATTGAAAGAGCTAAATACGGTTATTGAAGGAAAGCAATAGTGAAGATGGCAGGAAATTAAATATTTATCGCGAAATTAACAAATTTAGTTTTAGTATGTAAAGGAGGAAAGAGAGTGCCTGTAAAGTCTGATTCCGTTATCAACCAATCACTGGGAATTGTAAATATTGCGCCTAACGCAGTTGCGATGGTGGCAGGGATAGCTGCAATGCAGTGTTTTGGGGTAGTCGGCATGGCATCACGCAATATTCAGGATGGGATTTCGGAATTATTGACCGGTAGAGACAATTTAACCAAAGGAATTGAAATTATCATTGAAGAAGATGTAGTGGCAGTTGATCTGTATATTGTTGTGGAATACGGAGTACGAATTAAAGAAGTTGCTCGTAATGTAATCCAGAATGTTAAATATGCAATTGAGAATCAATTAGGACTTCAGATAGCACAAGTGAACGTTATTGTTCAGGGAGTCCGCATCAACAAAAAATAACCGGATGATTCGATTATCACTTATTACTTTATCATTGCGATTGCAGGCAGGGACTGTTAAACAATTTATGGAATGATAATTTTAACGAAAGTCATCTTTTACCCTATTGGTTAAGCATGACTAAGGAGGCATGATTTTGCAACTTGGTGCGATAAACGGCAGTATGCTAAAACAGTTAATGGCTTCCGGTACCGCTAGTTTGTTTGCTCATAAATCCGAAGTTGATACATTAAACGTTTTCCCAGTTCCAGATGGTGATACGGGGACCAATATGTATCTTACATTTCAATCCGCATTGCGGGAGGCAACCCAAAACTCATCCGATCAAGTGAATGATATTTTAGAAGCAGCCGCATATGGTGCATTAATGGGTGCCCGTGGTAACAGTGGCGTTATTGTATCCCAATTTTTTCGCGGTTTTGTGAAAGCATTGCCCAAAGGATTAAAACACATTTCAAAAGTGGAAATTGAGAAAGGTTTAAATGGGGCCTCGACTTTATGCTTTCAGGCGGTCCGGCAACCGGTTGAAGGGACAATTTTAACGGTTATCAAAGAGATTGCAAAATTTGCCACTGAGAATTTGTCCCAAAAAACCTCTCTGGATTTATATATTCAAGACATTTACCAACATGCCAACCAGGTCTTGGCTCAAACTCCGGAAATGCTGCCGGTTTTAAAAAAAGCCGGTGTGGTTGATGCGGGGGCCCAAGGCCTGGTTTATTATTTCAAAGGAATCATTCAACATTTGAATGGGGAAGCAATACCTACCGAAATTGAAAATTCGACTCAAAAAGTCACCAGTGTTGCTCCTTATATCGACGATGATCTGCTTGATGAAGGAGAGATCAATTTTCAGTATTGTACCGAATTCATACTCAAGGGTAAACAACTGGATTTAGATTATATTAAAAATAGCCTTAGCCCTCATGGCGATTGTTTATTAGTGGTGGGGGACGAAAATAATTCCAAAATCCATCTTCACACCAACAATCCGGGCATTATTTTGGATTTTGCCGTCCGGTTGGGCGACTTATCGGAAATTCAAATTCATAATATGGTGGAGCAAAGTCAGCAAAGGCAGGCTAAAATGCTGATGGAAAGCAGCACTAACCGGCAAATCGGGATTGTTGCAGTTACAGCCGGCGATGGTCTGGAACGAATATTTCGTAGTTTAGGGGTGCAAAGTGTTGTCAATGGCGGACAAACCATGAATCCCAGTATTGAAGATTTAACCAAAGCCGTATCTGCAATTCCTTCGTCAAAAGTGATCATCCTTCCGAATAACAGCAATATTATCATGACTGCCAACCACGTTCATGAATTGACTCCCAAAGAAGTAAAAGTCATACCTACTCAAAGTATTCCGGAAGGTTTGGCGGCTATGATGAATTTTTCCGATGATAATTCTTTGGATGTAAATGTGGAACGGATGATTGAAAAGAGCAGCACCGTCATTACCGGTGAAGTAACCTATGCAGTTCGGGCGTTTCATTTTAATGAGCAGCCGATTAAGCAAGGTGATAACATCGGATTAGTGAATGGTGAAATAGTCGCTTGTGATGAAAGTCCGGAACTGGTTGTGGAGAAAGTATTAAAAAGTATTCCTGCAGCAAATAGCGGTTTAATCTCATTATATTATGGTCATGAAGTCACTGCAATGACGGCTCAAGACTTATTAAATAAACTTGAAGCGAGTTTTCCTCAAGCTGAAATTGAATTATATTATGGAGGGCAGCCTTTATATTATTACTTATTGTCAGTTGAATAGGGAGTAAATAAACCAATGGCTTTAAAAATTGTAACTGATAGCACTGCAGATTTGCCATTACGGTGGATCCGGGAACTCAATATTACTGTGGTTCCGTTAAATATTCATTTTGGAGATGAGGTTTATAAAGACGGGGTAGATATTTGGAGTGAAGAGTTTTATAATCGTTTACGGAATGAACCGCTACTGCCAAATACCTCACAGCCGTCACCCGGTGAATTTTTAAAAATATATCAAAGCATTGCATCCCCGGGGGATACCATTATCGGTATCTATATTTCTCAGGAGATGAGTGGTACAGCGGGTTCGGCTAAAATAGCAGCCGAATTGCCGGGGAATAGTTGCCGGATTGAGATCATTGATTCCCGGTTTGTTTCCATGGCCTTGGGGTTGATTGTTATAAAAGCGGCCCGAATGGCTAAGAATAATAATGTTACCGCAGCAGAGATCATCGCCGCAATTCATGATTGGCAAAAACAGATTGCAATCTATTTTACACTAAATAGCCTTGAATATCTTCATCGAACCGGACGAATCGGTAAAGCATCTACATTGCTTGGCAGTTTGCTAAATATTAGGCCGATCCTTTCAATAAGCGACGGGGTTATTATTCCATCCGAAAAAGTTAGAGGTAATATTCAAAAAGTGGCTTCAGTAATGGTGGAAAAATTAGTACAACAATATGGGAAAACGCCGCTTATGATTTGCGTACTTCATACTGAAATTCCGGAGGTAGCTCAAATATTACAAGGAATTGCTGAGAAAAATTTAAATATTGCCGAGTCTTATCCCAGTATTGTGGGACCGATTGTCGGGTCGCATGCCGGGCCAAACACTGTCGGTATTATTGCTTTGCCAGCCCAATGAGAGTTATTACGGGTAAATACAAAGGTCGTATCTTAAAAGGACCTAAACATGAAGGCTTGCGGCCAACTGCAGACCGGATAAAAGAAGCCTTGTTTAATATCATCAGTGATAAGATTGAGGGAGCGGATTTTTTAGATTTATTTGCAGGCAGTGGCGCCATTGGGATTGAAGCATTGAGCCGTAATGCCAATTCAGTTGTTTTTGCCGATGCTAATCCCGTCAGTATAAAACTAGTACGTGAAAATATGCGATTTCTGGATCCTGACGACAAGTTTCGGATTGTTCAACTACCGGCGGAACGGACCTTGGAAATCATCGCCAAAGAAGGGCTTAGTTTTGATTTAATTTTTCTTGATCCCCCTTTTCAAGCAGGCTTATTGCCAAAAACTGTCGAATTAATCATGGCTTTCCGTTTGCTAAAGGAAAATGGGATCCTAATCGTCGAACATCCTCGCCAACTCACCCTTAATGTTCCTGCGATGACTGTTATATTAGCCAGAAACTACGGTGATATAAGTCTTACACTTTTACAAACAGCTGATACGTGACATATTGGATTATAGATTGGTGGTTAGATAGATGCTCTATGATAATGCGAAAGCAATTTGTCCGGGAAGTTTTGATCCGGTTACCAACGGTCATGTCGATATTATTGAGCGCGCCGCTCAACTCTTTCCGACCGTGGTGGTTGGAGTCTTAAAAAACTCAAATAAGAAACCGCTTTTTAGCGTGGAAGAACGGGTCGATTTATTAAAATCCGTACTTAGCCATTTGCCGAATGTAGAAGTTCTCAGCTTTAGTGGTTTATTGGTCGATTTTGTTAGCCAAGTCAAAGGGAAACTGATTGTCAAAGGATTAAGAGCCATTTCCGATTTTGAAATCGAATTTCAAATGGCATTGAATAATAAACGAATGGCTCCGAATATCGAGACCATGTTTATGATGACCAAGAATGAATACTCTTTCTTAAGTTCCAGTATGGTTAAAGAAATAGCTCAATACGGCGGGGATATCCACGATCTGGTCCCTGCGCAAGTCGAAGCAGCCTTACACGGAAAATATAAATTGATGCAGGTGTAAACCGATGCCAAAGATGAATATACTTCTCCTCTTAGATCATCTGGAAAAACTGGCGGCTACCAATTTTCGACTAGCCGGTAAGGTTTGGATGGACAAAGATGAACTTGATGAATTAATTAAAAAAGTGCGTATTGCCTTGCCGGATGAGATCAAGGAAGCAGAATGGGTTAGCCGTGAAAAAGAACGCTATTTGGCTCAAGCCCAGGAAGAAGCCAAACGGATCCTTCGGGAGGCGGAGAGTTATGCGGAGCGGTTGGTCCGTGAGGATCAGATCACTACCCGGGCTGAAGAAGATGCGCACCGCATTGTCAATGATGCAAAGCAAACTGCCGTAGAGATCGAAGATGAGGCTTTGCAATATGCCAGTCAACTATTAGAAAACCTGGAAGACAGCCTTGACCGGACTATCAAAGTCGTTCATAAGGGCCGAGAAGAAATACTTAACAAGTATAAACTTTAGCGAGCTTATAGTAAAGATGAGTATCATTTTTACGTATTTGGTTATTTTTTTTACGATCTTCATTTTACACAAGCCTATTCATTTTAAATATTTAACCACGGAGAAATCATGAATTCCAAAAAAATTTCCATTGCCATTGACGGACCGGCGGGTTCCGGTAAAAGTACAATTGCTAAAGAAGTGGCTTTAAAATTTGGTTATACTTATATCGATACCGGTGCGATGTACCGGGCAATTACTTTTAAAGCCTTGCGAGAGAATATTTGTTTAACCGATGAACAACAATTAACCCAATTGGCAAACCACATATCCATCGTCTTGGTTTATGAACCGCTTATCGATGGAACCCAATTGCATGTGATTATGGATGGTTCTGATGTTAGCGAGGAAATTCGTTCGATTGAAGTGACCAATAATGTTTCGGTAGTAGCAGCGGTTTCCGGGGTAAGAGAAGCTATGGTACTTTTGCAACAAAAGATGGCCTTAACCGGCGGGGTTGTTATGGATGGCCGTGATATTGGGACAGTGGTATTACCGCAGGCCGAATTGAAGATATTTTTAACCGCATCAGTCACTGAACGCAGTAAACGGCGTTGGTTGGAACTTAAAGAAAAAGGAATTATGGTTGAACTTCAAGAGCTGGAGGAACAGATCCGACAACGTGATTATTTGGACAGCCATCGCGAAATAAGCCCGTTATGCCAAGCTAAACAAGCTATTCTTTTAGATACAACCAGTTTAACGATTGATCAAGTTGTAACCAAAGTAATCGAACTCGCCTGTACCAAAGGCGCCCAATTTGATAACTACCTAATGAATAAGTATCGGTAAGCTAAAGATACGCGATAAGAATAGACAGATAGAGGGATAGATAGTAAAAGGAAGCCATTCATGGAGATATTACTGGCCCGGACCGCCGGTTTTTGTTTTGGAGTAAAAAGAGCATTGGAAATGGCGCATGAAGCACTTGCATCTCAAAACACCGCTATTTTTAGTTTAGGACCATTGATTCATAATCCGGGAGTTGTTCAGGAATTAAGCATTAAAGGGCTTAAAGTAGTGAATTGTATTGAAGATATTCCCGGCGGCAGAGTAGTGATCCGCTCCCATGGCGTCGGGCCGCAAATTTATCAACAAGCGCTATCTAAAAACTTAGAGATTATTGATGCTACCTGCCCTTTTGTTAAGAATGTACAACAATTGGCGGTTTTGCTCCATGAGCAATGTTATCAAGTTATTATTATCGGTGAACGAGAACACGCCGAGGTAAAAGGAGTTTTAGAATCGGTGGCAGGCGATGCGCTGGTTGTAAATTGTGTGAGCGACTTAAACCAGCAACAGATAGCCCCCAAGGTTGGCGTCATTAGTCAGACTACCCAAGAGTTTTCAAATTTTCAATTGATTGTGTCCGGTTTACTGGAATTCTCAAAGGAAATTCGGATCTTTAATACAATTTGTCTGGCGACTTCTAAACGTCAACAGGAAGTAGCCGAACTGAGCCAAGAAGTTGAGCGGATGATTATTGTGGGCGGCAAAAATTCCGCCAACACCTCAAGGTTACTGGAGATAAGTCGTAGTAATTGTATTCATAGCTATCAAGTTGAAACGGCGGCAGAACTTAAATCCGAATGGTTTATCGGAGTAAATAAGGTAGGAGTCTCGGCCGGGGCCTCTACGCCGGATCAGCAAATTGATATAGTACTTCAAGAAATAAAGAAATATGGGGGGTAATACATTGAGCGAGTTGGATCAAGAGAAAGAGCAAGAGACCGGGGTAAGTGATGAAAAATTTGAATGGCCGGAAGATCATTTTAAAGATTTGGATGAAGGTCAAATAATTGAAGCCAAAGTCATCATCGTTCGCGATGATGCTGCTTTTGTAGACATCGGCGGTAAGTCTGATTTAGTAATTCCTTTGGCAGAGCTTTCAAATGAACCGGCTACTTCCGCCAAAGAATTAGTCAAAGTCGGCGATGTAATTAAAGTTATGGTTACCCGGTCCGGTGGAGAAGATAGGATTTTACTATCCAAGCGGTTAGTTGATCAGGAACAGAAATGGTTTCAGCTTGAAGAGGTTTTTAAGTCCGGCAAAACGATTAGCGGAAAGGTTACCCAAACCGTAAACGCCGGCTTAAATGTTGATATTGACGGAATCCGGGCATTTATGCCGGCTTCTCAATCCGGCTTGAAAGCTGATTTGGAATCACTCGTCGGTCAGACTTTTCCAGTAAAAATACTGGAGTATGACCGCGCCAAAAAAAGAGTTTTGGTTTCACGCCGGGTGCTATTGGAAGAAGAACGGCAGAAGGCGGAAACGGCATTTTTCAGTACTGTTCAGGAAGGGGAACGCAGAAATGGTCGCGTAACCCGAATTACCAACTTTGGGGCTTTTGTGGATTTGGGTTCAGGAGTCGAGGGATTGATTCATGTCTCGGAGATGAGCTGGTTCCGGGTTAAGTCACCTCGGGATGTACTGAAAGAAGACGATCAAGTTGAAGTGATTGTGACAAAAGTTGATCCCGCCATGAAACGAATCTCGCTATCGCTTAAGCAACTTCAATCGCACCCTTGGGATCAAGCGATTTCCCAATTTAAAGAAGATTCAATTTATCCTGGTACAGTTGTCCGGATGGAATCATTCGGAGCCTTTGTACGATTGGCTCCCGAGGTTGATGGCTTAGTCCATATCTCGCAGATCTCCGATAAACGGATCAGTAAGCCGGAAGAGGTACTCACTATCGGCCAAGAAGTGCAAGCCAAGGTTTTAAAGATTGATAAAGCCAATCGTAGGATCTCCTTGAGCCTGAATCAAATTGCTCAAGATCAAAACAAGCAGGAATTGGAACAGTTTTTTAAAGACCAGGGTGATGGAGCAATTACTCAGAATCTAGCCCAGTTTTTTAAAAAATAAAACTATAAATACCCCGGTCATTTTAAC
>WSSedL1CaDRAFT_10001436_pt1 | contig 13799 bp, 13 predicted proteins | sample WetSurSL1Cattail_FD_9464 | JGI IMG/M metagenome (IMG submission 9464)
AAGTTACACATTGACTGTTACAGATAATAACGGCTGTACTTTAGTACTTAATGCTACAGTGCCCGTACTAAGTACAGGCGTTGTAGTTGTATTGGACTCTGTAACCCGACCGACTTGTAATGTAAGTGCTGATGGTAAAGTTTATGCATCGGTTTCTGGTGGCTTAGCTCCATATACTTATTCTTGGTCAACTGGTGCAATAACAGAAGATTTGATTAATGCAAACCCGGGAACGTTGATCCTTACAGCAACTGACGCTAACGGATGTCCAGGTCAGTTGATTGTAAATTTAACTTACGACACATCTAAAACTTTGGTGGTGATTGCAGATTCCACAACAGGAGCTGGCTGTGCAGTTGGCAGAAGTGGTGCATTATTTATTACCGCCTCTAAAGGAACTACACCATATACCTATTTATGGTCAAATGGTTCTATTATGAGTGATCTTATAAGTGTTACTCCAGGTACATATTCAGTAGTTGTTACTGATTCAAGAGGATGTAAAGCTAATATTGCCGGATTGGTAGGAATAGATACAGCACGTTCAATAAAAGGTATAATAGATTCAGTGCAAGGAGCAGGTTGCATTGGAAGTAAGTCGGGTAAAATATTCGTATCTACCTCTCGCGGTGTAGCTCCTTATTCCTATTCATGGTCTAATGGTGAAACTACTGAGGATATTTTGGATGCAGCTCCTGGAGTCTATTCTGTGATTATATCAGATGCTGCTGGTTGTTCTCAAACGTTGATTTCTAGTGTTGGAGTCGATACTGCTAAAAAAATAGTTATCAATGTTGATTCAGTAAAGGGAGCGAGCTGCTCACTTGGTGCAAATGGATCAATATTCGTTCATCTTAAAGGAGGAAAAGCACCTTATGTTTATTCTTGGTCTAACGGTGCAACTACTGCCAGTTTGATGAATGTGATCCCTGGTTTTTATACACTTACAGTATTAGATGCCAATGGTTGTTCTGGAGCGTTGAGTGCAACAATTGGTGTAGATACTGCAAGAGCAATTAAGATAAACGGAGTGTCAATAAAAGATGCTGGTTGTACAGGAAGCCCTTCAGGAGTAATTAATGTTGCAGTATCTGGCGGTGTCGCTCCTTATAATTATATGTGGTCTAATGGTGCAACAACACGCGATATTACAGGTATTGTACCGGGCAGTTATACATTAACCGTAAAAGATGGTGTAGGCTGTAGTGAAACATATAATGCAAATGTAAAAATTGATACATCTAATGCCATTAAAATAGTTGCGACATCAATAACAGATGCCCAATGTAAAGGAAGTAGTTCTGGTAGTGTAACGGTTAATGTTACAAGAGGAGTTCCACCTTATACTTACTCTTGGTCTAATGGAGCATTAACTAAAGATTTATCTTTTGTACCTGCGGGTAGTTATTTATTGAATGTCACAGATGCTATTGGTTGTACGGCACAGTTGAGTTTAAATATAGGAATAAATAATTCGAATCCTGTATTAGTTAAGCTTGATTCTGTTAGAGCGGTAGGTTGTTTAGATACTTTGTCAGGAGCAGTATATGTTAGTGTTAGCGGAGGAAGTAGCCCATATAGTTATTTGTGGACTAATGGTGCAATCACACAAGACATTATAGGTGTGGCCAAAGGTGCATACTTGCTAAATGTTACTGACGATGCCGGATGTACAAATAACCTTAATGCAAATGTCGGTTTAGCTACTCCTGTAGTAGCATCTGCGGATGTGAATAGCGTTACATGTAATGGTGGTTCTGATGGAAGTATTACTGTTACCGCAACTGGTGGAAGTGGACATTATGCTTATAAATGGGTTGATGGTCTTACAAGTACAACAAGAACTGGTCTTGCTGCCGGTAGCTATGCAATAAAAGTGACGGATATAATTTCAGGATGCGCTGATACCAATACCTATTCTGTTACACAGGCAGATTCGTTGAAAATCGATGCAACAGTAATTAAGGATACTTGCCTACCTGGCTATGATGGTAAGATTAGTTTATCTGTTACGGGTGGTGTAAGTCCTTATACTTATTCATGGAGCAACGGTGCAAATGGTGATCAAATAATAAACCTAGCACCTCAGAATTATACAGTAACTGTGACTGATACTAAAGGATGTACAATGATGAAAGCTTATACCGTTGGTGAAACGGATTGCGACTTCAGATTGAACATACATGATGTTATTACTCCAAATGGCGATGGCAAAAATGATGCTTGGGTCATTGAAGGTATAGAATATTATGCTAACAGTATGCTGCAAGTTGTGGATAAATGGGGTGATTTAGTATATGAAAGAAGACACTATGATAATACTTTCAATGGTGTTAATTCTAAAACTGGAGCAGTATTACCTTCTGGAACCTACTATTATATACTCAGACTAAATGAGCCAAATAAAGCAGGTGGGGCAGATACATTTAAAGGTGCATTATTGATACAACGTTAATCAAATTCTTTTTCAGTCTTTCTTAAAAAGTAATAACAATGAAAAAAATATTAGGATATACAACAATAGCGATAAGCCTTTTGGCTGCAACAAATTCAATAGCTCAGACTACGATTACACCTCACTATTCCATGTTTATGTTTAACAAGCTTATCTACAATCCTGGTTATGCAGGTAGTAGAGATGTAACAAGTGTCAATGCACTGTATCGTACGCAATGGGTGGGTATAGATGGAGCTCCAAAAAGTTTTAATGTAAGTATTGATGGACCTGTAGGTAGCTATATGAAACCATTTCGTCATGTTGCACTCGGCATTAGTGTAAGTAATGAATCTGCAGGTGTCATTAATAATACCAATGTTATGGCTTATTATGCCTACCGAATAGCAGTAAAAAAGACATTGCTGTCTTTTGGTTTACAAGCCGGTACATCTATGCTTACAGCCAGATACAGTGAGCTAAATCCATATCAGTCGGGAGATAATACATTGACTAAGGATGTAAAGAATGCTATGTTACCCAATTTTGGGGCAGGTATTTATTGGAGAGGAGATAACTTTTACCTTGGAGCCTCTGTTCCCAATTTATTGCAAAACTATTACGATAAGGACAATAAATCGGTTAATAATCAGTCTAGCAGACAAGTTAGAGCTTATTATTTAAGTGGTGGTTATGTATTTACATTAAGCGATAATTTCAAACTTGAACCACAAGTATTATTCCGTTATGCTGGTAATGCTGATTATCAAATACCAGCCAGTGCGGACTTTAATTTGTCTGGTATATTTTATGATCGTTTAATGTTAGGGGTGACTTATCGGACAGATCAATCTATTTCTGGTATTGTTCATTTGCAGGTAACAAATAATATAAACTTAGGCTATTCGTATGATTATGTAACAAAAGTATTAAACGGTTTCACTGGAGGTTCGCATGAAGTAACGTTGGGTTTTGATTTCGTAAGAGACAACAACAAGTATATCAATCCTCGTTTTATCAAGTTGTTCTAATCTATTTATTCACATCAAAAGTTTATTCGGATGAAACGTTTTTATACAGGAATATCTACTGCACTATTAATCGCCACGCTTTCCAATATGTCCGCCTATGCAGCACCAGACAATATGGATTTGCTCAAGGCAAAATATCTTTATACACACTTGGCATTTAATGAGGCAATACCTTATTATGAAAAAATAGCTGCCACAGTTAATGACCCCGAAATATACGCACAATTGGGCGATTGTTATAGACTGGTCAAAAATCCACAACAGGCTGTGGTATATTATGCCAAGGCCGTGAACATGAGTGGTGCTCAGGCTATTACTAAACTTCATTATGCCCAAACCCTGCTTTCTTTACAAAAGTATGATGATGCAATACCTTGGTTGCAACAGTATCAAAGAGAACACCCGGAAGAAAGACGTGTAGCCAATCTTATAAAAGGAGCTGAGCAGGCTCGTGGTATTTATGCACTTATACCTGAAGGTTCTACTAAATTTATGAGTTTTAATACGGATGGCAATGAGTTTGGTCCTGTAATAAGACAAGGAGATTTACTGATCACTGCAGATACGATAATTGGTGGAAGAAAGAAAACGGATATGTGGACAGGTAGCCCTTTCTTCAATATGTATGCGCTCAAATGTGATAGTACAGGTAATTGCTCTGGTGAGTTTAGAAAACTTGGTACAAACCTGAATACTAAATTTCATGATGGTCCTGCCACTTTTACTGGAGATGGCAAGGATGCTTATTTTACAAGAACAAATTTTCTTCATAGTTTACTTGTTGATCATGCTCGTAAGGATGTGCAAGATGTAGTACATCTTCAAATAATGGTTGCCAGTGGTTATGACAATGTTTCGAACAAATTTGCAAAAATTAAACCTTTTCCCTTCAATAATAAAAATTACTCTACTGCGCACCCAACGATAAGCCCTAGTGGCAATACACTTGTATTCTCATCTGATATGCCAGGATCTGAAGGAGGAACTGATTTGTATATCTGTAAAAAAGATGAGCGAGGAAATTGGACTTCACCTCAAAATCTAGGAAAGACAATCAATACAGAAGGGGAAGAAATGTTTCCATACTTATTTGATGACAATACACTTTATTTTTCTTCTGATGGTTGGCCTGGTTTAGGTGGATTGGATATTTATAAATCTATCTGGAATTCTTACAGCCAAGTATTTTCGACACCCGAACATTTAGGTGTACCATTAAATTCTGCGTCGGATGATATGTCATTAACACTATTGGCAGATGGCAATAGCGGGTATTTTGCATCCAATCGTGTGGGAGCTAAAAGCGGAGATAATATTTATATGTTCCTACGCCAAGAAGTTTATTTTTCACTTGCTGTTGTTGATGAGTATTCTGAAGCTCCAGTAAGCGGCTGTAATGTAACATTGGAAAGTGTTCCGGATAAGCGTAGTCTTACAACTGGTACATCTGGAACTTTATTGGCTAGAGTATATCCGCAGTCAAATTATATTGTCAAATTGAGCCGCTTAGGATATGAAACTCAAACACTTGATTTTTCTACTATTTCAAAACGTAGTAATGATACCATCAGTAAGTTTGTAAAACTAAAACCTAATACACAAATAGCATATAATGCGCTGATATTAGATAAAGTTACCAAACAGCCTATAGATGAGCCTTTGGTTGTGATGACCAAGATAGGAGGTGACAAAAAACCGGACTCTATAATGGTTCCTCAGGGAGGAAGTTTTGCCGGTGTAATGCAAACCAATTCAGAGTATCAGGTATATGCCGTAAAGCCTAACTATTACAGTGATGAAAAATTAATATCCACTAAAGGAATTATTCCCGGATCTAATGATGCTATACGAGATACCATCTTTATGAAAAAATTGGAAGTGGGTGCTATTATCAAAATTGAAAACATATATTACGATTATAATAAAGCCAATATCCGTGAAGATGCAAAACCATCCTTGAACAGATTGTTTGATTTAATGCAACAAAATCCGAATATCAGTATTCAAATTAATTCTCACACAGATTGCCGTGGATCAGATGCATATAATATGAGACTTTCTGATGCACGTGCGGCTTCCGTTGTAAAATATCTGATTGAAAGAGGAGTAGAGGCAAGTAGAATGAGGTCAAAAGGTTATGGCGAATCTATGCCAGTGGAGCAATGCGCAGATTGTAAGAAATGTACTGAAAACCAATATCAAGCGAATAGACGTACTGAATTTCAAATACTTAAAATGTAATTTAATATTGACTGAAAGATAGTTGAGGACTTTAAGCAATTTTCTTTGTTCCTCAATCAATAAACGTCCGGTAATTCATACCCTATCATTAATTCTTATTGAATTTAATGTGCTGAGTAGAATATAACGGACGTTTTATCATTTACAATAAAGAAGTTTTGTTCAAGATTAACTATGGTATATGCAATAGTACAGATTGCTGGCCTTGCGGCAATTTGTGATGGATATTTAACTTTAATGATTGTTTTGTGTTATTTACCAATATGCTACTTCAGTATAATTAGCGCTACTTTTGTAACTTCTATTCATATATTTTTACAAGATGGATTCCTTTAGCGATATACAACTCTCTGAAATTATCACAGTCAGCCTTACACTTTTTGCTGTAATAGATATTCTCGGATCTATACCCATACTGATTTCCCTCAAAAAGAAAATGGGAGGAATCAGCTCTGTTCAAGCCACTTTAGTGTCAGGAGGGTTGATGCTATTATTTTTTTTCGCAGGTGAAAAAGCGTTGAAATTTATGGGGCTTGATGTGAGTTCATTTGCTATTGCGGGTTCTATTGTTTTATTTATTTTGGCAATAGAAATGATATTGGGGCACGATTTTTTCAAAGCGGAAAAAGACAGTAAATCAGGTAATATCGTTCCTATTGCCTTTCCTATTATTGCGGGATCGGGTACACTTACCACTATAGTCTCACTTAAAGCTGCTTACAACCAATACAATATTCTTATTGGCATTCTCATTAATTTAATTATTGTGTTTATACTCTTGCAATCTATTGATTTTATGGAAAAGCTCTTAGGCCCTTCAGGTATAGCCGTGGTTCGTAAATTTTTTGGAGTAGTACTTTTGGCAATTGCGGTTAAAATCTTTAAAGCCAACATGCACTTGTAAAGACAATATTTTAAGAATTTCAAGATAATACGCCATTTAGGTACTCAAATAACAAATTATAAAAATCAGGGCAGATTAGCTTTGTTTTTTTATATTTTTGCAATCCAATTTACAATACTGAAATAATATGTTCGATAATTTAAGTGAACGCCTCGAATCTGCATTTAAGCAACTGAAAGGTGAAGGCAGAGTTTCTGAAATAAATGTAGCAAGTACCATCAAAGATATTCGTCGAGCATTGATAGATGCCGATGTCAATTTCAAAATAGCAAAGGAATTTACTGATCGAGTAAAGGAAAAAGCATTGGGTGAAAAAGTATTGACTGCCATATCTCCGGGTCAGTTGATGGTGAAGATTGTAAAGGATGAATTAACTGAACTCATGGGCGGTACCGAAGTAGAACTCGATATCAGCAATAAACCAACAATCATATTGATTGCAGGTTTGCAAGGTTCTGGTAAAACCACTTTATCCGGTAAACTCGCGCTTTACCTCAAATCGAAGAAAGGAAAGAATCCATTGTTGGTAGCAGCAGATATTTATCGTCCGGCTGCAATGGAACAGTTGCGTGTACTGGGTGAACAAGTGAAGGTTCCTGTGTATATAGAATTGGAAAATAAAAGTGCAGTAGAGATTGCTCAAAATGCTATTGCGCAAGCCAAACGTGATGGTAACAATGTTATTATTATTGATACAGCAGGAAGACTTGCCGTAGATGAGGTGATGATGGCTGAAGTAGCCAATATCAAAAATGCAGTGAACCCGCATGAAATATTGTTTGTAGTGGATTCAATGACTGGGCAAGATGCAGTCAATACGGCTAAAGCATTTAACGATCGTCTTGATTTTACGGGAGTCGTACTAACAAAACTTGACGGCGATACACGTGGGGGGGCGGCGTTAACGATTCGCTACACCGTCAATAAACCAATTAAGTTTGTGAGTATGGGTGAAAAGCTCGATACCCTCGATGCATTTTATCCGGAACGTATGGCACAACGTATCTTGGGTATGGGTGATATTACTACCTTGGTAGAACGCGCTCAGGCACAGTTTGACGAGGTACAAGCTAAAAAAATTGAAAAGAAAATTCGTGCTAACAAATTTGACTTTGAAGATTTTAAAGATCAATTACAACAAATCAAAAAGATGGGTAACATCAAAGATTTGTTAGCGATGATACCGGGTGTAGGAAAAGCAATAAAAGATATTGATATCAGCGACGACGCGTTTAAAGGTATTGAAGCAATGATTAATTCAATGACTGCATTTGAACGAAATAATCCGGATAGTATAGATGGCAGTCGCCGTAAACGCATTGCCGGTGGCTGTGGCAAAGACATTTCGGAAGTAAATGCTTTTATGAAACAATTTGACCAAATGCGTCAAATGATGGGGCAGATGAATAAGTTCAAAGGCATGGGTGGCGGAATGGGTATGCCTGGTGGCATGAATTTACCGGGTGGAATGGGATTGCCATTTGGGAAGAAATAAGCCTCCGCTTTTTATACTTCATTTTTACATGCTCTATAAATAGAATGGAACAATTTTTTAGTGCAGAATCACTTATTAGTTTATTGACACTGACATTCTTAGAAATTATTCTTGGAATCGATAATGTAATTTTTGTGTCCATTATTATGGGGCGTATGCCATCAGTAGAACGCAAGAAAGCGCGTACTTATTGGATGGTATTCGGTATCTGTACGCGTGTATTGCTTTTGATGGCATTGGGTTGGTTGTTGAAACAAAAAGGGCATCCTCTTTTTAGCGTTTTCGGTAATGGTATTGATTTGGCTAGTTTGGTAATGATTGGAGGAGGTCTCTTCTTAATTATCAAAACAGTGTCTGAAATTCACCACAAACTGGAAGGAGATGAGGAAGAACGCCAGGATGAAGTAAAGAAAAAATCAAATAGTTTTGCTAAGGCGATGTTTCAAATCGTATTAGTTGATATGGTCTTTTCTTTTGATAGTGTTATTACAGCTTCGGGTATTGCTAAGTTATTGCCCATCATGATCACGGCTGTTGTTATTGCTATGATTATCATGTTCTTTTTTAGCGAAGGCATAGCCAATTTTATCAACAAACATCCCACCCTCAAAATGCTTGCATTATCTTTCCTTGTAATGGTGGGATTGGTGCTGGTGATAGAAGGTTGGGATCCTGTAAAAGCACATGAAATGCAACTCAAAAATTACGTTTATTTTGCAATGGCATTTTCGTTTGGTGTAGAGCTAATCAATATGCGCATGCGAAAGAAATCAAACCCCGTAGAGCTGCATGAACCGGAAGTCGAGGATATTAAGAATTTAGACTAATGTTCTTCCGGTAAACAATTTGCAATCAACGCATTTTTATTGCAAGTGTCGAATAATTTCAGCCTTTTCAATATAACCTTCATTGACCCAGCTCAATTTTTTATTCTTATAAAGGTATAAGAATGGAAGAGCATCGACTTTTAGTGCTTTACATAAATCCTTGTTGTTGTCTGCATTGATGCGAATAACTATTACTTTATTTACCATCTCTCTTTTGATCTCGTCTAAATAAGGCTTCATCATTTTGCAGGGAGCACACCAGTCTGCATAAAAATCAATTAATACCAATTTATCTGATACTAATAATGACTCAAACTGTTGCATTGTCATTCCTGCGGTAGCAATAGGTGCACTGTCAATTGTTTCTGGTAAATTAGCGCCACGCCATTTCATAATACCTCCATTCAATTCATACACTTCTTTGAAACCTTCTGAACGCATTTTATTGGCTGCGGCACCACTCCTGCCTCCACTGAGGCAATAAACAAACACTGGTTTTGATTTATCCATATTCGCAATTTGCTGATCAAAATGACCACCGTTCCAATCTATGTTTTTGGCATTTTGCAAGTGACCTTTTGAAAACTCCTCCGCAGTTCGTACATCCAATAAAGGCGCAGATGGTAGCTCTTTTATTTTAGCTGCAAAATCGGTTGCTGATAAGTGATTATTGGGTGTTTGCGCATTGCTGCAACTGCCCAACAGAAGCATTAGGGCCAGTAAAGTGTAATTCAGAATTCGTTTCATTTATGCTTGATGTTGATTAATGATTTGTTCTAATTGTTTGGCAGAAACAACACCTGATTGACGCCATTTTATTTGGCCATTTTTAAATAAAATAAGTGTTGGTACGCCTTGTATTTGCAAGTCCTGGGCTATTTTAGGATTTTTGTCCACATCTATTTTTAAAATGGTAGCATTGTCGCCAATATGTCTTTTAAGTTCTTCTAAAATGGGTTTCATCATTTTACAAGGGCCACACCATTCCGCAAAAAAGTCCACCAAAGTAGGCTTCTCATTTCCGATTATTTCAGCAAATTTTGCAGCCATTTCGATTTAGTATTTAATATCAGTTTGTAAAGTTACTTTAGATTTGATAGAATTAGAGATGAGACATGCCGCTTCCGATTTTTGTAAAATTCGTTCTGCTTTTTCTGTATCCAAAGCTGTATTCACAGTCAACTCGGCTTCGAGCAATACTTCTGTCATTAAAAACTTTCCTTCAATTTGTTCCAATTTCCCCTTTGCGTGACATGCGAAATTTTTGTATTGCAACTTTGAATTGTCGGCAATTGCCAAAAATGTAGTCATGAAACAACTATTAACGGCTGCGGTAAGTAGGTGCTCTGGTGACCATATACCTTCTATACCATTTGTAAATTGAGGAGGTGTTGCCACTTCGATTTTTTGTGCCAATTCCGGCGATGAAATAATGCCTTTTCTGTCGGCAACCCAATTGAGGTCAACATTATAATAATGTGCATCCATGTTCTATTTTTTTTACTGGTTACTTAATTTCTTGGAATTTGATTTCTTCTATTGATTTATTTTGTTTTGAAGAGCTCTGCGTGGTACAAATATTTGCCCCGCAGCAACCTTTGTTGGCAAGCGATTGGTACAATAATATTATGGCAATTGCGCCTAAAAATTTATCATGCAATTGTATTGCTTGTACGGTACACATTATTCCCATTGCCAAGCGTATCCATCGCATGGCATTCCAGCCTGTTAACAAAGTTTCTTTCATTATTTTAATTTGTTTTGTAAACTACTCCAGCCGCCGCCATTGTACACTTGAGTATAGCCATTCGATTTCAAAATACTTTTTGCCGAAGCACTACGCATACCCGATGCACAGCAAGTAATGATCGGTTTATTTTTATCTTTTAATTGCGACAAGCTTTGGTGCAACTCATTCAATGAAATATTGATGGCGCCTTTGATATGGCCACCTGCATACTCCCCCTTACTTCTTACATCAAGTATGGTGGCTCCTTGTTGAACAAGTATAGAGAAGTCAACTGGATTTCGATTTATGCCAAATAGTTTTTTTATTGTGTTGATCATTAGGAAATTGCGTTTTGAGATTGATAATAATTTACGTCTAACCAAGAACCTCCATTGATACAGTCAATAGCATGCTGTGATAAAAACCGGTGCGCTTGTCCGCTTCTATTACCCGATGCGCAACAGAGGATAAGTGGTGTTTTTAGTTTTCTTACCTCTTCTATTCGTTGAGCGATTTCTTGTAATGGAATGTTTACGGATCCTGCCACATGCCCGCCCATAAACTCTTCCGGGCTACGTACATCAAGTATTGTTCCTTTGTTTTCTTTGATTATTTGTGCGATAAGCATTGTTGATTTATTTTGATTTTTTAAAAATATTGAATAATAAACTCCCCATAACAGCGCCATATAATGTACTATTAATAGGCTTTGATGTGATGGCACAATTGCCACTTGAACAGCCAACATAATAGTAATACAGATAACCTCCTATTGCTCCAATCAATGTACCTGTAAGACTTAGTATGTGTTTTTTAATAAAACTTCTTATCACGGTTAAATTTTTATTGTTGTGGGTAATTGTGAATGGACAAAACTTCTATGATACCAAGCTAACCACTTAGTTATACCAATTATAAATTGGATTAGTTAATTGTGTTTCTAATTTTCTTTTTTGCGTGTAGAAATGCCAAATGGCAGATATAACGGACAAAAACTCATGAAACTTGTTAGGATAAATATTCCTGCAATAACCAAAAGAATAATCGCAGTTGTACCTGTAATTTGATTACTGAAATAAAGCCCTGCAATAACGATAGCGATAAGGATCCGTATCACCTTGTCTGCTGTACCCATATTTGCTTTCATATTTTTCCTTGTTTTTAGTGAAAATATTTTGATAACACAAAAGTCCAACAATACAAATTACTGCACGGTAACTTTTGTTACATAAGGATAATTTTATTTCTGCCTAGTTGCACTAGTCCCTCGTCTTCCATTTGCTTGAGCAGGCGTGAAACCACTACTCGCGCAGTTCCTAACTCATTGGCTAATTGTTCGTGGGTAATATGAATAGATTTATGAGCAGTAATTTCACTTTTCTTTTTTAAGAAATTGAGCAAACGTTCATCCATCTTTTTGAAAGCGACATCATTCACTACCTCCAGTAACTCTTCAAAGCGTTTGTGGTAAAGTCTGAAAATGTAATCCAGCCATTGTGGAAATTCTTTGATCAGCAGATTTACTTTGTCGATTGGAATAAAAAGAATCTCAGTTGGTTCTTCCGCTATAGCTTTTACCTTACTTGTGTCTTGGTGTATCCCTCCTAAAAAAGACATGATACAACTTTCTCCAGCTTTTATATAGTACAATAATATTTCTCTCCCGTCGTCTTCTGATCGCATAACACCAATGCTACCACTGAGCACAATAGGTATGGCTCTTATGTAGGCATGCTCATTCAGTATTATTTCGCCTTCGGAAAATGTTTTTAGAAAGCCATATTCCATCAGCCTTTCGCGTATTTCAGGTAATGATTTAAACTCATTTAATTCCGCTAATTCCATACTTTCAAAGGTAGGGATAAAAATAAACTGATGCGATTAACCGTTTTTATCACAATAAAACAATCATATATTGGTCTTGATAATTCAATACGTATCGATTCCTCATTGCAATAACGTTAAGCGTACGGCCTAATTCATGACTGTATTGTTTGTTTAATCCAATTTATCTATTCGCCTAATTTCATCAATTGACCTATTTTTGTTTGCACAACTACATATTAGCAATCAACAACTCTGAAAACATATTGAATAGTCCTATTGAATACCTTAAAGGTGTCGGGCCACAACGTGGTGAGTTGTTGCGTAAAGAACTGGAGATAAGTACTTACGAAGACTTATTGTATCATTATCCATTTCGCTATTTCGACCGTACCCGGATAACGAAAATAGCAGAGATAAATATGACTACAGAGTATGTGCAACTGGCGGGCAAAGTGGTCAATATTGCAGAAGAAGGAGAGGGAAGGAAGAGGAGGTTGACTGCAACTTTATACGATGATACAGGAAGATTGCAGTTAGTATGGTTTCAAAGCCTCACTTGGGCAAAGAAATTCTTGGAAGAATACGGACAGTATGTTGTGTTTGGTAAAGTGAATTTTTTTGGTGGAGAGGTGAGCATTTCACATCCTGAAATAGAACCATTATCACAGGCTACGGCTCTGGGAGGTATGCAACCGGTATATTCTACTACTAATAAACTGAATGCAAGAGGTATTACTAATCGATCTTTCGCTAAGTTGACTCAAGCACTTTTTGAAAAAATAAAGCCATCGGATATTGTAGAAATATTACCCGTGGAAATATTGCAACAATACCGATTGATGAATCGTTATCATTCCTTGCGTCAAATACATTTTCCTGAAAAAGAAGAATATGCGGCGCAAGCACGATTTCGGCTTAAATGGGAAGAATTTTTTCTACTACAATTACAAATTGCCAATCTTCGCTTACAGCATACCGTACAGCCTGGATACGTGTTTGATAAAGTTGGAAATTATTTCAACCGATTTTATAAAGAATGTTTACCTTTTGAATTGACCAATGCTCAAAAGCGAGTACTTCGGGAAATAAGGACAGATACCGCCATAGGCAAGCAAATGAACCGATTGGTGCAAGGAGATGTGGGTAGCGGAAAAACGATTGTGGCTACGATGTCTATGTTGTTGGCGCTCGACAATGGCTTTCAGGCTTGTATGATGGCGCCTACTGAAATTCTTGCCCGACAACATTATCAGGGGATTAAAGAACTATTAGACCCATTACAAATTCCGGTTGCCATTCTAACAGGCACAG
>WSSedL1CaDRAFT_10001437_pt1 | contig 13795 bp, 10 predicted proteins | sample WetSurSL1Cattail_FD_9464 | JGI IMG/M metagenome (IMG submission 9464)
ATTGGTAGGCTTTGCGGTGACCGTTTTCACGACAACAGTCAGTGAAAAAGGGGATGATATTGAAGTGACATTGTCTGCGGATTTTTTTTGGAAAGTCTTTGAGACCACGGGTTCAATCACCGCCTATCTGATTTATCGGGAGATTGTTAGAACCAGCTTAGTTTAAATATTTGCGCCCGTGTGTGCGCGTGGCTTAAAATTTCATATTTAAAAGTGATGATGGAGGAAAGTACCGCATCTGGGATGGTTGCAGGGAGAAAGGGCTCGCGTATTGAATGCGTGTTGACTGAAAACCTTTCCCGGACCGATGCTGTTATGTACGTGTGCTTGCGCGCGTAGGGGAAGTTCCCTCTTGAACTGCAGACAGAACGCACGTGTATGGGATACACGTGATTAGTAGGTTGCGACGGCACTCCACCGTTATAAGGGGAGAGTATCGGATTTTTCCCGTACTTGTTACTTAGTATTTTTGGGTGGTTTACGAAACTGACCTTTCGTCCCGATAGGGGATGGAAGGTTTTTGCTTTTTACATAGGATATACGGGAGGTTGAGATAATGAAAGAACAACTGGAGAAGCTGAGAGCGGAGTCGCTAAATGAGATTAGAACAGCGATGCAAAGTGAAGTTTTAAATGAGATCCGGGTTAAGTACTTGGGAAAAAAGGGTTCACTGACTGCAATCTTGCGGAGCATGGGCGGTTTAACTCCCGAGGAAAGACCGGTTATTGGCGAATTAGTTAACAAGGTGCGCCAGGAGATTGAGGATTTCCTTGATGAGCGGGGGCGGGAACTTGCTGATAAGGAAGAACAATTGAAACTGGCGAAGGAGCAACTGGATATTTTTCTGCCCGGGCGTAAGCCTACGCTAGGACATGCTCATCCTTTGCAATTAGTGCTTGAAGAGATTGAAGATATTTTTTTAGGAATGGGGTTTACCATTGCCGAAGGTCCGGAGATTGAGACCGATTATTATAATTTTGAAGCATTGAATCTGCCTAAGGACCATCCGGCCCGTGATATGCAGGATTCATTATATATTACCCAGGATTTACTACTGCGGACTCAAACCTCTCCGGTTCAAGTCCGGACTATGGAAAAGCTTTATCCTAATCCAATCCGGATTATTGCACCGGGCAGGGTATACCGCAGGGATGCGTTAGATGCCACTCATTCGCCTATGTTTAACCAGGTGGAAGGATTGCTGGTGGATAAGGGAATTACCTTTGGTGATCTCAAAGGAGTTTTAACAGTCTTTGCTAAAAAACTATTCGGTGCGGACCGTCAGATTCGACTTCGACCGAGCTTTTTCCCTTTTACCGAACCCAGCGCCGAAGTGGATGTATCATGCGGCTGTGGCGGAACGGGTTGCCGGGTATGTAAAGGTACCGGCTGGTTGGAGATCCTGGGGTCAGGCTCTGTTCACCCGAAGGTGTTGAAGATGTCCAAATATAATCCGGATGAAGTAGCTGGATTTGCCTTTGGGATGGGTGTTGAACGAATCGCGATGTTAAAATACGGAATTAAGGATATTCGGGTTTTTTATGAGAACGATTGGCGGTTTTTAAGCCAGTTCTAAGTAATTATGAATTGAGGGTGTTTGGCTAGTAGCTATTGGCGGTTAGCCATAGCTAAGGCCAAAAGCTAACAGCAATAACTTGAATTGTCTGGAGGAGAATCATATGCGGGTTTCATTTGAATGGCTTAATGAATTAATTCCGATTGATATCCCGATAACCCAATTGGCGGAACGGATGACCATGTCGGGAATTGCAGTTGAGGAAATTGAAGATCAGGCTTTGAAATATCGGGGGATTGTCACCGCAAAAATAGTTGCCTTGGAAAAACACCCGGCGGCGGATAATCTTTGGATTACCAAAGTGAACGCCGGGGAGTACGGAGAGAAAACAGTCATTACGGCTGCTCAAAATTTAAAAGTGGCAGATTTTGTCCCGTTGGCTTTGAGCGGGACTACGCTTCCCAACGGAAAACTGATTGGCGAAGCTAATTTTAAAGGCGTGCTTTCACAAGGAATGTTATGTTCCGGAGAAGAACTCGGCTTAGAGAAGGAATCAACCGGTATTTGGGTATTTGATCGAATTGATTTGAAACCGGGTACTCCGGTGGCCGAGGTTTTGGGTGAGACCGATCATGTATTGGTGCTTGAGTTAACCGCCAATCGTTCGGATTGCCTGGGCATGATGGGAGTAGCCCGGGAAGTGGCTGCGATATTGGGAAAACAATTTAATCCGCCTCAGATTAAACTCAAAGAAGAGGGCTTGCCCATCGCGGGTCAAGCTAAAGTGGAGATTATCGATGCCGATCTTTGTCCCAGGTATTCAGGTAGAGTCATTACCGAGGTTACGATCGTCCCATCACCGGAGTGGATGCAACGGCGTTTACGAGCTGCCGGAGTCCGGCCAATCAGCAATATTGTTGATATTACCAACTATGTCATGCTGGAGTATAATCAGCCTTTACATGCCTTTGACCTGGATCGTATCGCGGCTCATCACATTAAAGTGCGCCGAGCTGCCGCTACGGAGCGGTTGGTCACTTTGGATGAAACCGAAAGGTCGCTTACGGCGGAAGATCTTTTGATTGCCGATCCCCAAAGCGGATTGTGCGTGGCCGGAGTCATGGGTGGCTGTACCAGCGAGATTACAGACAAAACAGTCAATATGTTTATAGAATCGGCCTATTTCAATCCTTCGAGTATCAGGCGGACCTCCAAACAATTAGGGATGAAGACCGAGGCTTCCATGCGTTTTGAACGCAGTATTGATCCGAGTGGAGTGGTCATCGCCTTAAATCGGGCGGCTCAACTGGTTGAGGAATTAGGTGCCGGTAAAGTGGCTAAAGGTTATCTCGATCAATATCCAAAACCATTTGCCCCAGTGAAGATTCAAACCAACGCCGCCCGGATCAACGGTTTGTTGGGCACCGGTTTGGCGGTGGACGCCATTATAAATTATTTGAAACGGGTTACATTCGAAGTGATTGCCGGCGATAACGGTTGTTTGGAGGTTACGGTTCCTACCTATCGCCAGGATGTATTATATACGGCTGATTTGGCGGAGGAGGTAGCCCGTTTATACGGTTATAATAATATACCGGCCACGGTCCCTACAGGCAACCAAATTGGAGTCTTAACCGCATTTCAAAAATTCCAACATGATTGTAGAAGGCTCTTGCAGGGAGTTGGCATTTCCGAAGTTATGACGTATAGTCTTTATGCCGCAACGACCACCGGGCAACTAGGGATTACTGCCGCTGATCCTCTTGCCAAGACAGTGGATTTAATGATTCCGTTAAGTGAGGATCAGGCTGTAATGCGGACACATTTGGTTCATCATCTCCTGGAGGTTCTGGCCTTTAACTCCAAGCGACGCCAACCGGATCTTGCTATATTTGAAATAGCGCGAGTCTATAATCCAAAAACCGGTTCCCTCTTACCCGATGAACCGCTTCACTTAGGAATTGGGCTGATGGGAAGGTCGAGCGAGATCGGTTGGAATCAGCCTCGTGCTGAAGCAGACTTCTATGATGTCAAGGGTCTGGTGGAACTGGTGTTTGATAAAATGCAGCTGCCTCGGTTCAAGTTGGAGCTTTCTACCAAACCGTTCTTACACCCCGGGCAAGCGGCGGACATTTTGATCAATGGCCAAGTAGTTGGCTTTTGCGGACAGGTCCATCCGCGGATTCAGGCGCAATATGAGTTAACCAAAAAAGCCTTCATGGTTGAACTCGATTTGTCCTTCTTAGATAGCCTGCGAAAAACAACGATGATTCAATTTGAGCCGTTGCCGAAATTTCCAGCGGTCCAACGCGACTTGGCCCTGGTAGCCTCTACCAAGATTTCTGCCCAGAGTATCATAGCCAGGATAAAGGAGATCGCCGGGGAACTGGTGGAACGGGTTGACTTATTTGATGTTTACCAGGGAGAGCAGGTGGCCAGTGGCCAACGCAGCTTAGCTTTTAGTATCACCTACCGCTCTAAAGAACGGACTTTAAATGATAATGAAGTCACCGGGCTACAAGAGAAGCTCTTGACAGAGTTGCATAAGGAGTATGGCGCCAGTATACGGGTTTAATAAACATCAAGCCAACGGTACCAGGCTGGTTTTTTACCGGATCGAACGACTGAAGAAACTCAGTATAACCCCTCATTTCCTGACATAGATTGTACAAAGGAAGTGGGGGTGTTTTTTAATGCGCCGGATTATTACGAGAATATTTTGGAATGAGTTGGATTATCACCCTTGGCAGGCTGCTATTTGTTGTTTGGCACTAACTATGCTTTGGATGTTGATTTCGATAGGATTGTATAACTCCGAGGGTAGTGGGAGTTATTTCGAGATCAAGGCGATTTTAATCTTTAAGATACTTTTAACGGCTCTAATTTTCGGAGCACGGTATTTGTTGTTTATTAAATATCGGTGGTCAAGATGGCTTGAATGGTTGTTTGGAATTACTTTTTTGATCGCCATCGGCGGTCAGGGTATTTACGTGGTTAAGGCCGGTTTCCAGTGGTCTTATGTTTTATTAAAAATTCTTGACGCCGCAGTTTGGGGATTGTTCACTGCCATACTGCTTGAACCTTTGCTGGCGCTTTTTCGGCACTGGTATTATTTAAAAAAGATTGATATCTGTCAATTGGGTCAATTGTGGAAGTCGGTTTGGCTGGATATCATTGAAGTAGGAATTTTAATGACCCTGCTGGCCGGTTTGAGCTATTATTATTTGACTAGTTTTTATTTACTGGATACGTTTTTCTACAGTTATTTATTGTTGGCGCCGTTGTTTCTTGGCGGACTTGGACTTTATAGTATCGTTCAATATAAAGTTAATTGTTGGGTAGGGCAGGAAATTGATCAACTCGATCAAGAACTCGGCGATTGCATACAATGGCAATGTTATCGGGATGAATCCGATTTGAATCCCAAATTAATTAGCTTGCAGTATTTGACTATAATCCGTAATTATATTGTAGAAATCGGCCGCCCGCGGTTTCCCTGGAAAACGGGAGGAATTTATTTGCTGTTTACCGGGTTTATATTGGCTCTTCCTTATATCTTCGGTTTCGCTGTAGAAGTCGGCTCTTTCAATTGAGGAGTTTTGATAATAAAGGCTAATTTCACCTATAGAGCGAGGGAATTTTGCCGATATCGATAACAGAGGTGTTGGAAATGATTGAACGCAAAAATCTAGAAAAGGAAGAAAGTCGTTTCGTCTTCCGAATTATGGGCGATGAATATGTGATCAAAGGGCAGGATGATCCGGCCTACATGGGACAAGTTGTCTCATATCTGGAAGCGATTACTGATTCTATTATCAATGCCAACCCAAAGCTCAGCAAATGTCAGGTTGCCGTATTGGCCGGATTGAAAGTGGCGGATGAATTTCATAAATTACGTCAAGAATATCAATACTTGGATCAATTATTGAAGGAAGCAAGGTAGTTTTAGAGTTCCAAGTTTGAAGTTTTATATTTAGGGGGTTTTCAAGTCGTGAACTGGGTGGATTGGGTTATTGGCGGTGTCTTTTTTTGGTTCATCTTTCGGGGTTATTGCAAAGGATTTGTGCAACAGTTTTTTGATCTGTTGGGCAGTGTCTTCGCCTTAATTTTAGGTTTCTATTTTTTTTCCAAAGTTGGCAGTTATATTGCTGCCAATGTTCATCTTTCGGTACCGCTCGCCAATATGATCGGATTTGTGCTAATCGTGGTAGGCATAAGTGGGACGGTGGGTTTTATTGGACGATATTGGCATGAAGCCACCAAAAATGAACCGGTGGCATTGTTGGACGGCGCTTTGGGCGCCATATTGGGCGCTTTTAAAGCAGCGGTTGTTTTAATCATGATTTTATTGATAGTCATCGCTTTGCCTTGGAATTTTATTCGCCCTTCGCTGGAAGTCTCCAGTTTTGCCGGTGATTTAATGCGGTTAGCCCCTTATTTTTACTTATTGCAAGATCATTCTTTGCCGCCGGAAATTCCCCGTTTGATAGTTTCACCTGAGGGACTTCAGCTACGGGGGATAAAGGAACAAAACTTGGAAGGCGCTACTTGTATCGCTTGCGGAGCCAAAGTACGATATCTGGGTTTTGTAAAAGAAGGTTTATCCTATTATCCTCAAACTTATTGCCCTAAGTGTCACCGGGTTAGTGACGGTTGTTTAACCTTTGAGGGATATCATGGGATTTATGGGGTATGCCCTTATGAACGCTTAGGGACAATGGGATTGATCGACTGTAAAGTATGGCCGAATTTGGAACCCACAACGGTGAAAGGTAAATGTCCGGTTTGTGGAAGAACGCAATAAAATATGATATACTCAAAATATCAAATACCTCTATTTGCCAATGCAAAGAGAGGGCAAGGGTGAGTTGGTTTAAGTTACTGACTTTTTCAGTAGACCCTAATTAATTTTGAAGGTTGGTTGCCGTGAAGTATACCAAGTATATCATGTTCAATCCCAAATGCAGCGAGATGTTGAAACCAAAAATCAAAAGCGAGCTCCGGGAATCCCTGGACGAAGCCGACCGTATATTGGATCAAGATCTCTTGCCGGAGGCTATTCAGAAATATAATGGACTCCTCACACAAGTCAGCAAAGAGAAAGAACCCCGGTTATGGGGCTATATTCAAGGAAATCAAGGCCTTGGTTACTTAAGACTTTCCCTATCTATCGATGCTGAAACGAACTTAGCGAGGGCAATCGGCGCGTTTGGCGAAGCGTTACAAGTGTGTAATGAGAAAGATACTCCATTGGAATTTGCCTTGCTTCAAAATAATCTGGCGGCTGCTTATAGTTATCTGGCAGAATATCAAGATGAAGCGTCCAATATATTGAAGGTCATTACTACTTGTGAAACCACGAAACCAGTTTTGGAGAATTACATACAGGGCTTTAATCCCAAACAACGTCCGGTAGAATACACAATAGCAATGGCTATGCTAGGGATAATCTATAATGCGCTGGGTGAATACCGGGAGCGGGAAGTCAACCTCGAACAAGCCATTCAGTGTTGTCAAACAGGGCTTACTTATGTCGGGGTTGAGCAATTACCTTCCTTATATGCGTTACTTTACTATAATCTGGGACATGCCTTGGATCTTTGTTCGGATTTTCTTCAAACGGAAGAAAATCGAAAACAAGCACTGGAGGCATATGAAGCAGCGCTTGCAATATATAACGGGAATCCCTGTTATCTGTTGGAGTTTTTGTATGTGAAAAATTGTCAGGCCAATCTTTTTATCGATCAGGCCCAAGCCAATAATCAACAGGAGTATTTGAATACTGCCATTAGAGCTTGTCAAGAGGCACTCAAAGTTTTTACGGGAGATCAGAAATATCCCCTTGGCTACGCCCTAATATTACATAATCTGGGTTCGGCTTGTAAAATTTTGTCCAAGACCAGAAATAAAGCAGAATACCTTGAGAAAGCCCTTCATTATTTCAGCCAAGTTCTGGCAGTGGAGGAGCTTTCACGTTATTCCGAAGTGCGAGCCTCAACTTATTTAAATATTGCAATTATCCACGTTGAATTGGGAGAAATCCGGGAACCTTCAGTATACCTTCCCCAGGCCATCCAATCTTTTGAGAATGCCATACAAATTTACCGGGTTGAAACATATCCCATCCGCTATGGCATTAGTCAGAGCCATTTAGGTAATGCTTATCTTACTCTCTCAAATATTGACACCCCCAAAGAAAATTTATTAAAGGCAGTTCGAGCCTATGAAGCAGCTATGTCAGTGATGGATAGCACTAAACAGCCTATTAGTTATGCAAAAAATCAGTATTATCTGGGCAGCGCCTATCTTAAACTGGCGTCAATTACCGATAGAAACGTGAACGTTGCTCAGGCGATAACTTATTTTGAAGCGGCGTTAACGGTGATCACCCATGAGACTGAACCATTGGACTGCGCTGCGGCGGAAAACGGACGGGGTGAAGCTTACCTATTGCTGACGGAGAATGAACCGAAGGATGAATATTTTACCAAGGCAATTCAGGCCTTTGAAGCAGGCATCAAGGCGTTTGCTTTAAATCAATCCTCTTTCCAATATGCTGGAATACTCATCAATTTAGCGCTTGCTTGCTATGCTTATTCCAGGATCCGCAACCGGGAAGGTTATCTTGGAAAAGCCCTTAAGGTTTTTCATGATGTTTTTAAAATTATAACCATTGAAAAATATCCGTTGCCCTACGCCGAAGCGCAAAACCAAATGGCCCATGTATTAATGGCAATGGCGGAGATCAATCAAAAAGAATATAATTTAGAGTTGGCCATCAAGGCTTGTGAAGAAGCCTTAAAAGTGTTTAGCTTCAAAGATTACCCTGAACAGTATGCCAAGACCGAGAGTGATTTAGGGGATGGTTATCTTAGTCTAGCCGGTACGGTACGAAAACAGGTAGATTTAACAAAGGCTTTCAAGGCTTTTGAGGCATGCCTGCAATATTTTACGGCAGAAAATCGACCGCGGGAGTTTGCAATCAATACGACTAAAATCGGCATGACTTATCAATTAATGGCGGAGATGGCAGAGAGTTATTCATTTAAAAACTTGGCGGAGTTTCGCGAGTATCAGGCTGCCCGTCTGTCCGAAGCGCTAAGGGCTTTTATGGATGCGTTGTATGTTTTAGATGCCGTCAATTATCCGGCGGAATACGCTCAAGTTTATACAAATATTGGATCGGTATACGCATTGATGGCAAATATCCGGAATAAAAAAGAGAATTTGGTCAATGCGATTAGTGCTTTTCAAGAAGCGTTACTTGTCTATACCTCCGAAACCTATCCGGTCGATCATCGTCGGGTCAATAGTTATTTGGAATTAGCCCAACAACAGCTGTGATTTACGAGATGACTCCTCCCCAGGCATTAATGAAGAATGGGCATACTATTCCAGAGGCGATGGCATGGATTGGTTAGCACTCAGTCAATATTTGATAAAGCCGGTTGCCATTTATATAGCAGCCTTAATTATTGTGCGGTTTATGGGCAAGCGCGCACTTGGACAATTAAGTCTGTTTGATTTAGTGATTATGGCCGGTATTGGTGATGTGATTGTGGTAGTCGGCCTTGAACAACGGGTTTCTTTTGAAAAAGGCCTTGTTATTCTGGGCTTGATTGGCGGATTGGAATTATTTTTGTCGGTGCTCTCTTATCGCTCTCATTTTTTTGCCCAGTTATTTGAGGGGAAACCGACCTTACTTATCAAAGATGGTGCACTGCTTGAGAAAAATTTGGCTAAGGAGCATATTTCCTTGGCTGATCTGCATCAGGAATTAAGAAAATTGGGAGTTGCAAAAATTTCACAGGTTTCTCAGGCAATCTTCGAAGCTTGTGGTAAATTTAGCGTCATTCTCAAAGAAGATGTAGAAACCATCAGCAATCAGCAGATTTTGGCAGAGCTCAAATCGCTTAAACAGGAACTCCAAGATTTAAAAGAAGCGCTCACGGCCGAAAAGGATAAGGAGAATTAGCGTGAGGATTCTGATGGTATTTATTGATGGATTTGGGCTTGGCAGCCAAGATGCGGCTATAAATCCATTGCTTGTTGCGGAGATGCCATTTATTCGGAAAATCTTATCCGGAGGTTATTTAAGTAGGGAAGGGATCGGAGAGGGAATAATCACAGCAAACTTGGTTGTCAAGCCAACCAGCGCTACTTTAGGCACAGCCGGGCTTCCTCAGAGCGCTACCGGTCAAACCGCTTTGTTTACCGGGATTAATGCAGCCGCAGTTGCCGGGCGCCATATTAGTGGCTTTCCCACCAACTGTTTGCGTGAGCTGATAAAGGACGTCAGTATATTTAAGGTTATTAGTCAAGCCGGCGGTAAAGCGGTTTTTGCCAATACGTTCACTGCTGAGTATTTTGATACGGTGGAACGGAGCAAATCACGCGCACGCGCGCGACGGCATTCGGTAACGACAACCGCAGCCTTGGCCGGAGGATGCCGTTTGTTAATGTTGCCGGATCTGCTGGATGGAGAAGCTGTTTATCAGGACATTATTAATGAACAGTTGCGTGAACGCGGTTATGAGGTGCCTTTGCTTCAACCGGAACAAGCGGCGGCCAACTTACTTAAACAGGCCATTAAAAATGATTTTACTTTATTTGAGTACTTTCAAACAGACCATTGTGGCCATCACCAAGATTTTGAGCTGGCACTTATTTTACTAAACCGGTTGGACCATTTCTTACAAGCGTTAGCTGAGGGCCTCGGAAAACATGATTTGTCTTTGCTGGTGGTTAGTGATCATGGCAATATTGAAGATTTAAGCGTCAAAACCCATACCTTCAATCCTGTGCCCACGATTGCGATTGGAAAAGATGTTTCGAAATTCGCGCCGGTAAAATCATTAACGGATATTTATCCGGCAGTCTTACGTTCCCTGGGACTTCATCCTTATCAAAATTAAGAAATAACCACAGAGGCCCCGGAGAAAGCCATGTTTTAAATATGGCTTCACATTTATTTGAATGGGAGTAGGTCAACTTTGGAATCAATTTCAAAATCCATGGAATTATTGGCTCCGGCCGGAGAATGGGATTCGCTGCTGGCGGCGGTTGCAGCGGGGGCGGATGCCGTATATCTGGGAGGAAAATTATTTAATGCGCGGCAAAGTGCCGCTAATTTTGAATTAGAGCGGTTACAGGAAGCTACCGATCTGCTCCATCTCCATGCTAAAAAAATTTATATCACCGTGAATACACTAGTTGCCGAGTCGGAATTAAGTGAGGCTCTGGATTACCTGGGTCAGTTATATAATATTGGCGTGGATGCAATCATCATTCAGGATCTCGGTTTAATTCAGCTTTCCCGCAAGTATTTACCGGACTTGGAATTGCACGCCAGCACTCAAATGACCATTCATAACCTTGAAGGGGCGTTGCTGTTAAAAGAAATGGGGCTAACGCGAGTGGTTTTGGCCCGGGAATTAACCGCGGCCGAGATCGGAGCCATTGCCGGCCAATCTGGAATCGAAGTTGAAGTCTTCGTTCATGGCGCCTTATGTGTTTGCTATTCCGGTCAGTGCCTGATGAGCAGTATGATTGGCGGACGTAGCGGCAACCGGGGCCGCTGTGCTCAACCATGCCGGATGGAATACCAACTTGGAACGGACGGTGATCAAATCATCCCCACTTCCGGCAGTTACTTGCTCTCACCCAAAGATATTGCCCTGATCCACGAGATTCCGGAGCTGCACCGGACTGGGGTTAGGTCGTTAAAAATTGAAGGACGTATGAAACGTCCCGAATATGTTTACCAGGTTGTTAAGACGTATCGGCAGGCTTTGGAACGCTACTCCCAGCAGCCTGATACCTTTCAAGTCAGTCCTGGTGAAGTTCAGGAGCTAGAGCAATCATTTAATCGCGGATTTAGCAGCGGGTATTTTGGCGGCAACCGTAATGCGGACATTATGGGTTTTAAACGCCCAAATAATCGTGGCGTTTATTTAGGTCGGATTATTTCCAATACCGACAGTCAAAAGCAGTGTATCTCTTTAAAACTGGAAGCAGATCTTGAGATCGGTGATGAAGTGGAGATATGGATAAGCCGGGGAGGCCGGACGGCCGGTCCGGTAAAGGAACTCAGCCGTAACGGCAAAACCGCTGCAACAGCCAAAACAGGTGAGACTGTTACGTTGGCAATAGATGGCAAAGCTTTTGCAGGTGATCGCGTTTTTAAAATTTTTTCAATCCAGAATGACCGTGAAACCAAACAAGCTTTGGATAGGGAGAATAATGCCTTAAAAATTGCCTGTACGGCTCTGGTTACCGGCCGGCTGGACACGCCTTTGCAGGTTACTTTTTCTGATATACAGGGTCATAGTGGTATAGCGGATACCGCGGCCGTTTTGCAATCCGCCCGCAACCGTCCTCTAACCAGTGAAATATTAAAAGAGCAACTGGGTAGACTGGGTAATACCCCCTTTTATTTGGCAGACCTAAATGTTCAGATCGCCGAGCGGGTGATGATGCCTCTTAGTGAGCTCAACATAGTCCGGCGCCGGGCAATCGAAGGCTTATCCGCGGATATTCTCAAGCAATACCCCAAACGAAATGCAAGGCTGGACAATATCAAGCTATTCAACGACTCGCCGAAAAGTCTGCCAAAGAAACGCCCTCAGCAAAATTTAAGTGTATGGGTCGCCGATTATCAGGGTGTCGTTGCGGCGGCAACCTCCGGTGCTAATCTGATCTATGCCGGGGGAGATGAGTTAACTGATTTTCATTGGAATGCCGACAATTTGGCGGATGCGATCCAAATGGCGCATCAGCACGGAGCCCGTTTAGTAATAGGATTGCCTCGCATCAATCGTGAAGGGCAGCGCCGGCTATGGAACGATTATTTACAAATGATTATCCAACTGCCCGCCGATGGAATCATGCTTTCGGATTTGGGATCTTACCAACGGGTACTGGACGGAACGGAATTTCCAATTTATTTAAACTATAGCTTTAACTTTTTTAATAGCTATGCCCTTACATTTTTAACTAATCCCCGGCTGCGGATTAGGCAGCTAACCCTCTCTCCGGAGCTTACCTTAGAACAGGTTCGCGAGATTCGGAGGCACCAGCCGGATCTGGAATTGGAATGTTTAGTTCAAGGCCCCTTGGAATTGATGATTTCGGAATATTGCCCATTAGCTTCCACCTTCCCGTCGGAAAACGGATGCGGAAATCTATGCCGCCACAATCATTATTTTTTGAGAGACCGCATGCAACTGGATTTTCCGATTTATACCGACCAATACTGCCGGTTGCATTTGCTTAACGCTAAAGATCTTTGTTTGTACGGGGATTTGGAAAAGATTCTGACAGTACCGGGGCTGGTCTTGCGGCTGGAGCTTAAGACCTATCATGCCAATCAGCTGACACCTTTCGTACAATCATATCATAATGCTCTAAAAGCCATTGCGGAAAACCGGGAATCGGCGGCTGCAGATAACGAATCGGTAATTTCACAATTTAAATCCGCAACCGGGCGAGGTATCACCAAAGGACATTATTTCCGAGGCGTTGATTGACGTTTGATATTTTATTTACAGCTTCATGGTTTTATGGTAAAATAATTGTGATTTGCGCCGGGACTAATCAATCGTAGTTGGCAGGCGCAAAACCCTTGGCTGGGAGTCCCGAATCTCCAACGGTACCCTCGGCGGAGGGCGTTTATAAAAGAAGGAGGTGACTTTGATTATGCTGACTTTAGAAAAAAAGCAAGAGATTATCACTAAATACCATCTTCATGATGGGGATACCGGTTCGCCGGAAGTTCAAATTGCCATTTTGACTGAACGGATTAACTACCTGACCGAACATTTAAAGGTTCATAAAAAGGATCATCACTCAAGACGCGGCCTGTTAAAGATGGTCGGTCAACGACGTGGCCTTTTAAATTACCTAAATCAAAAGGATATTGAGCGTTATCGGGCAATTATTGAAAGATTAGGTCTCCGGAAATAGTCGGAAAAAGCGGGTTACCCGCTTTTTCTTTCTATAAAGGGTTATACTAATATCAGTTATTGGTTATTAGGTTAGGGATTGGTTGGTATTTGATATCGGGTTGAAAAGTAAATGCCCCAGATAGACTTTATTTACAGAAACGGATAAAGGTTAGTGGATTAGTAAGAAGGAGGATAAAATGATGCAAAAATGGGAGATGACCCTAGCGGGTCGCCCTCTAATCATAGAGACCGGTAAGATGGCCAAACAAGCCAATGCATCCGTACTGGTTCGCTATGGTGATACCGTAGTTTTAGTTACTGCGGTAATGGCTCA
>WSSedL1CaDRAFT_10001438_pt1 | contig 13793 bp, 11 predicted proteins | sample WetSurSL1Cattail_FD_9464 | JGI IMG/M metagenome (IMG submission 9464)
GGTGGCGCCTTCTTTGACACCCTGGTCGACATAGGCTTTCACCTTCTCGAAGTGGGCCTTGGTCACGAGTGGACCCATGTCGCTGGACGCGTCAGTACCGGGGCCGACCTTCATCTTGGCGATCTCGGCTTTCAGGCCAACGATTACCGCCTCGGCCGTGGCGTCACCTACGGCCACCACCAGCGGAATCGCCATACAACGCTCACCACAGGAGCCATAGGCTGCGCCCATGAGTGCGTTGACCGCGTTGCTGATGTCAGCATCGGGCATCAGCACCGCGTGGTTTTTGGCACCGCCCAGGGCCTGCACCCGTTTGCCGTGTTTGCAGCCCTCAGAATAGATGTACTCGGCAATCGGTGTGGACCCCACAAAACTCACGGCTTTGACACGTGGGTCTTGCAGCAACGTGTCCACCGCTTCCTTGTCACCGTGAACCACGTTGAGCACACCCGGCGGCAGGCCTGCTTGTAGCGCTAGTTCGGCCACGCGCAGGGTCGAGCTGGGGTCGCGCTCGGAGGGTTTGAGCACAAAGGTGTTGCCACAAGCCACCGCCATCGGCCACATCCACAGCGGCACCATGGCTGGGAAATTGAACGGGGTGATCCCAGCGGTGACACCCAGCGCCTGGAACTCGCTCCAGGAGTCAATCGCCGGGCCGACGTTTTTGCTGTGTTCACCCTTGAGCAGTTCTGGCGCGTACGACGCGTACTCTACGTTCTCGATGCCGCGTTGCAACTCCCCAAACGCGTCGCTCAGCACCTTGCCGTGTTCAGCCGTGATCAGGGCGCAGAGTTCGTCGGCGTGTTGCTCCAGCAGGACTTTCAGGTTGCTCATGACGCGAGCGCGTTTGAGCGGCGGCGTGTTGCGCCAGGCCGGGAAAGCCGCCTGGGCGCTGGTGATCGCCTGTTCGACAGTGAGTTTGTCAGCCAGCAGCACCTGTTTTTCTACCTGCCCGGTGGCTGGGTTGAACACGTCGGCAGTGCGATTACCACCTGCGACCAACTGGCCGTTGATCAGGTGTTGGATGGTGGGGAGGGATGATGTCATGTGATGCTAAAAATAATGAAAAAACAGGCTGTAGCCCTTATGAAACAAGGGCTACCAGCTATCAGAAGGATAACGGCTTCAGGCTGTGGCGTTGAGGCATTCACCCAGTGCATTGACCAGGCTGTCGATCTGCTCGGGCGTGCTGATGAACGGAGGCGCAAGCTGGATGGTGTCGCCGCCGTAACGCACGTAGAAGCCTTTCTTGAGCATCGCCATCGCCACTTCGTAAGGCCGTTTGGCGGGTTCACCCGGCAAGGGCGAGATGGTCAAGCCAGCGGCCAGGCCCAGGTTGCGGATGTCGGCCACGTGTTTGGCGCTGCGCAGGCTGTGCACCGCGTTCTCAAAATGCGGTGCCAGCGCTTTGACGCGGTCAATCATGTTTTCGCGCACCAGGATGTCGAGTGTGGCCAGACCCACCGCGCAGGGCACCGGGTGCGCCGAGTAGGTGTAGCCGTGGGCAAATTCGAGCATGTACTCTGGGCCGCCAGCGGCCATGAAGGTGTCGTAGATTTCCTTGCTGGCCATCACCACACCCAGCGGTTGGGCGCCGTTGGTGATTTGTTTGGCGGCGTTCAGGATGTCAGGCGTCACACCAAAATACTCGGCGCCGGTGTAGGCACCCAGGCGGCCAAAGCCGGTGATCACTTCGTCAAATATCAGCAGGATGTTGTTGGCGGTGCAAATCTCGCGCAGGCGCTTGAGGTAACCCTTGGGCGGCACCACCACACCGGCCGAACCTGACATCGGCTCGACGATGACGGCTGCGATGTTGGACGCGTCATGCAGGGTTATCAGCTTGAGCAGATCGTCAGCCAGATCCGCGCCTTGCTCCGGGCAACCCTTGAAAAACGAGCCAACGGGTGGCTGGGTGTGGGGCAGGTGGTCGGCCGCAATGCCTTGGCCGAAGGTTTTGCGGTTGCCGCCGATGCCACCCACAGAGATGCCGCCAAAATTGACGCCGTGGTAACCCTTTTCGCGGCCAATCAGCAGGCTCTTGCTGCTCTGGCCCTTGGCGCGCCAGTAGGCGCGGGCCAGCTTCAGGGAGGTGTCTGCCGACTCGGAGCCGGAACCGGTGAAAAACGCGTAGTCCAGGCCTTGCGGTGTGAGTTCTTTGAGTTTGTTGGCCAGGGCAAACGATAGCGGGTGACCAAACTGGAAGGCCGGTGAGTAGTCCAATGTGGCGAGCTGGTTGCGCGCGGCTTCCACAATCTCGGCACGACCGTGGCCCAGGCCGGAACACCACAGGCCCGACAGGCCGTCAAAAATCTTGCGGCCGTCGCTGTCAAAGTAATAACAACCTTCGGCGCGGGTGATCATACGCGGTGCCGCCTTGAAGTTGCGGTTGGCGGTGAACGGCATCCAGTGCGCGTCGAGCCAGGCGGCGTCGAGTCGCGGTTGAGCCAGAGCTTTGCTATCGGTCAGGTCCATGGTGATTCCTTGTGTTGGTGCTTGGTGAGGCGCGGCAATAGATACAAAGCAAGGATTGTGCGCAGCGCATTACTCTTATGATTGCTTAACTATCAATGCTTGGTTGCAAGTCTATGCAAGTAAACACCCGCGCCGCCCTAGGCCAGTTGAGCGACATGGACATCCGCCTGCTGCGGGTGTTCAAGACCGTGGTCGACTGTGGCGGCATGGCGGCGGCCGAGCTGGAGCTCAACATCGGCACCAGCACGGTGAGTCGCCATATCAAGGACCTGGAAACCCGCCTGGGCCTGACCCTGTGCCGCCGTGGCCGGGCCGGTTTTGCGCTGACCCCCGAGGGTGAGCAGATTTATGCCGANACCCTGCGCCTGCTGGCCGGGGTCGATGCGTTTCGCAGCCGGGTTGATGAAATCCACCAGCGCATGGGGGGTGAGTTGCACCTGGCGGTGTTTGACAAAACCGCCAGCAACCCGCAGGCCTGCATTGGGGAGGCGATTGCGTTGTTTCAGGCGCAGGCGCCAGACGTCAGCCTGCACCTGCATGTGGCGCCACTCAATGTGATTGAGCGCGGTGTGCTCGACGGCCAGTTCCAGGTTGGTGTGGTGCCGGGCCACCGTGCCTCCACTGCGCTGGTCTATGACGAGTTGTTCAGCGAAACCATGTATTTGTACTGTGGCCGAGCGCACCCGCTGTTTGGCGCGGGCGTAGTGCAGCAGCCCAAGGACTGGGCGGCCCTGCACAGCTATGACTTTGCCGGCTTGGGTTACCACTCGCCGAATATGGAGCTGGCCCAGCAGGTGCAGCTCACCCGCCAGGCCACTGGCTACGACCAGGAGTCGATTGCCACGCTGATCCTCTCAGGTGGTTTTCTGGGTTTTCTGCCCGACCACTATGCCGAGAGTTTTGTGCGGCAGGAGCGGCTGCGGGCGGTGTTGCCCACGGTGTTCAGCTACCGCTGCAGCTTTTTTGGCATCGTGCGCGCTTCACCGCAGGCGGCGCGGGTCACGCTGGCGTTTCAGAATTGCCTGCACCAGGCGCATGTGTCCGGCCGTGCTACGCTTGTCTCATGAAATTTCAAGCCATTTATGCCTCTAGCCCTTATGTTGTAAGGGTATATAGCTATCAAAAAATGATACATACCACACCCAATGAGGTCAGACCATGAGCCCCATGTTGCAGGACCTGGAGGGCATCAACAGTGCCATCGTGGTCATTTTTATCACGGTGTATGTCGGCATGGTGCTCGGCGGTTTGCCACGCTTGAAACTCAACCGCTCGGGCATTGCCTTGCTGGGAGCGATTGCCGTCATTGGCATTGGCGCCATCAGCACCGAAGAAGCGGCCCGGGTGGTGGACCTGCCAACCATGTTGTTGCTGTTTTCGTTCATGATGGTGTCGGCACAGATGCGTCTGGGTGGTTTTTACACCGCAGTGACGCGCCGGGTGGCGGCCCTGCCGCTGGGGCGCACCGGTTTGCTGGGCGCCATCATTGGTGTGTCGGGTGCCCTCTCGGCGATTTTTTCCAACGACATCATCTGCCTGGCGATGACGCCGGTGGTGCTGCAACTGTGTTTGCAGCGCGGGCTGGCGCCGGTACCGTTTCTGGTCGGGCTGGCTTGCGCCGCCAACATCGGCTCGGCCGCCACGCTGATTGGCAACCCGCAAAACATGTTGATTGGCTCCCTGATGCACCTGCATTTTGGCGACTACCTGCGCCAGGCACTGTTGCCGGTGGGTCTGAGCCTGGTCGTGTTATGGGCCTGGCTGGTGTGGGTGCCCGTCGCCGCATCTGCCACGACGAGTCTTGCGTCAGCCCCGGCACCGAGCCGGGTTGAGGTCGACCTGGACTCGGCCGACGTGTTTGCTTTTGACCGCTGGCAGACGCTCAAAGGTCTGGCCGTGGCCAGTGCCCTGATGTTGGTCTTTCTCTTTACCGATTGGCCACGTGAGGTGGCCGCGCTGGTGGGTGCCGGGGTGTTGTTGATGAGCCGACGTTTCCACTCCTCCCATGTGATGGGGTTTGTCGACTGGGAATTGCTGGTGTTATTTGCCGGTCTGTTTGTGGTTAATCATGCGTTCGTCTCGACCGGGCTGGCGAACGATGCGGTGGCTGCACTGGCTGCCCAGGGTGTGCACCTGAGCCACCCGGCCCCGCTGTTTGTGGCAGGGGTGGGTTTATCCAACCTGGTGTCGAACGTGCCTGCGGTGATGTTGTTGCTGCCGCATCTGCAGGGCCAACAAGCTGGGGTGACGCTGGCGCTGGTCAGCACCTTTGCCGGTAACCTGCTGCTGGTGGGCTCGATTGCCAACCTGATCATGGTGGACCTGGCGCACAAAGGCGGGGTCAAGATCGACTGGCGCGATCACGCCCGCATTGGTCTGCCGGTGACCTTGCTTACGCTGGGGGTGATTGTGTTGACGCTGCGTTTGTCCTGACCGCGACACCTGTGGGTGGCGGCTGGCGGCGGGGCCAGTTGGCTCAGTGGGTGGTGTGGGCGCTGCTGTGTTGCACCCGTTTGCCGTGTGGCAACTCATGCAAGCGGGTGAACATGTCGCGGCAATAACCCTGGATTTTCAAGCACTTGTTGATCTCGTCCACCGGCAGCGGGCCCGACACCACCACGATGTCGTTGGCCTTGTCCAGCGCTCCGGAGGCACGCAGACGTCGGCGTGTGTTGTTGGCCCAGGAGTGGATGCGATTCGGGCTGCCATGTTCACGCAGCGCGCCGGTGCTGGCCTCAAACGCAATCGCCACGGTGTCGGATTTCAAGCGCAACCGGTGTTCACCTGTGACCCGGCTGGCGGGTGTGCTCAGGTCATACAGGTGGTAGTTGCCTTCTTTGAGTTGGTATTGCAGCGTCATGGAACCTCCGGTTATGACGGCAATTTTGCGCAAGCCTTTCTGTTTCTAAAGCCTAAATAGACCAGAAAAAGCCCTTTATTACATTGTTTTACGATCAAAGCCGTAACAGTTGAACGCCATGTCGGGCTGCTGGCCGCAGATCAGTTCGGCCAGCGCCTTGCCCGAGCCCGCACCGTGTGTCCAGCCCAAGGTGCCATGGCCAGCGTTGACCCACAACTTGCCCACCGGGGTTTTTCCGATGTAGGGGATATTGGTGGGTGTGGCCGGGCGCAGACCTGCCCAGTAGGCCGGGTCGCCACCCTCTTCGGGTGCGCGGGTGTCGCAGACACCGGGCATGACCTGCTCGATACGCCGTGACAACATGCGGCAGCGTGCGCGCGCCACCGGCGAGTCCAGCGTCAAATCGTAGTCACCGACCTCAATCGTGCCAGCCACACGCAACTGGTCGCCCAGGCGGCTCATGGCGATTTTTTTGGCGTCATCAATCATCGATACCTGAGGCGCCTGCTCCGGGCGCAGCAGCTTGAAGGTGGCGCTGTAACCCTTGCCCGGGTAAATCGGCAGGTCGACCCCCACACTGCGCAGCAGCGGCGCGCTGTAGGCACCGCAGGCCACCACCACGTGGTCAGCTTTGATGGCACGTGTTTGTTGTGCACCATTTTGGCCTGTAGCCCTCGTCGATACTGGTCTGACAGTTACTGAATCAATAGCATCACCGGTGCTGTTGAGCGCCACGATGTCATTGCTGTACAAAAACTCGGCGCCACGTGCAGCGCAGCGCGCGGCCAACGCCTGGGTGAAGATGCGGGCATCACCCGACTCGTCGCTGGGGGTGTAGGTGCCACCCACAATCTGCGCGGCAAACGGCGTCAGAGCCGGTTCAATACGCAGCAACTCGGCGCGGTCTACCACCCGGCGTGCGACACCGTAGCGCGCCATCAGCGCCGCCGCCTCACCCGCGCTGTCAAAGGATTTCTGCTCGGTGTAATAGTGGGCAATGCCTTTTTCCAGGCGTTGGTACTCAATGCCGGTGGCCTGCACCAGGTCTTTGAACGCAGCGTGGCTGTAGGCGCCCAAGGCGACAAGTTGTTGCACATTGCGCTCAAAAGCGCGGTCATGGCATTGGCTCAGGAACAGCAGGCTCCAGCGCCATTGTTGCCAGCTCAGGCGTGGGCGAAACAGCAGCGGGGCTTCTTTGCTGAGCATCCATTTCATGGCTTTGATCGGGGTGTCCCGATTGGCCCAGGGCTCGCAATAACTGACCGAGATTTGCGCCGCATTGGCAAAACTGGCCTCCATCGAGGCGTCGGGCTGACGGTCGATGACGGTGACTTGGTGGCCGCGTTCCAGCAGATGCCAGGCGGTGCTGATGCCGATGATGCCGGCGCCGAGGATGGTGATTTTCATGGAGCGAGAGTTTCCCCTAGATATCCCAGCACTTTTGGCAAGATTAAACTTATCCAGATTTCATTAGCAACCCTTATAGACTGATGCCACATGAGTACTTTTGATCCTGCCGCCCTGGAAAGCTTGGCGGCGATTGTGGAGGAGGGTGGTTTTGAGCGTGCTGCGATGCGCCTGTCGATCACCCAGTCGGCGGTGTCGCAGCGCCTGCGCTCGCTCGAGGTGCAGGTCGGCACGGTGCTGATTGTGCGCAGCCGCCCGCTCAAAGCCACCCAGGCCGGGCGTCTGCTGCTCAAACACGCAATGCAGATGCGCTTGTTGCGAGCTGATCTGGAGCGCGACCTCAAAGACCTGTCGCCCGGTGCTGCAGGAGCTGCGGGCGAAGACGAACGTATCTCGATTGCCATCAATGCCGACAGCATTGCCACCTGGACACTGCCCGCGCTGAGCCCGCTGGCGCACCAGGGCCTGGGTCTGGAGATCATCACCGATGACCAGGATTTCACCTTTGAGTGGCTGCGCGAGGGCCGGGTGCTGGGCTGTGTCACCACCCTGCGCGCGGCACTGCGCAGCTGCAAGGTGGAGCCGCTTGGCGCCATGGCGTATGTGGCGGTGGCCGAACCCGGTTTTGCCGCAGCACGCTGCCCGCAGGGCCTGAGCCCGCACAATTTCAGCAGCTTGCCGTTCATCGCCTTCAACCGCAAGGATGATCTGCAGGCCGAGTTTGTAGCCAGCGCCTGCGGCCTGCGCCAGGTGTCCTTAAGCCAGATGTATGTGCCCAGCTCTGAGGGCCAGTTGCGTGCGGTGCTGGCGGGTTGGGGGGTCAGTGTCTTGCCTGAGTTGAAAGTGGCGGAGCAGCTCAAAAACGGCAGTCTGGTCGACCTGACGCCCGGCCATCGCCTGCCGGTGTCGCTCTATTGGCATTGTTGGAACCTCAACTCGGCGGTGCTTGATGCACTGACCCATGCCCTCAAAACCGCAGCCAATGTGGCCCTGATCCCACCAAAGTTGGAATCTAGACCGGCTAGTAACAAAAAACCCTGACAGGTCAAGGTGTGAACCCGGTGGCTAAACTTGGCGCATGAGTGCCACCGACACCCCGCTAACCTCGTTCAAGCAACGCATGCTGCAAGTGCGTGAAGAGGCCATCGTTCACATCGCCACCCGCTTGCTGGCCGAAAAAGGCTTTGATGCGATGACGGTGGACGAAGTCGCAGCGCAGGTGGGTATTGCCAAAGCCAGCTTGTACAAACACTTTCCCAGCAAGGAAGACCTGGCCGCTGCGGCCATGGTGCGGGTGATGCAGTTGGCTCAGGAGGCCATCCGTAGTCTGCCGCCAGATGCCGACCCGCTCGAAAATTTGCGCGCCGTCGTGCGCTGGGTGCTGCAGGTCAGGCTGGCCGGTGACATGCCCGCCTTGCCCAGCCAGAACTGCAGCCTGCGCGCCACCCTGATGGCCAACCCCGATTTCATGGACGTTTTGAAGGCGATCAGTGATCACCTTGGCGTCTGGATTGAAGCGGCGCAAGCGCGTGGTCAGCTCTGTCCAAAATTACCGGCCAGCGCGATTTTGTACACCTTCTTCGCCCATGCCTGTGACACGGCGGTCGAGTTTTTCCAGATGAGCGGGCTGTTCACCGACGAGCAGATCATCGAGCTGGTGCTGACCACCTGTTTTGATGGTCTAAATGCNCGCTTAGCCCTTATTTATAAAGGACTTTCAGCTATTGATTAAATAGTGGTTTGAGCGTGCTCAGCGCACAATCAGCACCGGCACCTTGCAGCCAGCCAGCACCTCGGTGGCGACCGAACCCATCACCAAGTTAAGCAGCGCGCCGTGGCCGTGGGAGCCCATCACCACCAGATCAAACTTGCCCTCGGTGGCGGTTTTGGCGATCAGCTCGCTGGGGCGCCCGGTTTTCCAGATGAACTTGGCGTTGATGCCGTGCCGCAGCAGGTATTTGGTGACCGGCGCCATCACGCGCAGGCCCTCTTCTTCGTAATATTTGTTCACCAGTTCCTTGCCCAGCGCGGAGCGGGCTTGTGACGGTAAAACAAGCTGGGCGGTCACGGCGGTGTAGTCGTTTTTCGGGGAAAACAGCTCGTGGGCAGCCAGATAGGCCAGCATCTTTTTGGTGTAGGGGCTGCCGTCGACGGCCAGCAGAATTTTCATCAAGCTTCTCCTAAAACGGTGAAAGTCCAGTTTAACCAAAGCGCAGACAACTGTGCCTGTTTTGACAATTCCCCAATTGGGGGATAGCCAGAAAACTCAAGAAAGAGTAGATTCTGCCGATATGTAACAAAACTAAAGTTCATGGTTCAACGGGTGATGTTCTCGACTTCTTTCTGCCACCGGGCTTGGTTCCCCGCGCGTGGGGCCGGTCTGGTGATGGCTGGCCCTGGAAGTTGCACGCGTGCTGGTTGACCTTTTCACCCAGTTGCTGGCGCAATTGGGGCAGGATGAGCGCGCCGACGACGGGCGCCCGCATGCGCTGATCGCGTCACATCAACGGTTTCAGGCGCTTTTCCAGAATGTCACGCAGCTGGTCTGGCTCAAAGACGCACAGTGCCGTTACCTAGCGTGTAATCCACCCTTTGAGGCGTTCATGGGGTTGCCGCAGGCGCGACTGCGCGGCCACACAGATGCTGACCTGTATGCCCTCGGTCAGGCGCAGCGTTATCAGGATCTGGATCAGAGTTGTCTGGCGGCTGAGCAGCCAGTGGTGAGTGAATGCTGGGTCAACGCAGCAAGTGGAACACGTCGGGCTCTGCTGGAAATCACCAAAGTGGTTTTGCGCCGTGCCGATGGCCAGATCAATGGCATCCTGGGCGTTGGCAGGGATATCACCGCGCGCTGGTATCAGACACAGTTTGAACAATTGCGCAGCCATATCCTGGAGCTGCTGGCGCATGGTGCCGAGTTGTCGCACCTGCTGCAGGTGTTGGCTGAAGGACTGCGGAGTTTGCAACCCGAGCAGGCCTGCCTGGTAGCGCTGGTGACGCCCGGCGCCGGATACGGCCGGACCTTGCAGGTGGTGGCATCGGTGGGTTTATCCGCCAGCAGCCTCCAGATGGTGGATGGTAAAGATGTGGGCTCTGATCTAACGAGCAGTTCATTGGCGGCGGCCAGCGGGCAACGGGTGGTGATCTCGAACCTGGCAGCACAACGCACGCTGGCCCCCCAAATGGCGCAGCCCGTACTTCAGGGGTCTTGCTGGTCACAACCGTTTCTGTCGCTGTCTGGTCAGGTCTTGGGGGTGTTGTCAGTGTATGTGGCCAAACCTGCTACGCCTAGCGCCGAAGACCTGGATTTGCTGGAACAACTGGCACGCCTGGCCGGGCTGGCGGTGGAGCGGCATCAGGTGGCGCAGCAATTGCGCACCAATGAGGCTAGCTTTCGGGCCCTGGCCGAGCACACGCCCGAGGCAGTGTTGGTGCACCGTGGTGGCACCATTTTGTATGTCAATCCGACAGCACTGCGTTTGTTCGGCGCCAAGTCCAGTGCGGACTTGCTGGGCACCTCCACCCAGAGGCGTATTGCGCCAGCCTACCTGGCCGAGCAGCTCGCGCGCATGCAGGCGATCGAATCGGCGCAACCCATCGAACCCATGGTCGAGTCGCGGTTCATCAAGCTGGACGGTAGCGAGTTCGATGTGGAGGTGCAGGGCACCGCCATGATCTACGGTGGCGCGCCCGCCATCCATGTGTCGATCCGCGACATTTCCGAGCGCAAGCTGGCCGAGGCGCAATTGCGGGTGGCAGCCAGTGTGTTCAGCCATGCCATCGAGGGCATCATGATTACCTCGGCGGACGGCCGCATCATCGATGTCAATGCGGCGTTTACCCGTATCACCGGCTACAGCCGCGAGGAGGTCCGTGGCCAGACCCCGAGCATGCTCAATTCGGGCCGCAACACCCCGCTGTTTTACCAGCAGTTGTGGCAGGACCTGGTGCAACACGGCAGTTGGTCGGGTGAATTGTGGAACCGCCGCAAAGACGGCGACGTTTACGCCCAGATGTTGCACATCAGCGCCGTGCACGACCAGCGTGGCCAGGTCATCCAGTATGTGGCCTTGTTCTCGGACATCACCGAACGCAAGGCCCATGAGCGTCGACTCGACCAACTGGCCCATTTTGATGCGTTGACGGGGTTGCCCAACCGTACCCTGCATGCCGATCGCTTACAACACGCCATGAGCCAGGCACTGCGCCGTCAACAAAAACTGGGTGTGGCGTTTATCGATCTGGATGGTTTCAAGGCCATCAACGACACCTACGGCCATGACGCGGGCGACCATCTGCTGATCACCCTGGCGCGACGCATGCGGCTGGCGCTACGTGAGGTCGACACCCTGTCGCGCCTGGGCGGCGACGAGTTTGCGGCGGTGATTGTGGACCTGGTGCAAGAGAGTGACTGCGACCTGCTGCTGCAGCGCTTGTTGCTGGCAGCTAACCAGCCGGTGTTGTTTGGCAGTGCGGCGCTGCAGGTGTCGGCCAGTGTCGGGGTGGCCTTTTACCCGCAGGCCAAGGAAGTGAGCCCCGAACAACTGCTGCGCCAGGCTGACATGGCGATGTACCGTGCCAAACAGGGCGGTAAAAACCAGTTTCAGCGGACGGACTTCGCCGATTCCCTGTTTTGAAGTGGCGGTCGCGGTGTTTGCCGCGACCAGGTGTGCGACAGCGTCAGGCTGGCGTCGAGGAGCGTTGCCACAGGTTGATGCCACCGTCCACCGCCTGCTGGTCAATCGCGGCCAGTTCTTGCGCTGAGAACGACAGGTTGCTCAAGGCGCCCAGCAGTTCAGTGATTTGTGCCGGTTTGCTGGCGCCAATCAGCGCCGATGTGACTTTCCCATCGCGCAGCACCCAGGCGGTAGCCATCTGTGCCAGACTCTGGCCACGGGCCTGCGCTATCTCGTTGAGGGCGCGCACGTGCTTGAGGTTTTTCTCGCTCAGGAAGTCGGGCTTGAACGAGCCGCCTCCGGGCCGGTTGATGCGGGCGTCGGCTGGCACACCGTTGAGGTATTTGTCGGTCAGCAGCCCTTGCGCCAACGCGCTGAAGGCAATACAACCCATGCCCAGATCACCCAGCGTATCGAGCAGGTCTTCCTCGACCCAGCGGTTGAGCAGGCTGTAGGACGGTTGGTGAATCAGCGCAGACACGCCCATACTTTTGAGAATGGCATGTGCCTCGCGCGTTTTGGCGGCGGAGTAGCTGCTGACACCCACGTACAGCGCTTTGCCCTGTTGCACCGCGCTGGCCAGTGCGCCCATGGTTTCTTCGAGTGGTGTGTTCGGGTCAAAGCGGTGGCTATAAAAAATGTCAACATAGTCCAGCCCCATACGCTGCAGGCTCTGGTCCAGGCTGGCCAACACATATTTGCGCGAGCCGCCACCCTGGCCGTAGGGGCCGGGCCACATGTCGTAACCGGCTTTGCTGGAGATCACCAGTTCGTCGCGGTAGGGCTTGAAGTCGCGGCGTAGGTGGGCGCCAAAGTTGGTCTCGGCGCTGCCGTAGGGCGGGCCATAGTTGTTGGCCAGGTCAAAGTGAGTGATGCCGGCATCAAACGCGGTGTGCAACATGTCGCGCTGGGTCTGCAGCGGTGTGGCGTCACCAAAGTTATGCCACAGCCCCAGCGTGATGGCGGGAAGTTTGAGGCCGCTGTGACCGCAGTTGCGGTAAGCCATGCTGTCATAACGGGTGGATGCGGCAAGGTAACTCATGGTACGCCTCAAAACTATGGATAAAAAAACGATTCTAGCCCTTATTCAATAAGGGCTAGAAGCTATTAAATCAATAGTGTTTGAGTGAGGCCGACGGTGCTCTGCCTGGGTGCCGGTGCGGTGCTGGGCGTGTCGTTGCGGCACACCGGGAGGTGCTCAGTTGAGCAGGTAGTCGTCCTGGGCGTCGAGGTCCTGTGCGTCGATCAAAGCGTCATACGCGGCGCGGCTGGCCAGGGCGGCGGATGTCAGGGGGATCAGCGGTTTGTCCAGCGGGCGCAGCTTGTGGCGACGCAGGGCGCGCAATTGGGGAGACTGCGCGATGGTCTGCAGCACGCGCTCGGGCTCCATCATCAGGCTAAACGGGTTCAGTGTTTCGGTGGTGGTGGTGGTCATGAGGTGCTCCTGCTTCGGTCAAACACGATTTGCGAGATGCAATCCGTTGAAATGGAATGTATCCGTGCCGCTTCAAAACCTAAAGTCGGCGTATGGCGCTGCCGAGTGTCAGAAGTTGCCTGACAGGCTGTCAGTGATGTGAGGGACCACGTGAGCACCGATGCATGGGCTTTTGACGGGGTGGATTGCTGCGTGCCAGCTTGATGAGTCACAAACGATAGCGGTGGGCGCTGCGCAGCAGCCGCTTGGGGCACCCGCCTCATACTGGGGTACCAGAAATCGGCGGTCACCCCAAGCGGCTGCTGCGCCGACAGCGTTGACAGGCGAGCGATGTATAGGGGAAGCCGAATCCGGTTCGAGCTTGGGCGCATGCAGACCAGCACCTTTTGATTGACCGAAGCCGCTAACGAGGTATGGCCTCTGGGCGGGTGACGATTTGGCTACGCCGAAACTTCGTTTTCTGGTACCCCAGTATGAGGAGCCCGCCCAGAGGCCATGCCTGGCGGGTGGGTGCTGAGCCGCCGTGCCCCCGCATTCGTGAACTCAGGGGGCGCAATGACAGCAGTCCGAAGTCAGCCGTTTACAGCAGCCGCACCTTCACACTTTTGCCCTTGACCTTGCCCGCATTGAGTTTCTGCATGGCTTCCAACGCAATGTCGCGCTGCACCGCCACAAAGGTGGTGAACTCGGTGACATTGATCTTGCCGATCTGCTCGCGGCTGTAACCGGCATCTGCCGTGAGGGCGCCGAGCACGTCACCGGGGCGAATTTTTTCCTTGCGACCACCCAAAATTTGTAGCGTGATCATGGGTGGCAGCAGGGGCCCGGAGCCTTTGGGCGTGAGTTCGTCGAGCTTGTGCCAAACGGACGGCTGGCTCTGGTACTGCTCGATCTTGCCAACCGCACCCATCTCGTACATGGCCGCCAGACTCAAAGCGAG
>WSSedL1CaDRAFT_10001439_pt1 | contig 13787 bp, 11 predicted proteins | sample WetSurSL1Cattail_FD_9464 | JGI IMG/M metagenome (IMG submission 9464)
TGCTGCTCACCATAGAAATAAATTGGATCATTTTGATGTTTGCTAATCAATCCGTTTAAAGCAGTCTGATCTTCTTTTCCATCGGCAAACCAACGGTATCCCCATTCAATTGCATATTTATCATATTCTCCTATTTTTGGAGTGATTGCTTCTACATGGTCTTCGGGTTGGGCAATATAATTGTAACGCGCATAATCCATGATCGAAGGAGCTGTTCCGCCCATTTTAGCTGTAAATTCTTTTGAACGCAATGATTCAACATCATAAGCAAAAGAAGCTCCCATATTGTGTCTTAAACCAAAAGTATGACCCACCTCATGCGAAGAAACAAACCGAATTGCTTCTCCCATGTGTTCAGTAGTAAAATGATTGCCTCTGGCTTTTGGGTCGATAGCACCAGTTTGGATACGCATCCAGCTTTGTAAGGAAGTCATCACATTATGCCACCAAATAATATCGGCTGCTATAATTTCTCCACTTCTTGGATCTACAACGGATGGTCCCATTGCATTGGCTTTTTGAGAAGCAGCATAGGTAATAACAGAATAACGAACATCGTCAATATCAAAATCTAAATCATCTTCAGTTGCTTCTTTAGCGATAACTGCATTCTTGAATCCCGCTTTTTCAAAAGCTACTTGCCAGTCATGTACCCCTTCAATAATATATTTTCTCCATTGCTTAGGTGTCGAAGGGTCTATATAATAGACAATAGGTTTTTGGGGTTCAACTAATTCTCCTTTTAAATAGCGCCCTTCTTCTCCTTTTTTAGGTTCTAATTTCCATCGTGTAATCAACTCTTTTTCGACCATAGCTTGCTGGTCATCGGCAAAATACCAATGTTTTTCAGTGAAATAGCCAATTCTCTTGTCGGAGAAACGAGGTTTCATAGGGACTTTGTCTAATAAAACAATATTACTTGTTACGCCTAATGTAACAGATAATGCAGGGCCACCTTCACTAACAGAAGTGGTTAGTTGCGATTTGATAACCACATTTTTAGGGAATGATTTTAAGCTTTCAATGTACGATAAGTCAGATTTGACAGATCCTCCAAAGCTAATATTACTCAGCACATCATTAAAGCTTTTTTCTTTTCCATTGAAAATTTTATTTACTTTAATAACAACTGAAGTCGAATCATTATTTTTAGTTTCTATGTCAAAAAATTCTATAATGGATTCTGAAAAGTTGTTTTTTACAGATGTGGTAATAGCATCTTCTTCTGGCGATGATACCTTAGGTACATATGATTTTACCCATATTTTTCTAGCAATAGGATCTTTGTAAAAACTAATTACTTTGTTTTCATAGTTCATCCCTTTATTTAATCCAGCATCATTTACTTGAAAAGGAACTTGCGATAATTTGTTAACTACAAGAAACTCTCTACCAAATAGACTATCTTGAATTTCAAAATAGACATCGGTTTTTACTTGGATGATATTGAATAGTCCTTTTTTAACAGAACCTTTTTTTATAAGATCAGCGTATTTTTCTTTTTTTGAAGAAACTGTATCTTTTGCGATTTCAGTATGTTTTTCTTTCTTATTTTTCTTTTGCGAAAAAATTGAAATGGGACTTAATAGCATTAAAAGTAAAAATGCTATTATTTTTAAGTTACACAAGAATGCCTTCCTTTTCATTGTAATATTAATTTGTGTTATTTTTTTCGAATGTATTTACTTTTAAATCGAAAAAAAAAACAAAAGGAGTGAATGGCTCTTATTTAGGAGTGAATGTTTATTATAGGAGTATGCAAATGAAATTTCTGGCTTTTTGGAAAATTTAAAACTATTATTAGAGTGTTATTTATAGCTAGAAAAAAAAATTACCCAATCATTTTACGCTTTCTCAACAATAACCAAATCACTATTGGTGCACCAAAAATAGAAGTCACGGCATTGATTGGTAGCGTAATATCGCCACCTGGAACTTGTGAAATAGTATCGCAAACAAGCATAATCATAGCGCCAAAAAGTAGAGTACTCCAAAATAAAACACTGTGATTGCTGGTTTGGAAAACCAATTTGGCAATATGAGGAACTGCCAAACCAATAAAAGCAATTGGGCCAGCAAAAGCAGTAATACTACCAGCCAAAAGACTAGTGGCTAGTATAATCATTAAACGTGCTTTTTGATAATTTAATCCTAGGCTTCGAGCATAATTTTCGCCAAGAAGCAAAGCATTCAAGGATTTGACACTGGCTAGACTCAATAGCAATCCAAGTAACACACAAAAGGCTAAAATCCAAATGGAAGTCCAAGAAAGATTGCCTAGGTTTCCTAAAGACCAGAAGGTGAATTTTTGCAATTGTTCGGCAGTGCTAAAATAACTTAAGGTTCCCACAATTGCCGTACTCAAACTACCAAACATTAGTCCGACAATTAAGATGGTCATGGTATCACGCAAACGAATTGAAACTAATAAAACGGCTAATAAAACACAAGAACTTCCTATGGTAGAGGCCAAGACAATTCCGTAAGAAGAAAGTACTATTTCTTGTAAAAAAGGAGGAAGTAAACCCGCACCTAAAATGACAAAAGCGACTCCTAGGCTCGCTCCTGAACTCAGTCCTAAAACATAAGGTCCTGCTAATGGATTTCTAAATAAAGTTTGCATCAATAAACCACTAATTGCAAGTCCGATTCCGACTAAAACTACCGTAATTGCTTTGGGTAATCGATAGTTGATGATGATGTATTCCCAAGTTGATTTGCTCGCCTGTCCACCACTTAAACTATGATAGATTTCCTTGAAAGGAATAGTAATCGAACCCAAACTGATATTGGCAAAAAACAGAAAAAATACTCCTATTACTAGGTAGGAAAAGAGAATCGTATTTCGTTTTTGATGCATCAATTTATAGAGTATTTTTTTGATTCATAATGTTAAATAATTTACGCAAACAAATTCGGTTTCGACTCCCTCTCCTTTGGAGAGGGTTAGGGGAGAGGATTTAATTTAGTTTTTGTGCAAAGGTAAAATTGTAGTTAGCTAATAATTCTGGATGGAAAATTTTGATGTAATCTTTTAAAATTAAGTCAGGTCGGCTAGGGGCTAATTCGTAATAAATAGTTCCCCCTGTTGCGCCAAATTTACTTTCAAAAGTATAAATATTTTTTTGGGTAAAAGCATCAAATTGACTGTAATGCGGATTGCTATTAGCTAATTCGTTGAGGTTTTTAAAAGAACCTGTAGCAATCCAAATTTGAGCTGTTTTTCCTTTTTCAAGTATCTGTTCAAAAGATAATCCTAAGCTTCCACTTCCTTCTGTATCCGCCCATAAATAATTGGATTTGGCGTCTTTCATAAATTGGGCAACCCAACTTTTTCCTCTGGCTACATACCATTGATTTTGATACATAGAACCGTATAAAACAGTTGTTTTTGCTTTTTCGTTGGCTACTAATTGCAGAGCAGTGTTGTAGTTTTTTACAATATTGTCAAAAATAATTTTGCCTTCTTTTTCTTTGCCAAATAATGCTGCGTACAATTTAATCCATTCGGCTTTTCCTAGTGGTGATTGCTCCATCCAATCAGCTTGAATGAGTACTTTTAAACCGCTTTTTTCCAAGTTGGCAATCATTGGGTTGTTATTGTCTATTCCAAAAGTCACGATAGCGTCTGGAGCTAAATCGATTAGTTTTTCAATATTCAGGCTTTCGTTTTGTCCCACATTTTTCACGACTCCAGCATCAATTAATTTTCTGGTTTTTTCAGATGAAATATAATCAGTATGCGGAAATCCGATCAATGATGTTTCCACATGTAGCATTTCTAAAAAAGGAATATTGGTGGTAGAAGTCACCACAATAGATTGCAAAGGCACAGTTAGTTGGTTGTATTTTGTCAAACTATCAGGAACCGAAGCATTTTTTTCTTTTAGAATATATGTGAAATTTTTATTGGCATTAGGCCAAGGATTTACAACTTTAACTACCGAATAACCATCGTATTTATAAATAGAAAGATTCGTCGAATATTCGATTTCGTTTTTTTGAATTGTAGTCTCAATTGAACTTGGTTTCTCGTTCTTTTTGCATGCTGCAAAGCTCAAAAGCAATAAAAGAAACAGTGTTTTTTTATAAAAAGAATTCATAATTAAATTTTAGATGCGAGCAAAGGTAGAGTAAATCCTAAAAATTACTATCACTTTTTTAGGATAAAAAAAACAACAAATACTATCTTTACCTCATGAATGCTATAAAAGTAAAGCAATGTTCAGGTTGTGGTACAGCCTTTGATTGTGGTGATATTTCGCAAGAAAAGAAATGTTGGTGCAATGATTTTCCACCCATTTTTGATTTTTCAGAAGCTGGAGATTGTCTGTGTCCCAATTGTTTTAAAAACAGTTGTTCGCTAAAAATTGAAGAATACTTAACTACTATTTCTCCGGAAAATGCTTTCGAAAACAAAGCAAAATATTTACCTAAAACTAACAATTTAATTGAAGGAATTGATTATTATTTGGAAAACGGAAATTATGTTTTCAAAGCTTGGTTTCATTTAAAAAGAGGCAATTGTTGTGGAAATGGATGCCGTCATTGTCCGTACTAGAATTAATAAAGAGTATACTTAAAATTTCAAAGGCACAAATAAATAACAAATAGTGTTTTAAGAATTTATCATTAACCATTTATCATTAACAATTAAAATGATCTATTTCATAACAGGTGGGGAACGCTCCGGAAAGAGCAGTTATGCCGAAAATACAGCAAAGGAATTATCAGCAAGGCCAATGTATGTGGCTACGGCTCGAAAATGGGATGATGATTTCCAGAAGCGAATTGATCGCCATCAAAAAGATCGTGACGAACGTTGGATTAATATTGAAAAAGAAAAATTTATAAGTGAAATTGACTTTTCGGGACAAGTGGCTGTGATTGATTGTGTAACTTTATGGTTGACTAATTTTTTTGTGGATACTAAAAACGATGTCGAGTTGAGTTTGATTCAAGCCAAAGCCGAATTTGAATTGGTAGTAAAACAGCCTAATATAAACATTATCATTATTTCTAACGAAATAGGAATGGGCGTTCATGCTGATACTCATATTGGTAGAAAATTTACCGAATTGCAAGGATGGATGAATCAATATTTAGCTCAAAAAGCTGATAAAGTAATACTAATGGTTTCGGGAATTCCAGTTGTTATAAAAGGAGGGTTGTAAGGGAGATTTAACTAAAAAAAACATGAGTAATTTAGACGAAATATTAAAATCACGCCGCGATACCCGTCATTTTACCAATGATGCCGTTCCTGATGCTGTAATTGAAAAAGCATTGCAGGCTGGACATTGGGCACCTTCTGTTGGCTTGACCGAGGCTACTCGATATTATCTAATTAAATCAGATGAAATTAAGAAAGCAATTAAAGAATTGTTTTTAGAATACGATAAAAAAGCCGCTAAAAGTACGGATGATGAATCTCAAAAAGCACAATACCAAGCTTTAAAACTGGAAGCTATTGAAGAAGCTCCTTTGGGATTAGTAATTTGCTACGATCGTTCAGTGCTGAATAATTTTACCATTGGAACGGTTGGAAGTAGTGAAGCGATTAAGTTCAGTGCAGTTTGTGCGGCTCAAAATATTTGGCTCTCCCTAACCGATCAAGGGTATTCGATGGGTTGGGTTTCGATTTTGAATTATTATGAATTCAAGAAAATATTAGGATTACCCGAACATATTGAACCGCTGGGATATTTTTGTGTAGGTAAACCGGCCACTAATTACGACAACCAACCGATGTTGCAACAACTGCATTGGAAAGAAAAATTAGAAATGCCTTTTGTTACAGAAATAAAAGAAGTGCATCAACAACTTAAAAAAGCAGTTGCTCAAAAAGAAAGAACTCCTTATTCTTTTTCTTTAATAGAAAAATTAAAAAATAAGATTGATCAAAAGGCGAAGCCAGAAAGATCACTTGGTATACTTGAAAAAATTGCCTTGCAAGTTGGAACTATTTTTCAAACTTTGACTCCACAAATTCATATTCCGACTATAGTTGTTTTTGCAGCCGATCACGGCATTGCAGAACAAGGAGTTAGTGCTTATTCTCAAGATGTAACGCGACAAATGGTGACTAACTTTCTTGAAGGTGGAGCAGCTATTAATGTTTTTTGTAAACAAAATAATATAAGCCTTTCGGTGGTTGATGCAGGTGTAAACTATGATTTTCCTTCTAATACCGAGCTCATTTCGGCTAAGATAGACAAAGGAACGCATTCATTTTTAACTGGTCCGGCTATGAGTAAAATCCAAATGGAATTGTGTTTTGCAAAAGGAAGCGAAATAGTATTCAACATTGCAAAAGAAGGAAGTAATTGCATTGGTTTTGGCGAAATGGGTATTGGCAATACCGCTACAGCTTCGGTTTTAATGAGTGTGTTGTGTAATTTTGCTATCGAAGATTGTGTAGGCAGAGGAACAGGAGTTGATGACGAAAAGTTGCAGTTCAAAATTGATATTCTAAGAAAAGCCATTGAGAATTATAATAGCGAAAAGGATTTAGAAAGTTATTTGACTTATTTTGGCGGATTTGAAATTTTGCAAATGTCTGGTGGAATGCTCGAAGCTTACAATCAAAATATGATTTTTTTGGTGGATGGTTTTATTTGTAGTGTTGCTTTTTTGGTTGCTTTCAAAAAGAATCCTGATATATTAAAAAATGCAATTTTCAGTCATCAATCAGCTGAAAAAGCACATAAAAAACTATTGGATTATCTAAATGTTTCGGCTGTTTTACAATTGGATTTACGCTTGGGCGAAGGGACTGGTTGTGCATTGGTTTTTCCAATAATAGAATCAGCTGTGGCTTTTTTAAATGATATGGCTAGTTTTGAAAGTGCTGGTGTGAGTGAAAAGTAGATTGCAGAAAACAAATTTTAGATTTAAAGTATTTATAAAAAAAATGAAAAAAGAACTCCATATATTTTTTACGGCATTGATGTTTTATACTCGAATTCCTTGTCCAAAAAACATCAATCACCATCCTGATTATTTGAACAAAGCTTCCCGTTATTTTCCGCTAATTGGCTGGATTGTAGGCGTAATAAGTTTTTCAGTTTTCTATCTTGCTACTTTTCTTTTTTCGAATGAAATAGCGATTATACTTTCAATGATTGCAAGTATTTTGGCTACTGGTGCTTTCCATGAAGACGGTTTTGCTGATGTTTGTGATGGTTTTGGAGGCGGATGGACTAAGGAAAAGATTCTTTTAATCATGAAAGACAGCGCCATCGGTGCGTATGGAGCGATTGGATTAGTACTTTTGTTTTTATTAAAATTTGAAGGTTTACTTCAATTGCTTTCATCAATAAATTCAATGTTGATTGGTTTATTGTTATTTGTTTCTGCTCACTCTTTGAGCCGATTAGCTGCCATATCTATTGTTTTTACCCATGAATATTCAAGAGAAGATGCAACAAGTAAAAGCAAACCCATTGCACAGAATTTTACTTTGAGAGAAGTTTTTGGCGCTTTCTTTTTTGGTTTGTTGCCTCTTTTTGCACTTTCAATCTTTTTTTTGCAAATATTGTTAGTTGTTATTCCTGTTTTTTTCTTCCGATATTTTCTGGCTCGTTGTTTCCAAAAATGGATAGACGGCTACACAGGAGATTGTTTGGGGGCAACACAGCAAGTTTGTGAAGTAGTTTTTTATTTATCAGCAATAGCATTATGGAAGTTTATTTAATACGTCATACCGAAACGGACTGCGAAAAAGGCATTTGCTACGGACAAGCCGATGTGGATTTAAAAATACCTTATTTGGATCAATTTGAAAGTATAAAAAGCCAAATCCCAGCTGATGCTATTGTTTATTCGAGTCCATTGTTGCGTTGCACAAAATTAGCGAATCATTTATCAGCCACTGTGATTACCGATTCGAGATTGATGGAAATGAATTTTGGAGATTGGGAACTGAAAAAATGGGACACCATTCCCGAAGCTGATTTTACTCCTTGGATGACTGATTTTGTGAATGTAGCTGTTCCTAACGGAGAATCTTTTGTAGCCTTACACCTTCGTGTAACTGATTTTTTAGCGACAGTTGTTTCAGAAAATAAAGCTGAAAAAATAGTATTTGTTACTCATGCTGGAGTAATTAGAAGTATTTTGTGTAAGTTGACTAATTTACCTTTGAAAGATGCTTTTACTAATAAAGTCGATTTTGGAGTACTGATAAAAATAGAATTATAACTTGAATTTAGAATAGTTATTTTGTTGTTTTTTAGTTTTTTAGCTGATGCAAATCAATTGTATATATAAATTTGATTTTTAGCAGAATTAAGTTTTATCTTTGCCGCCGTATTGAGGTTGCTGTTTTTCAATTAGAAAATAGCATTAAAAGGGAATTAGGTGAAAGACGAAGAAAATAGAAAACAGATTTCTGAATTGTAATCAATCAGAAATTGTAAATCTATATCTAAATCAAAAATCCTAAGCTGTACCCGCAACTGTAAGCTATCAAGCTTGTTGTTATCTACAAAACCATTGTTCGTTAAGGCGGATGAGAAGGTAAACAACAAGACGCAAGCCAGGAGACCTGCCTTCTTATACCATTTAATAAAAATCTTCGGGAAAAAAGATTCTAAAATTATGACTTTGAGAAAGCAGTTTTTACTTGTGTTTGTATTTGTGTGCCAATGTATGTCGGCGCAGAGCGATACTATTATGAAATTGAAAGAAGTTGTAGTTTCTGATGCAAATCTCAAAAAATATTCCAATTCACAATCGGTTTTAAAACTAAATGATTCCATTATTAATAAGAATGGAGCTTTATTGACGGATTTATTACATTTTAATTCGACTATTTATTTTAAAGAATATGGTCGTGGAATGCTTTCTACGGTTTCTTTTAGAGGAACTACTTCTTCACAAACAGCAGTAATTTGGAACGGAATTAATATTAATTCACAAATGGATGGAAGTACCGATTTTAATACCATTTCCGGGACTGATTATAGTTCTGTTAGTGTAAAAGCTGGAGGAGGAAGTTTGATTTATGGGAGTGGAGCCATCGGTGGAACTGTACATTTAAATAATGACTTGGCATTTTATGATCGTTTTGAAAATAACTTAAAGCTAGATTACGGCAGTTTCAATACCATTGGACTAAATTATAAGACTAATATTTCTAATAAAAATTGGAGCACGCAAATTGGCATTTCAAAAAATAGCTCAACAAATGATTATAAATATTTGAACCAATATACTTGGCGAGGCGAACAACGCTGGAACCAGAATGGACAATATGATATTATAACTTTGAGTGCTAATTTGGGGTATAAAATTGATACAAAAAACACCGTGAAATTATATAGTCAAACTTCCAATACAGATCGAAATACATCGTTAATTTCTGAATCGGAAACCAAAAGTAAATATGTGAATGGCTTTAATCGAAATTTACTAGAGTATGATGGTGATTTTGGAAGATTCAAAACCAATTTAAAAACAGCTTATATTTTTGAAAATTATCAATATTTTGCTGATAATTCACTAAAGAATTACACTTACGGCAAAACGGAAAGTTTGACAACTAAAGCCGATTTAGGATATACTTTATTCAAAGCAATGCAAATCAATACCATTTTAAATTACAACCGTACAAAAGGTTTTGGAAGTGGTTTTGGAGATCATACACGAGAAATTAGTTCAGCAGCTTTTTTGATAAAACAAGACTTTTCTAAAGATTGGAAAAATGAAATTGGTGTTCGAAAAGAGTTCACAAATAATTATAAATCACCTGTTTTATTTTCTTTTGGATCTTCGTATCAGTTGAGCAAATTGTATAATTTGAAACTGAATCTATCTCGAAATTTTAGAATCCCAACCTTCAATGATTTGTATTGGGAAGAAGGTGGAAATCTAAATTTAAGACCTGAAAGTTCGTATCAGGCTGAAATAGGAAACGTTTTTACATTCAGTAATTTTTCTTTAACTCAAACTTTTTATTACTATAAAATTAAAGATTTGTTACAATGGGTTCCTGGCAGCAATGGGATTTGGACTCCTCAAAATACGGATAAAGTTAATAGTTACGGAGCGGAAACCTTATTGAGCTGGAGAAAACAATTGGGTAAAAATATTTTGGCTGTAAATGCTACTTATGCTCATACAATTTCTGAAGATAGTGAGACAAAGAAGCAGCTCTTTTTTGTTCCTTTTAACAAAACTACTGCAGCAATTTCATATTCCAGAAATAGAATTTCAGCCAATTATCAGTTTTTATATAATGGCTTTGTTTACACCAGATCTGATAATAATCCCGACGAAACTATAAATAGTTATTTGGTTTCCAATATCGGAATTGACTATGATTTTAAGTTTTTAAAATCTTCCAAATTAGGTTTTCAAGTTTTGAATTTATTCAATGAATCTTATGAAAGTCTAGAAAACAGAATTATGCCAGGGCGTAATTTTAATATGTATCTAATCCTTAAATTTTAATATAATGAAATTAACTAAATTATTTTTAATAGCACTTAGCACAACGCTTTTTGTTTCTTGTTCTAATGACGACGATACTTCTAATGAACCTAAAGGAGTTTATGACAATGGCTTTTTTATTTTGAATGAAGGAAGTGCGGGACAAGGTTCTGTTTCTTTTTCAAATGATGATTTTACTTCTTTTACTAAAGATGTTTATACTGCTGCAAATGGAAATGATTTACTTGGGGAATATGCTCAAAATATCTTTTTTGATGGGGATAAAGCATATATAATTGCAGGCGGATCAAATGTAATTAATGTTGTAAATAGATATACATTTAAATTAATTGCTAAAATTGATACAGGACTTAAAAATCCAAGATATGGTGTAGTAAAAGATGGTAAAGCTTATGTAACCAATGCTAATACTTATGCACCATATGGAAAACCTGCCGATGATGCAGCGGTAATTACAGGTAATACAGATGATTATGTTGCTGTAATTAATTTAGCTACTAATACATATGAGTCTAAAATTGATTTAAATGCTACTGCAAACCGATTAGTTTTAGAAAATGGTAAATTATATATTACAGAACCTTATAGTAGTACAAAATTATTAGTGGTAAATATTGCTACAAAAGCAGTAGAGACACCTATCGAGATTGGATCTAGTGCTGATTGTCTAGAAGTAGAAAACGGAACTTTGTTTGTTTTAAGAGGTTCTTATGGAGATAGAAGCGAAATTGTGAAAGTAAAATTATCAGATAAATCAGTTTCTAAAATTACCTTTCCAGAAAGTTTAGATGGAGCAGCATTTATGGATATTGAAAATAGTAAAATTTATTATACTGTAAACAATTCAGTTTATGCAATAAATACTAATGCAACTACCGCTTCTACAACTTTTATTCTAACTGCTGATATTGGATATTTATATGGATTTGCAGTTAAAAATGATCGTATTTATATTGCAGATAGCGGAGATTATAAAGCCGATAGCAAAGCTTATATTTATAACTTAACAGGAACTTTACAAAAAGAATTAACGGTTGGTGTTGGACCAAATGGTTTTTATTTCAATAATTAATTTTTTATAATAAAACAAGAAAGGCTTTCAGTAATGAAAGCCTTTCTTGTTTATTGCAATACTATTCAATTTCAAAATACATCATATTAAGTCCTTTTATTGTTTTGGAATCATTAAGGTATTCTAAATTATCCGTTGTTTTTTCAGGAAGTATTTTAGCAGTTCCGGTAATTTTTCCAATAGCCGTAGCTAATAAAGGTTCATTTGGATCACCAAGTACACCTAAAGTTTTTATTCTTTCTGTTAGTTTGTATTCAGGAACCAAACCATCCAAATAATCACCAAAACCTACTGAGTTTACTGAATGTGCTACTATAGGTTGCATGGCAAAGCGGTGGGATGAATTCCTATTGGCTTTTGATAAGTTAGGAGAATCATAAAGAGTAACAGAAGCGACATTTTTTCCATAAGTCACGTCACCTATTTGAACTACATTAATGTATGGATCAAGTCCGTTAATGATGAGTTCACTTGCAGAAGCAGTACTTTTAGTAGTTAAAACATAAACAGTGGTGAGATTTAAACTATTTAGGGCAGCTCCATCTATTGTACTTGTAAAAGTATATTTTCTGTTGAGAAATGATTTTCGTTTATTGTAAGCCAATTCATCAAAGATCTGTCCGTTGAATTGTCCTGTAATCATGCTAGCTAAGCGCGTTGCTGTAAGTACAGAACCACCACCATTGTATCTTAAATCTAGAACCAAATCGGTTATTCCTTCTGATTTGAAATAACCAAAAGCATCATTCAGTTGCGAATCATAATTTTGATAAAAACCATTGTACATGAGGTAACCAATTTTATGAGCACCATTGTTGATGACTTTTTTTATAAAAATTGGATTTTCGGCTAAATTTGTTTTGGTTAAAGCTAAACTTTTTCCATTAGGGGTAATTACGGGATTATTATTAGTATCATAACTAAGGTCAGCAAAATTTAAAGTGTAGTTTTCATCAGAACTACCTAATAAATTGCGATAATTATCTAGATTTAAGCTTGTTCCATTGACTGCATAAAATACTTCGCCTCGCTGGATATCTTTATTTGCTGCGTCCGAATTTGGAATAATATAACGTACATAACCAATTACTTGGTCGCTGCTAGAACTGATAAGACTCAAACTGTATTCTACACCATTATTTTTTGTTGTTCCTTCTAATTGTTGTTCTAATGAAAGATAGTCACTAACAATCCAACTAAATTTATCTACAACATCAGTATCGTATAAAGTAGGAGGTCTGTTAAGTAAATTTTGAAATAAATCTTCTGGTGTAGAAAAACTTTCCAAAAAGCTTTCGTATTCGGCATTTGAAGCAAATCTTTTATCGGAAAGATCAGGAACATCTTCTTGCCACAAGTACATTTGGTTCAATCCTCGCCAAATAAATTTTTGAACATCAAGATTTGTAGTTTCTGGTAAGGTATCATCTTGGTCTTGACAGCTTTGCAAGAACAAAAAAGGGATGAATAAAAGGAGTATGAGTTTGTATTGCTTTTTCATATTATAGAAACTATTAGGGCTATTAACGTAAAAATACTATCTTTAGTTTTATTATTTATTTTTTAGAATGAATAAAACGAAATTTTTTTTGCATAAATCTTACTTTTTGACGTTATACATCAAACGTTGTGTAAAATTTTTGGCATAGAAATGGTATATGTAGTTGTAAATTACAGTGCATAATTTTAATATAAAGATATGAAAATGAAAAAAGTACTAATCACATTGTTAATTGCCTTTGCTTCGAATTCTTTTTATGGGCAGGCGGTTTTTGACCAATTTGATGGACAAGAAGAAATTGTTTCGGTAATAGTAAACAAAAAGATGTTTGAGCTAATGAGTAAAGTAAAAGTGGATGATTCTGATAAAGAAACCCAACAATATTTGAAATTAATTCAAAATTTAGAAAATTTAAAAGTTTTTTCTACTACCAATAGTACAGCGGCTCGAAAAATGAAAGAAGCTGCTGATAGTTATATTAAATCGGCCTCATTAGAAGAATTGAAAAAAGTAAATGAGAATGGAAAACAAGTTACAATAGACGTAAAAAAAGGAACAAACAATCAACTTAAAGAATTTTTAATGTTTATTGATGATGATGCAAATGGAATTAATCGTTCGGTTTTAATGTCGTTAACAGGAGTTTTTAATTTGAATGATATTTCTATTTTAACGGATAAAATGCAAATTCCTGGTGGAACTGAACTTAAAAAATTAACTCAAAAATAGTTTAGAATCACCTCAAAAAAAAAAGCTGTT
>WSSedL1CaDRAFT_10001440_pt1 | contig 13786 bp, 17 predicted proteins | sample WetSurSL1Cattail_FD_9464 | JGI IMG/M metagenome (IMG submission 9464)
GGAATCGCTCCAGCATACGATAATATTTTAGGCAATAATCCCGAACGCATGGTTTCTTTGGCAGCCACATAATAAATATTCATCTTTGGTTGCCAAAGGTATCCAATGTTCTTTATCGAATCGATTCTACCACTTAAACTTGCATTAAACACATGAAACATTGCCACTACATCGGCAAAATAGGTTTGATGATTGGAAATAAAAAGCACATTGGTATCTGGTAAATTTCGAATAATCTCCGAGCCTTCTATTTGTAAATCATTAAAACCTCTGTAACGTCTATGAGTAAAGCTTCCAAAAAAACGGATGAGCCATTTTTTTAGAAATAAGATATGTCCAAAAGGATTTCTTTTAATTAGTCCCATAAACTGTAAATTTCTTTTTTAAAATTGGATTGCAAAATTACAAATTTTTTATTTGAGCAATCTAAAGCTATTTATTAGAATAAATTGTTTTTATCAACTAAAACGGCATTTAAAACATCTTTCAATTCGCTCAACATCATTGCCGTGGCTCCCCAAACAATATGCCCCTCAATCTTAAAAGCAGGAACCTCAATATTTGTAGCATAAGAAGTCGATAAATTTTCGACTGAAACAATGGCATCGTTTATAAAATCAGCCAAAGGTAATTCGATAATAGCTGCTACTTCTATTGGATCAGGAACAAAATGAATTTCCTCTTTACAAATTCCTAAAAACGGATGAACCATAAAATTACTTGGCGGAATATATAAAGAAGTAAAAGCTTTTACAATTTCTATTTTGTTGCGGCTAACTCCTATTTCTTCTTCAGTTTCTCTCAAAGCAGTTGCTTTAAAATCAGCATCTTCTGCTTCGAATTTCCCTCCTGGAAAAGCAATTTGAGCTGAATGAACACCATCATACGAATTGCGAACAATCAAAACCAAATGTGTTTCTTGATTTTTAGGATAAAACAGCATGGTAACTGCTGCGTCTCTTGGATTTTTTTCTTCAACATTTATTTTTGCCAAAAGTTCCTTGCGTTCAAAAGGCATCATCTTTTCATGAGAAGCCAATGCTGAAAGCTGTGCTTGAACTAAATCAGGTATAAATTTTAAAAAATATTGAAAATCCATAATCAAAGTCTATTTTTGCAAATAAAAACATAAATATACTTTAGACAACAAGTTTACACAAATTTTCTAAACCCAAAGCATTCAAAATGTATAGTAAAGAAGAAACGCAACGATTAAAACGAGAATTCTGGATAACATTTGCCGAAAAATACCCGCGAAAATGGGTATTGTATGATACAAAAATCAAAGATTTCTCTTTTAAATTTTATGTGGACAATAAAAAAGCCCAAGTTCTAATTGATATTGAACACCGCAGTAACGAAAAAAGGACGGCTTACTTTGAAAAATTAGAAGCTTTAAAAAACATTTTAGAAGAAGAATTCATCGCTGATTTGGTTTTCGAAAAAGACTATGTTTTAGAAAACGGAAAAACCATCAGTCGCATTTGGGTCGAAAAAATAGGGGTAGGTTTTAGTAATCGCAATTATTGGGACAGCATTTTTGATTTTTTTGAGGAAAAAATGGACGCTTTAGAGCGTTTTTATCTGGAATACGATGCGTTTATAAAGGATATTGAAGTGTCGTAATCAGCACCATCCGTTTTGAAACGCTTTTGAAATCAATTCGGAGACATTACCACAATTTGTCTTTTTTAAAATATTTTTTCTATGACTATCTACAGTATGTTTGCTTATACAAAGCAAACTAGCAATAGAAAAACTATTATACCCCTGAATAATTAATTCTAAAATTTCTCTTCCTCTTTTACTTAAGACTTCTTTAGTGGGACTCAAAACGCTAAGCACTGCTACATTATGGTACGAAGGTTCTCCTTCTAAACCGATGAAAGACAACGCCATATCATTGTTTTTTTTCAGATGAGAAATATCGGTATGAATGCCTAAAGTTCTTATAACGGCTCCGTTTTCATCCGTTTGAATAGTAACTACTTGCTGCAAAATCCTAATATAATTTCCATCTTTCTTTTTTACTCTGTAATCATACCTAACTTTATACTTCAAAATCTTTTCTGGAGAAAGGCAATTGAAAAAATTTGTAACTGTATTTTCAAAATTGACAAAAAAAACCAAATCTTCAGGATGAATAATTTTAAGTAATAAATCTATTGAAAATTCATCTGAATTATATCCTAAAATTCCATTAATATTATTGTGAACAAATTCCATCTGCTGGGTACAACAATTAAAAATGTAATGATAGTAATCCCCCACTTGAAAAATACTTAATAGTTTTTTATGCACTTCAAGTTCAAATTTAGGGTCTAAATCAACTCCATTTTTAGCAATTTGACTCCATATCTTTTTGGCTGTATCAAAAACAACCACCTCGTTTTGATTTTCCATATCCATAAGAATCTTTTTTATCAAAGGACTAAAATACTAAAAAAACGTCTCAAAAATCACTATAAATAGTGATTTTTTTAAGTTTAAATTATTAAGAAATTTGCTTTAGCTCAATACTAAATAAATACAACAATTTAACAATCAAGTAGTATGAAAACAATCAAAATTCTATTCCTGTTTGTGGGGATGTTAGTAAGCGCTGCCGTGAGTGCGCAAAACAACTTCAGCGAATGGCTATACCTTAGAGGAGATAAACCTGTACAATTTCGGTTAGAAAAAACAAAAGTTGAGGACAACAAAGTATTCTACAAAATTCACTTACGACTTAACAAAGAAGGCAGCGGCTATTGCACCCATGAATTGTGCTACGGATACATCATCTATTTACCCATTTATGAATACGATACGGATACAAAAATAGGAAAATCATCAGATTTACATTTCAAAATGCCTAAAGAGTTTACGGGAGAATACGCTATTCCCACTGAATTTTATACTGTAAATAAAGCTGAATCTAATGGAATAATCTCTTATTGGGATCATGACAAAAATTATCCTATGCAGAAAGTGATATCCAATGGAGAAATAAGACAGCAGCTCGAGTTTTTAAGTGGTTGTGTTGACACAAAAAGAGTAAACAAACCTTATGATGATCACTGCAATTTTAAAGGATTTAAAGAATCAGAAGCTATTGAAATTAAATAAACATTTGAATAGATAACCAATGAAAACAATCAAAATTTTATTCCTGTTTGTGGGGATGTTAATGAGTGGTGCGGTTAGAGCGCAAGCTAAAGGCGAAGCTTGGTTTTATGCCATAGACAATACCAATAAAATTGTTTATATCACTGAACTAGAACAAATAACCGTGCGTGACAACCTCAACAATCATGAAGCGTGGCGCAATGGTTTTGTAGAACAAATGGATTGGCAAGAACGTTCGCCAGGTTCTTATGTGATTTCTTTTAACTGGATGAAATCCAACCACGGAAAATGGTATGCCTCCGATGTTGAAAGCAGAAACAACAAAATAGAGGCATTCAAAAAAAAATATACCTTAAAATGGATCAAAATGCCAACACCTAAAAACCCAACCCGAAAACCCTCAGGCGTGAGTGGTCAATAATTTTTAAAGTTATGATTATGAAAAAACAAAACCATTTTTTAGTCTATTTATTATTACTAATTACAACAATTGGAATCAACAAATTAAGTGCGCAAACAGACCCCACTTTTGAACAAACGGTTGATTATATTATTAAAAACACAAAAGGCAGGGTTATGTACCCAGGTGCTTTAGATTCATATAGCAGAGTAAAAGGATATGTTTTAAAAGATATAAAGATTGACAAAACTGGAAGAATAGAATTATTCACAGATCAAAAATTTGATGACAATAAATTCAGTATTAATTTTAATATATTCGATTTAGTACAAAAAGTAGATTATCCTGACGGGATAAGAGCCTATAAGTTTTTAGTTCACTTTAATGGTTTAAATGTTTCATCTGGTTATGGTATTACCTTTGCTACTGATGCCGATGCTCAAAAAATAGCAAGAGCCTTTAGACATTTAAAACAAGTGTGTACACCCGAGAATGATTTGTTTAGTCAAATTCCAGCAGAAGAGAAAAAGATAAAATTGACCAGAGAAGAGACCATTGAATATATTAATAAGTTGATCAATTTCGACAGACCATTAATCGATCATTATTCTACAAATAGTAATCCAAAATATAAAAGATATAACTACTTTAAAAAAGAAAATCTCGGGCTATCTTATGATTATTCAAGTAAGACTTATCAAATAAAATACAAATTATCATCATGTGCTTCAGAAGGTGGTACTTTAAACTTTGGCAACGCGAGTTTTTATAGTTATAGAGTAAAGTTTGCTAACTATCACTCAATTAGTATAAAAAAAACAGACAATAGACATAATGGAGGAAAAACATTAGAAACTTTGGAAATTCATTTTAATTCTGATAATTACAATGATTCAAGAGCTGAAATTTATTTTCCAGTAAACGCAGATTATGGAGATAAAATTTATGATTTGGAAGAGACATATAGTAAAGAGATAAAAAAACTTGCTAAAGCATTCGAGCGACTAAAAGAATTAGATTCTGACGAAAAAGATCCATTTGAAGATTGATTTTAAAATCCAATTTACAAGAAACACACTAATTTAAAAACAATTAGAAATGATGAAATTAAAAGTAACAACAATGATTTTCGTATTAACAGTACTATTGAGCTGTCAAACAAACAAAACTACTCCTAATAATTCAATCCTATTAAATAACGATTTTGAATTAACTAACTGATAAAATAGTAACTAAATTTAATGGTGCAACAAATAAATCCTATGAATCAAAGTATGTGTTTGAAGAAATAAATGCCACTATCAAAATTGATTTGAAGTGTTTAGAAAAAGATTCTCTCAATTCAATTATTAAAAACGTAACAGTAACCTTAATTAAAGGTGCGAAAAATCATGAATTTTCAGCTCAAGGAAATCCCATACAAGATAATAATGGAAAGAAGGAAGCTTTTAAAACATCTTCAATTATAAGAATTGGACATTATACCGAAAACACAAAAGGGAAAGAGTTTACAAATAAGGTTTTTCAACTAACATCAAAGGGAGAAATAAAAGAACTTAATTAACTTTTTAATTTTATAATTTATGAAAACAAAATTATTTATTACGATAATGATTCTTGGCTTTGTTGTGAAAAGTTGGGGACAAAAACAGGAAGAAATAGAAATTAATCCTTTTGGCACTGATAAACCTATCTCAAAAACAGAAAAAGGGAACAGTGTGAAATTTAAAATCAGTAATGTTAATACTTTTAAAATAAATGGATTTACTGAAAGTAAACCATTGAGTGTAAACTTTGAAGTACCTGAAATTTTTAATGATTTTATAAATTCAAAAGAAAGTGAAAACAATGGTAATAACGAAAATTCAAATATTAGTTATAATGTAGCTGATTTCAAAAAAAAGTTTGAAACTATAAAAAGGGATTTAGATGGAAACATTTTAACCAAAGAATTAGCTAATAATTTATTATCAGAGCTTAAAAAAGTGCAAGATGAGATTTTTCAAAATAATCTTTCCACTTTTAAAACTAGTTTTTCTGTATTTGTATCAAAATATAACGCTGTTCATCAACAAATAGAATTAGAAGGAAAGTTATTAGAACAAATCAAAGACTCGGTATTTATAAGAAATACAATTGTATTAAAGAACAATGTAAAAGAATATTTCAAATCAGTTTATGGTTCTAAAACTACTGAAGAAGCAAAAAAAACAACCGAAACAGATTTGAATAATCTAATGCTTGAATATACACAACTACTAAAAATATATGATGAACTGAATAAAACCCTTGAAAAAGATTCAGTTGTATTAAACGGAAAATTAGAATCTAGTGATAAAAAAACAACTATAAACATTGATAAAGCAACTGTTAGTCAAGAAAGAAAAAAATATTTTTCAGAAGAGATGACTTTTGCTAATAAGGTATTTGAAACGATTTCGGATATCAAAAACAGAAATGAAATAATAAAAAAAGCACAACAAGGTATTGACTGGTATAACAAAATTGATCAAGAATCATATACTATATACACAGATGCCATTCAACTTAATGATTATGAAACAACAGTCACACCAAAATTGAAATTTTCAAATGGAAATATAGCTCATGAATTTCAACCTTTGACGATTAAAACTTTTGGAGGAATTAAAGTAAATTTCAGTACAGGTTATCTAGTAAGTTTCATAGGAGATGATAATTTCTCTCCATTCAAAGACAATTCAGGAAATACTATTGGAGTAGTTGAATCTAATAAAAATGCTGTTACAAATTCTTTAGGCGGTTTAGTTCACGTTTACCCTAATTGGAAAAATAGTCCTCAATTAGGTCTTTCTGCAGGTGCAAGCTTAGCGACAAATGGAAATCTTGGTTTTTATTTTGGAGGTTCTTTATTTTTTTTAGAGAAAAATAGATTAGTAATCACAGGAGGTTATTCTTTTATTAAGGTAAAACAACTCAATTCTTCAAATCTTAATAAAATCAGTAATGACCGATACGAATTTGTTAGTACTACCGATACGGAAATAAGATATGATGACGTTTACAAAGGAGGTTGGTTTATTGGTATAACTTATAATCTATCAAAATAAAGTTAATGAAACTTTTAAACTATGCATTAATACTATTGGCTACATTCGTAGCCAATAGTATTTCCGCCCAAACCACCACCATCACCCAACTCCTGCAAAAAACATTGCAAAAAGAAAACGAAGCCAGGCAAATGGTTCATACAGAAGTGGACAGTTTAGGTAATGAAACAGGTTACATTCAACAAGACATCGACAGTCTGGAAGTAGCAGAACTTACTATTCAAAACGATACCCTTTTTTACACCACCAAACACCACTTTGCCTATGAAAAAGGCTATTACTTAGAGCAACAAATTGTTGCTTTACAAGACATCACAGCCGTAACCAAAGACATCGGAATCTTCTTTGAAACCGCACCTGATAAAGTCCAAGTCATCCGACAAGAATATTTTGAAGATGGCAACTACATTAAAACCAATAGGAAAACAGACTTGTTTCGAACGTATATTGTTTCACTACGAGAAAATGAATATTTAGCTAATGATTTGATAAAAGCCTTCAAAAATGCAGGCTATAAAATAGAAAAAGGTTATTGGTATGATTAAGAGTATTTGTATAGGTTTTTTAGTACTTTTCACAACAATAACCATCACTCAAAACAAAAGCGACATCAACAGTTTGTACCAAGTAAACAACTTCTTACTAGACATCAGAAGCACCGTAAATGTAAAAGATTGGGATTCGGTAAACAACATGAAAAAGTTGCCCTACTCTATGAAAAAGCAAAAGAATATGAAACACAATATCCACGTTGGCTCAAAACCGTCATTCATGAAGAAAGTTCGCATTATTCCGAAATGAAACGGCAGTTTACGTTAATCTTACATACACTAGCGTTGTACAAATCAGACTTAAAAGCCGCACAAAATAAACGACCGACGAACCAAGAGGACCTAGAATATTTGAACCGTAAAATTCCTAAACTCGTAGATGCCATTTACTATTATTGTAAATTAGCTGAAGAAGAACGATTAAAAAAAATACATTAAGAAATGCAAAACCGCTTCCAAGACCAAAATTTCCGATTGAAAGACTTCCAAGAAGAAGTAGCTGTGGCCTGCCCAAAATGTAATAAAAAAGCACTCACAACCGTAAACTATGAAGAAAAGAAAGCCAAGTTAACTTGCACGCACTGTGGCTTTCATGATGTAAAAGACACTTTGTTAACCCATTTGGGCTATACCGCCAATTACAAAGCAGATGCTAGTGCTTATTTTGATGTGGAAACCTGGTATTGTGCCCCGTTTAAAAACGACTTCTTTTTTGCTTACAACGAAGCCCATTTGTTGTATTTAGAACAATACATCGGCGCCAAATTGCGTGAACACAAAGACCGTTCGCATTTTACACTTTTGGAAAAATTACCCAAGTTTTACCACGAAGCCAAAAACCGAGAACCGCTTTTAAAACTAATCCAGAAATTGAAAAAGAAATAAACAACAACTGTAACCTAAAACCTACATTTTCACTTACATCGTAAAAATATTATACACAATCACATGATCGCTGTATGTAATATACAATTGTTTTCGGTCTTGTTGTTTTTTTCGGGTAATGATGGAAACCGTACAATCTAGACCGTCAATGTCTTTACAAATAAAAGAATAAACCAAATCGGTTTCACTTTCCGACTCTGGTTGATAGCTCAAAATTTCGTAAAGCTGAATATTTTGAGAGTACACTACAATTCTATTTTTATCAGTATCTAAAGTAACCGCAAGGTTAGCCAACTTTAAATCAGACCATTTACCCCATTTTCCTTTTTCGTTTTTTTCTAAAACGCTAAAGCCTGAAGTTCTGAATTTATAGGTCTGACTATACGATTGCTGCAATCCAATTCCTAAAAACAGTAGGCTTATGTAAAAGCATTTTATTTTTGTCATTTCAATCTATTTTATAAAAAATGAGTAACTTTTTTTTTAGCTAACTGATATTCTTCCATCATGTCTAAGACAATGGATTCTGCTGATTTTATTTCGTGAATCAATCCTGCAATCTGACCTATTTCTAATTCGCCTTCAATCACATCTCCTTCAAAAATTCCTTTCTTGGCGCGAGCTCTTCCTAATAATTGGGTCAAATCCTCCTTTGTTGGACATTTGGTATACAATTCTTGAATATCTTCAAAAAATTTATTTTTTATCAAACGCACTGGCGTCAATTCTTTTAAAGTTAACTGCGTGTCGCCTTCATTTGTATTTAGAATGGCTTGTTTAAAATTCTCATGTGCTGATGATTCTAACGAAGCTGCAAATAGACTGCCAACTTGAACTCCATCTGCTCCAAGAATCATCGCTGCCAGCATTCCGTTTCCACTAGCAATACCACCGGCTGCAATAATAGGAATTTTTATTTGTTTTTTCACCATTGGAATCAAAGTAAAAGTAGTCGTTTCGTCTCGACCATTATGACCGCCTGCTTCAAAACCTTCGGCTACAATAGCATCAACTCCTGTTGCTTGCGCTTTTAAAGCGAATTTAGTGCTACTCACTACATGAACTACAGTAATTCCATTTTCTTTCAAATAGGGCGTCCAGGTCAATGGGTTTCCTGCTGAAGTAAAGACAATTTTCACATCTTCTTCGACAATAATTCTCATGATTTCTTCGATATTGGGATATAACATCGGGATATTTACTCCAAAAGGTTTTGAAGTTGCTTTTTTACATTTTTGAATGTGCTCTCTTAAAACTTCAGGATACATAGAACCAGCTCCTATCAATCCTAAACCTCCCGAATTACTCACTGTACTAGCTAATTTATAGCCGCTAACCCAAACCATGCCAGCTTGAATGATGGGATATTTTATATTGAAAAGTGTGGTTATTCGATTCATTCTAAACTAATTTTTGATTATTTTCCCATATTTAGAAAACGCATCCGATTCGATTTTATAAAAATATAATCCTTTATTCAATGCTTTTAAAGAAAAAACTGCCTGAAAATCATTCACTTTTTCTTCCAATACTTTTTGCCCCAGAACACTATAAAAAAGTACTTTCCCAGAATTGAAACTAGGAGAAAATTGAACAGTTACAAAATCGGAAGTAGGATTAGGATAAGCAACATAGAACTGAAAATTTTCTTTCTTTAAAGAACTTCTGTTACTTAACGCCAAATTAAAATCAGGAATCCCATAACCATAATCATTCTCTGGTTTAGTGTATCTATTTGCCGACTGCAACAGTAATTCTCTTATTTCTTGATTGGTTTTATCCGGATAGGCTTGCCATAAACAAGCCAACATTCCCGAAACTATTGGAGCCGAAAAAGAACTTCCATTCAACAGAATACTATTTCCTTTTTCATCTGAAACTATTGTATTCTGCCCCAAAGCCATGACATCGGGTTTTATACGACCATCGGCTGAAGGTCCTATCGAACTAAAACCAGCTTTATTTCTATTTGAATCAACAGCTCCAACTGCAATTACAGAAAAAACATCAGCAGGTACTCCAATATACGGATTTGAAGTCGTTCCTTCATTTCCAGCCGAAACCACGACTAACATTCCACGGCTAAAAGCAATCTCAGCTCCTTTAGAAATAAAAGTGGTAATTCCGTTTCTATCAATGTAGCTATGATTGTACGCTGGATTATCAAAATCAGAATACCCTAAAGAACTACTAATAATATCCACACCCAAACTATCCGCTTTCTCAGCTGCTTCTACCCACAATGATTCTTCAACAGGATTTTCAGCACTTACATCTTCGGTAACAAATAAATAGTACATAGCATCAATTGCTGTTCCTGTTAACGAATTTTCAGTATAAGCAGCCATTGTAGAAAGGACATTCGTTCCATGATCGTCGTGAGCATAAAAACTATCATCTCTTGCAACGAAGTTATAGCCACCTAAAATTTGGTTATTGTCCCTTAACCTTTTAAAAGCTAGAGAATTATCCACTCCTGAAAAACCCGCATCCAAAACCGCAATTATTTTACCTGAACCTTTATAATTTTCTTGATGCAAAAACTGTCCATTTAGCATTTCTATTTGCAAAGCATAATCACCAGAAGCTTTAACTGTCCTTTCTTTTTTTGATTTTCTCTTATGTTGTAAAACAACTTTAGAAACTGAAACTGACTTATTCGTTTCATTCAAGGCTTTGTTTGCAAAATCAACTTTGCCAACAAAATCGAAGTCTTTTAAAGAATTAATATTGCTTTGAGAACCTCTAACATGAATGGCATTCAACCATTTTGACTTTGCCATCACTTGAATTCCCGAAACAGCTTTTATAGAACTGATAAAACTTTGATTAATGGGAACATCTTTAAAATCCAAAGCTATATTTTGAGTAGTTCGTCTGTCTAAAGCGCGTTGAGACAACATTTGCAAAGGCGAATTATAATAATATTGCTCGTTTGCTTTTGCATTGAAATACACCCAAGCTTCTTCTTGCGAAAAAACAAAAAGTGGGAACAACACAAAAAACAACAAACAAAGCTTTTTCATAATACCAATATATATTCATAAAAAAAGTGATTAACCTCTAAAAGAATTAATCACTTAAATTTATTGTTTTTATTTTGAAACCACAACTACGAAATCACTCCCGAACCTATTAATTCTTCTCCAAGATGCCAAGAAACAAATTGTCCTTCGGTAATTGCCGATTGCGGTTCTTCAAAAAAAACATACATACCCGATTCAAATTGGTGTAAAGTGGCATCTTGCAAAGGTTGTCTGTATCGAATTCTAGCTTTTACTTTCATGGTTTCTCCATTGGCTAAAGCCAAATCTTTACGAATCCAATGCACTTCTGATTGCTCTACAAACAAAGCTTTTCTAAACAAACCTGGATGATGACTTCCCATTCCGGTATAAATTGTATTCGAAACCACATCGGTTGCAATAACAAATAATCCTTCGGCAGTTCCACCTACATTCAATCCTTTTCGTTGCCCAATAGTGAAATAATGTGCTCCTTGATGTTTACCAACAGTCTTGCCCATTTCAGGACTATATCGAATTGGATTTGCTGTTAAAGACAAAGTCTCTTCTACAGATAATCCTTTTGGAATTTCAATATTATAAACCGAATTAGATTTATCAATTTGAACAATAATACCTTCTTTCGGCTGTAATTTTTGTTGTAAAAATTCTGGAAGACGTACTTTCCCGATGAAACACAATCCTTGCGAATCTTTCTTTTCGGCTGTAACCAATTCCATTTCGGCTGCAATTTCACGCACTTGTGGTTTGGTCAATTCTCCAATTGGGAAAAGCGATTTAGACAACTGTTCTTGCGATAATTGACATAAAAAATACGATTGATCTTTATTTCCATCAACACCAGCAAGCAATTGATAGACTGGTTTTCCATCTACTTCAATCTCTCCTTTTCGGCAATAATGTCCTGTAGCCACATAATCGGCACCAAGACTTAAGGCGATTTTCATGAAAACATCAAATTTTATCTCGCGATTACAAAGTACATCAGGATTTGGAGTTCTCCCTTTTTCATATTCGTTGAACATATAATCAACGATTTTTTCCTTGTATTGTTCGCTTAAATCAACGGTTTGAAACGGGATTCCTAACTTTTCAGCTACTAACAAAGCATCATTACTGTCTTCTAACCATGGACAATCATTTGAGATTGTAACCGAATCATCATGCCAGTTTTTCATAAAAAGACCAATAACCTCATATCCTTGTTGTTGCAACAAATAAGCCGCAACACTTGAATCAACACCACCAGAAAGTCCAACTACAACACGTTTCATTCTAAAATTTATTTTAATGTGTGCAAAGGTACAAAGTTTTCAAACGATTCTGACAATTATAACATTTCGTTTACTATCTAAATCTTTTTGCAAAAAAGACAATTACTTTATTTTTCCGGAGTCGCTCTTTTTAGAATCACTCATATTCTCTTCTTCTACTAATTTTCCATTTTCGAAAAATTGCCAAACGCCAGTTTTCTTTCCGTTAGTGAATTTACCTTTAGAAACGATATTGTTATCTACATCTCTAAAAATAGCTTCGCCGTCGTATTGATTGTTTTTAAAAGTAGCTTCTTCTAAAACAATTCCTTTTTCGGAATATTTTTTAGAACTGCCATTTTTCAAATTATTTTTATAATTGGTTTCTTCGGCAATTTTTCCACTTGGAAAATACACCAAACGCACGCCTTCTAATTTTCCGCTTTTGTAATTTTCAGTTGTCATAATTGTTTTAGCGCCTAGATGGTAATATTTCCATTCGCCTTCAAACAATTTATTGACCACTTTCCCTTCGCTGACTTTGTTCTTGTTTTGGTCATAAAAAACCGTGTAAGCCACATTATCATTTGGATTAAAAGTACGGGTTGCAATCACGCTTCCCGCTTTGGTATCATCAAAAAACTTGAATTCACCAATTTCTTTTCCATGCGAAAAATTTCCTTCGTATCGAGGTCTTTTAGATTCAGCGTAAACACCTTTCCAAATACCATTTTTTTTCCCGTTAGCATCAACAGTATTAAAAGCATTCTGTGCTTGAAGATTAGAAAAACTTAAAACGAGAAATACCACTAAACTTATTTTATATACTATTTTCATAAAATCTCTTTATCAACTAAAACGAATTACTTCAACTATAAATTATCTCTAAAATCAAAAAATCCCGAATGAACGAGATTTTTTGATTTGAATTATTTCTTTTTATTTTGAGCTTTAGCAGCTTCTTGTTGTGCCATCGCTTCTTGTAATTTTTGTTGAAACTTACTTTGTTTCTTTGGCTCTTTCTTTTTGTTTTCTTGAATTTGAGCGTGAATCTTATCGCTATCAATAATGTAATTTTTAATTACTAACATGATTCCAATGGTAATGGTATTAGAAATAAAATAATACAAACTCAATCCAGATGCATAACTATTAAAGAAAAGTAACATCATTAATGGCGAAATATACACCATCACTTTCATCATTTTTGCCATATCTGGCATTCCTTCTTGTTGTGGTGTTGCCATTTGTTGGTCTCCAGTTGTCATTTTCATATAAAAGAAAATTGCAATAGATGCCAAAATTGGAAACAAACTAATATGATCTCCATAAGCAGGAATATGGAACGGCAATTTGTAAACCGAATCAAATGATGATAAATCGTCTGCCCATAAAAATCCTTTTTGTCTCAACTGAATTGCCGATGGAAAGAATTGAAACAAGGCATAGAAAACAGGCATTTGCAATAAACCAG
>WSSedL1CaDRAFT_10001441_pt1 | contig 13776 bp, 14 predicted proteins | sample WetSurSL1Cattail_FD_9464 | JGI IMG/M metagenome (IMG submission 9464)
ATCATAGCCCTCCGCCAGAGCAGCCTTTGCCGCCTGATAATAATCCTCCGGCGTAATGAGCGGCTTGTTCAGCACCGGCCATCCAAACTCAATATGGCTCAGATAAACACGGATTTTATCCCGGAACTTTCCACCCAGAAGCGCATAAACCGGCTGTCCCAGCGCTTTCCCCTTAATGTCCCACAGGGCGATATCCAGGGCACTGATAGCAGACATGGTAACAGGCCCGCCAAGGGTTTCCCATCCGCGGTGGAAATTTGACCATATCAGTTCCGAATTAAAAGGATCAAGTCCTATCAGCAGTTTTGCATATTCCTGCAAACACGCATATGCCGTTGTAACCCCAACGCCGTAAACAATCGCCTCGCCGTATCCGTATATCCCTTCATCCGTATTGACACGTACAAACAACATGCGGTGTTTCCCCGGATAGAACGGACCTTGATTGGATATGAGTATGTCAACACTTGAAATTTTCATTTTAACGCTCCTTTCTTTCATCACTATCAGCAAACTGCTCTCATCCGCTTTCTTTAAAAGCAACCCCTATTCAACAAACCGGCTCTCTCCCTGCCGATCCGCTTGAATCTGAGCCCATGCCGCTTTTAAAAAGCGGTCGTCCGCCCATTTTTCGAGCGCAAAGTCTTTTTTTAAATACCCATGGTCGAACAGAAACCGCTTTTGACCTTCCAACGCCTGCAGGCTTTTTTCAGAAAACTCAGGTGTCAGGCGCTTATAAAAGTCAAAAGAATGGGAAGCAGCCACTTGCTCCGGTGTCCCGAATGTCTGTTCCGCAAATAGTTCCAGAACCTGCAGTCTGTTTGCTTTTGCCCACTGTGCGGCAAGAAGCAGTTGCTTGACATATGCAACAACCACCTCCGGAAAATTCTCGGCCAAATGGCGGCTGACGGTAAGCGTATTCGGATACTCGTTATTAATAGGAGCAAGCTGCTCCGGATTTGCGTCTATTGCGAAAATTACCTTGTATTTTCCTGTGTCCAGCAGTTTTTGCACCCGGGTGCTCTTGACATAAATGGCATCCACTTCCCCGCTGTCAAGCGCTTCAGCCTCTCTGGAGCCGTATTTTCTGCGCCTGTTCCAGGATTTTGCCGCAGATTCGTCCTTATCAAACAATTCAATAAAGTCCAGTTCTCCAGGAGCCACTCCGCGTGCAGCTAAAGCGATCTCGAAGCCATGCTCCGCAGAAGCCTTATGGAAATCAATAAGTGCATCCGGATGCACCGGAATGCCTATTTTATTTTTGCGAAGCTGTTCAACATGGTCAATCGGCGAATCCGCCCGGGCAAGAATATATTGTTTTTGTTCAAGCAGTGTCAATCCGATCAGCACTACGTCCGCATTATTGGATTTCGCCCATAAGGGCGGGATATTTCCACCTTCGCGGAATAAAACCGAATCCTGGTAATCAAAATGTGCCTTCCAGCATTCCTGGGGCAGACTTTGCAGCAATACCGGCGTAACTCCAAGATTTTCCAGGTTTTCCCTCAGCATATCTTTTTGTGCGGCGATATAACTGGCATTACCTACAGGGCATATCGTATAGTGGATTTCTTTTTCTTTTACGGCATTAATTGGCATAATACCCTCCTTTGTTTCTGTGCAAGTCTGCCCAATGCATACAAAGCATATATATTTACTTTACATTGAGTATTGTAAGATAAACCAGAAGGAAATCCAAGAGAGTTTATTTTGATTTTGCCATGAATATATTTTGAAAAGAGATGCAGCTATGATTTGAATGGTTGTTCCAATCAAAGGATCGAGAAAATCAAGGTAAGACTGGCATTGAAAAAAATCAATTTGCATGATCTAAAGCAAATTGATTTTTTCAACCAGGACTGTTTTTTGTACTGCTCCTATCGCCTTATCAACAACCTCACCGTTTTTAAAAAGCAGGACTGTCGGCAGGGACTTTATTCCCCACATCGCTGCAATCGCTCTGCTGTCTTCAACATTAACTTTTCCGGCCTTCAATTTTACTTCAAATTCATTGGATATCTCTTCCACAACCGCGGCCATAAGCTTGCACGGTTTGCACCAGTCAGCATAGAAATCAACTATTACCGGAAGAGAAGATCGAAGTACACCCTCTTCAAAATTTTCGTCTGTAAATATTATCACCATATTCTCAACCTTTCCCTGATAAACTTAATTCATCCGATTCTCTATTTCCCCCGCCCATATAGTAAAGAAATTCTATGATATCGCCCTCTTTAATCATGTAGTTATCGTAACTATCTCTGGGAATTATACTATCGTTCACCTGCACTGTCACATATTCCTGCATCTCCACATATCCCCTCTGCAGAAGCTCCTTAATATTTACTTCCCTTTCAAGCACAGTTTCCTTGCCATTCACCGTTATCTTCATCATTAATGATCTCCTTTTATAGTATTTACATTTCTAGCCGCACACATTTAATTCATAATCAATCAGTTCATGAATCGTCGGATTTTTACCGCACACCGCACACTGATTATCCTGGGAAATGTTGATTTTCCTGAATTCCATTGTTTTTGCATTGTAGGTTAAAAGTTTCCCATTAAGTAAATCTCCAATACCTGTTACGTATTTAATTGCTTCGGTTGCCTGGATCGAACCCATTACCCCGCCCATTACACCAAGGACACCGGCTTGCTGACAAGTCGGAACCGTGTCGGGAGGCGGCGGATTTTTAAACACACACCGGTAGCAGGGGCCTTCATCCGGAAGGTATGTCATTGTCTGACCCTGGAACCTTATGATCCCTGCATGCGAAAACGGTTTTTTAAGCATTACGCAGGCATCGTTGATCAGGAACTTTACCGGGAAATTATCCGTACCGTCAATAATAAAGTCGTAATCCTTATCTTTGATGATATCCAGGATATTAGCCGATGTTGCACGCTCCTGATAGGTGACAACATCAACATCCGGATTCATTTCATGAATGCTCTCCCTGCCCGAGATAACCTTGGGTTTCCCTATATCCTTCGTTTGATGGATGATTTGGCGCTGCAAATTAGACAAATCCACCACATCCGCATCCACCAGACCGATTGTACCAATCCCGGCGGCGCCGAGATACATCGCGGCAGGCGCTCCAAGACCTCCAGCCCCGATAATTAAAACTTTTCCATCCAAAATTTTTTCCTGGCCTTTCACGCTTACCTCATCCAGGATAATATGTCTTGAATACCTCTCAAGCTGTTGGTTTGTAAACCTCATACGGTTCATCATCTCCTAAAGTTGTTTACTGTTTATAATGTTTTTGACAAGGATAGCAAGCTGGTGTAAATTCTCCTTTAAAAGGTATGCGCAGCATTTATTTCTCATAGCAAGCTTTATGCTTTCAGGTGATACATCCTCTGAAACTATAATAAACGGTGTTTTCGGCGATAATTCATTTTTAGTGAAGAGCGCCTGAATTGCATTAAAATGTGGTGTCGAATTATCTGAAAGAATGATATCAAATTTGCTATCTATTAATGCCCGCCTCATAGCCTCTTCACTACAAACACACCTGCTGTCTACTTCAAAGCCTCCCCTTCTCAGTTCAAGAACATTTAAATCAGCGATATATTTAAATTCTTCAATGATCAATACATTAATCTTTTGCATCAAACCCCTCCCTGATGGCAGGATATCTTTTCAATGGCAGCGTCAAAATCATCCATTATATCTTCTATATCTTCAAGACCAACGCTAACTCTTATTAAATCATCATAAACTCCGGCATTCATCTTCTCTTCTTCACTGCTGTATGCATAAATTGTTGACGACGGATGAATCACAAGTGTTCTTGTATCACCGATATTGGCGGCATTTAAAGCATATTTCAAATTATTTATAATTGTAAATGCATTTTGCTTTGTGCCGGCTCTTATTGATAAAATAGCACCATAATACCCGTTGAATTGTTTAACCGCAATATCATGCCACTTGCTGTTTTTCAGTCCCGGATAATTAACCGCTTTTATCTTTGGATTGTTCTCAAGATGTTCCGCCAATTTTAAAGTATTTGCACAAAGGCGCTCCATTCTTATTCCTAAAGTCTCAAGCCCAATACTGTTTAAGAAAGCATTAAATGGGGAAAGGCATGAACCAAGGTTTCTGAATAAACCTCCTCTTAGCTTGGAAAGATAGGCAAATTGTCCAAACCGTATTGTCCTTTCCAAATTCGGATAATAGCCGGTATCCCAATTGAATTTCCCACTGTCAATAATGATCCCGCTTATCGAATTGCCGCTTCCGTTAATGTACTTTGATGAGGAATGAATAATAATATCCGCCCCAAGTGCAATGGGTTTTATTAAAAATGGAGTTGCAACCGTATTATCTATTATCAAAGGAATGTTATGAGCGTGTGCTGTATTTGCAATTGCATTTATGTCAATGACATCAAGCTTTGGGTTTCCAATTGTCTCAGCAAATATCAATCTGGTTTTGCCGTTAATTTCATTTTCATAACTTTCTGCAGAATCGCTCTTTGAAAACCGCGTTATTATCCCAAAAGCCTCCAGATCCTTAAATAATCCAATAGTGCCGCCAAAAATTGCCGCGCTTGAAACAATCTCATCTCCACTTTTCAATATGTTAAGAACAGCCAGAGATATTGCAGCCATTCCCGATGCGCAAGCCACTGCACCAATCCCGTCTTCGAGAAAAGCCATCCTTTTTTCAAAAGCTTCAATAGTTGGATTATTTATTCTGGTATACGAAAAACCGGGTTCATGATTTGTAAATATATTTTCCAATTTTTCGGCAGTTTTATGTCCAAATGCGCTTGATTGATAGATTGGTGACAATGTTGCGCCTGTGTAATTATCGTTTCCAAAATTACCATGTAAAAGAGAGGTGTTAAACTTCAAGCAAACCACCCTTTATCACGGTGACATTATAAGTACCATCCTGATTCTTTTCAACATGTGAAACCTTATGTTTTTCATTTTTTAAACTTCTTGGTATATTTTGTATCGGCTCCCCGTCATTTAATCTGATTTCGAGTATTTGCCCGTTTTCAATTTCTTCAAGGGCAACCTTTGCCTTTACAAATGTTACCGGACAGACAACATCTGTTATATCCACATACGCCTCTGCTTTAATTTCACTCATTGCAATGCCTCCTCCAATCTCGCCCTAAGCTTTTCTTTTCCAACTCTGTTAATGGTAATTCTAAAGCGCTCCCCCGCTTTCCCATGCTCCTTGAAAAATTCTATTGCAGCATCAACAACTCTAAATACCTTTTCTTTATCCGTGATTAAGGGGATTAGCTGTTCTCCAAAGATCAAATTATTGCCAAATGTTCCGCCAAAAGAAATAATATAGCCATTTATTCCGCTCCATGAGTCAACCGGACAGGATTTAACGCATTTTCCGCAATAGCTGCACTTACTTGCATCAAATTTAAGTATATGATCTGATTTATTAATGGTTATCGCTTTTTCAGGGCAAACGGCTTCACAAACTCCGCAATAGCTGCAGGAGGCTTTGCTCCATTCAGGCAGTAATCCACCCTTAATTCCAAGGTCATTTTCTTCTGCCTTCAGACAGTTGTTTTTACAACCTGTAATCCCTATTTTAAATTTATGCGGCAAGTCCTTTGCAAAGTATTTAGCATCAAGTTCCTTTGCCAGTTCGCTGGTTTCAATCAAGCCGCTGCCGCATATAGTGTTGCCCTGACAAGCAGTAACCGTTCTGACACGAGGTCCGCAAGCACCCGGCTGAAGTCCGGCTGCTGCCAGTTCCTCTTTCACTGCGTTTATATCTTTTATGTCAATAAATGGTATTTCTACTCCCTGTCTTGATGTCATGTGAATATATCCATGTCCATATTGTGCGGAAATTTCACTGACCTTCCGAATCTGGTCGGCCTTCATCTGTCCTCCGACCACCCTGAGACGAAGCGAGAATTTCCCTTCCTGGACTTGCCTCATGAACCCGCCTTTTTTCAGTTCTTTATACGTTGACTCATCCACTGAAAAATCCTCCCTTTCATAATCAAGTACATCTTGTTAATTATAAAATGCAATGCCTTTTATGACAAGGTGAAAAAATTTAGAATTTTAATGGTCATTATTTTGTTGTTTACTTATCCAAATTGACTTTTGAAAGTAGTGTGGTAGAATTTGGTTTATCATGGAACTCTCTTATGCTGAAGTATGGATTTTTATTGACAATTTTAATTAAGAATATTATACTTGTATTTGAGTATTCCTATATTATTAGTATGGTTTATTTTAAATTTTACAGGAATATTGGAGGTTTTTATGCTTGTAATAAAAAACGGTCAGATTGATGAGATCATTGCACACTCAAATAGCGGATTGCCAAATGAAAGCTGTGGATTGTTGGGAGGAATAATTGACGGAGGGAAAAAAATAATACAAAAAGTCTATCTTTTAAAAAATACAGATAATAGTCCTGAACATTTTTCAATGGAACCAGAAGAACAATTTAAAGTGATTTCAGATATAAGAAAAAATGAATGGCAACTTATAGGAAACTTTCACAGTCATCCCGAGTCACCATCAAAGCCGTCAGACGAAGACATTAAGCTCGCATTTGATCCAAGTCTGAGCTATTTGATTTTATCCCTGCAGGAAAAACTAAATCCAGTTTTAAATAGTTTTATTATAAAAGATAAAACAGTTTCCAGAGAGGAAATAACAATTTTGGAGTGATTCACTATCAAAAATAATAGTACTGGTGAGAAGAAAATAAATTTAGAATTTGAAGAAATAACCAATAAACTTCAAAATACGAACAATGAACTTCTGGCATTTAATTATACTATTTCGCATGAAATAAAGGCACCTGTCCGCGCAATTGACGGCTATGCAAGAATTTTTATCGAGGATTATGGAAATAGTGTTGATAAAGACGGTATTGCTCTGATTTACAATATACGAACCATTTGCAGTGATACATTATCCTTAATAAATAAACTTTTGGACTACACCAAATTTGCCGATTTTGAACCTATTAAAGAAGCAATTGATTTAAAAGCATTAATTACAGATGTTTTTAATGAACTTGTTATCGGTTATTCGGAAAGTCAAAAAATAACATTGCAGATGGATAAATACATTCCATTTGTTTTAGCAGATAGTGTTCTGATCAGACAGGTTATTACCAATATCATTTCCAACTCTTTAAAATTCACAAGAAATAAGGATATATGCATTATCACTGTTGGATATACATTTGAAAATAATGAAAATATATTCTATATCAAGGACAATGGTGTAGGTTTTGATATGAAGTTTTCAGACAATCTCTTCGGGATATTTCAACGAATGCACTCGATCGACGACTTTGAAGGCAGTGGAGTAGGTCTTGCAATTGTAAAAAAAATAATACAAAAATTTGGCGGCAGAGTATGGATTACCGGTGAAGTAGGGAAAGGCGCTTGTGTGTACTTTACATTCAGTCAGGAAAACATCCTGAAATAGCAGTCGCCTGTTTTATTCGAACTGAGGTGAAGAGAACAGATGTTTAAGACACTTATCGTTGATGACAGAGATATATTTCTCATAGAGCTGAAAAGATTGAAAGTGTGGGGCGAATCCTCCGGTTTTGAAATTACGGATAAGGCAAATAATGGGGGTCAGGCTCTTGAGCTTCTGAGGAAGAGCACTTATGATTTGGTGCTGACAGATATCAGGATGCCGATTGTTGACGGTCTGCAGCTGTTAAGAGAAATAAAGAAGGAGAAGCTTTGCCCCTGCGTCGTTATCATCAGTGAATATAGTGAGTTTAAATATGCCAGGCAAGGGATCGTTTTAGGTGCATTTGACTATCTTGTTAAGCCCGCAACAGAGGAAAGCCTGCTGGAGCTCTTAAAAAGAGCGGAAAATTATTTAAAGTCCATTCAAAGTCAGGAAAACAGCACTCTGATGCATTCAAACGAAAATTTCGAATGGGCTTATCCATCTGCCGAAGAAAAAACCATTATAAATTACTTAAAAAACAAAGACACTTCCGTTATACAATTATTTAATACAACTTTGGATAATCTATATGTCGCATTGACTGATAACATAATAAAGGCAGATATTATTGTAAAGAAATTGTATCACAACATAATCATTGCAGCCTATGAAGAATATAAGTGGCTGAATAATTTTATTGACATGCATTATTTCGAGGAAGTTGATTATATTCATGATGGCGCTGATAACATGTTTAAAGAATATTACTGCAGAAAGATTAAATACCTTATAAGTTTTATTATTAAATATCAGCCTGATACTACAGATAATAATATTAAGGATATTTGTGAATATGTTTTAAATAACCCTGAGACTGATTTAAAACTAAAAGTAATTGCAGAGAAATTTTTTATGAATAATACCTATTTAAGTAATTCCTTTGCTATTAAAGCAGGTATACATTATAACGATTATATTACTATGGTGAAAATGACAAGAGCAGAATATCTATTTAGGAATACAAGCTTGAAAACCTTTGAAATTGGCTATCAGATAGGCTATCGCGACATAAACTATTTTGTGAAACAATTTAAAAAAGTCTATGGACAAAGTACAATGGCGTACCGTAATGCAGATTGTTATGACTTTCAAATCTAGGAGATAAAGCATCCTTTTTAAACAGAGGGATAGGCAGGTCCGGTATAATTTAATTAAATTTTTGCATAACTATTTCATTTTGTTCTATCGGCTTTGAACCTCTTTAAGCTCAAGGAATTGGTAACTACGGAAACAGAACTGAACGCCATGGCTGCTGCACTGATGACCGGAGTTAAAAAGCCCAGAGCCGCAAATGGTATTCCAATGGAATTGTATATCAAGGCCCAGAAAAGATTCTGCTTGATTTTTCTCATCGTCATTTTTGACAATCTGATCGCTACAGGAATAGTCCTCAGGTCATCCCTCATCAAAATGATATCACCCGTTTCAATCGCCACATCCGTACCCATCCCCATGGCGAAGCCTATATCTGCGGTTGCCAGCGCCGGGGCATCATTTATACCATCGCCGACCATGGCTACCCTCTTTCCAAGTTTTTTCAGCTTCGCAATTTCTTCAGCTTTTCCGGCAGGAAGTACGCCTGCAATTACATTTTCAATGCCTGTCTTTTTTGCAACTGCATATGCGGTTTCAGCATTATCACCGGTCAGCATAAACACTTCAATCCCTGTTTTTTTCAGTTCGCTAACTGTATTCTGAGCATGTTCTTTTATGCTGTCTGCAAGCGCGATATAGGCCTCCGGTTTTCCGTCAACAGCCAGCAGGACAACTGTTTTCCCCTCATTTCTGAGTCTGGAAACCAAAAAAGCTAATTCATCAGGAAGTATAATTCCTTCTTCAGTTAAAAGCCCTTCTGTCCCTATGAGCACTTTCCTGCCTTCTACATTTGCTGAAACTCCTTTACCTGGAACCGCTTCAAATTTTTCAGCATCGTATGATTTAATTCTGCATAACTCTGTAATATAACTGTAAATGGCTGTCCCCAAAGGATGCCCGGAATTTTTTTCGGCAGCCGCTGTCAGTGAAAGCAGTTCATCTTCATAATAACCACTGATATTCCTGCTTATGAAGCTTACCTCTGTAACCTCCAGTTTTCCGGTAGTCAGCGTTCCTGTCTTGTCAAGGACAACCGTATCAATCCTGCAGGCTGTTTCGAGTTCCTGTCCGTTTTTTATCAATATACCGTTTGCAGCGCCCTTGCCCATACCTACCATGATTGCTGAAGGAGTCGCAAGTCCGAGCGCACATGGGCATGACACCACCAGAACGGATACAGCAGCCAGTAAAGATCTTCTCAGGTCATGCTGTCCGCCGATTGCGAAGAACCATACAAGGAATGTAGCAACAGAAATACCTACAACTGCAGGTACAAAAAAGCCACAAACCCTGTCAGCAATTTTCTGTATCGGCGCTTTACTTCCCTGTGCTTCTTCCACAAGCTTAACAATCTGTCCAAAGACAGTTTCATTTCCTACCTTCAGGGCTTTAAACCGGAATGAGCCTACGCAATTGATGGAAGCGCCTGTTACATGGTCTCCGGTACTTTTCTCAACCGGTATGCTCTCACCGGTAATCATGGATTCATCGACCGAAGAATATCCTTCCATGATGACCCCATCCACTGGTATTTTCTCTCCGGGTCTTACAATTACTATGTCCCCGATAAGTACTTTTTCTACAGGAATATCCAGCTCGTCATCATTTCTTATAACCCTTGCATTCTTTGGCTTTAGTGCGATCAATGTTTTGATTGCTTCGGAGGTTTTGCCTTTGGCACCCGATTCCAGGTATTTTCCCAATAGAATCAAGGTGATCAATATCGTGGAGGCTTCGTAATATACCGGTTTCATACCCAAAATATCAGCCTCTGCATAGATTGAAACATAAAGGCTGTATAAATAAGCTGCCGAAGTACCCAGCACTACCAGCAGATCCATATTGGCGCTCTTGTTTTTCAACGCATAAAAAGCATTCCGGTAAAACCGGAATCCGATTACAAACTGCACAGGCGTGGCAAATATCAGCTGCAGCCTCCAGTTATGCAAAAATAATGTGTTCAAAGTAATATTGTCCAGGACATCCATCAACGCATACCAGTGTGTCCATTCGGCCAGTTTGTCAAGAATCCAGGTGCCTGCGGGAATAAGCATCATAAGAATCATAGGAAGGCTTAAAACAGCCGCCGCAATTAAACTGATGCGCAGCTTTGCCGCTTCATTGCTTCCTGGGGAAAACCATTTTTTCTGCCTGCCCTTCTGATTCTCTTCCGGGTCAAAAACAGAAAATCCCAAAGAAGCAATGATATCTTTAATATCCTTTGTCTCAAGTTTGTTATTATCATATTCAAGGGAGACCTTTTCTGTAGCAAAATTAACATTGGGATTGGATACCCCGTCAACCTCGCTTAAGCCATTTTCAATTCTCAAGGCACATAAGGCACAGCTCATTCCGTCCACTTTAAGCGTTACCCTCTCAGCCATACCATCACATCCTTTTAATCAAGATCCCTAAATTCGGGGACATTCCTCAGACTGCATCGCCATACTTCATATTGAGGTGTGTCCCCGTTCCTTTTAATCAATATCCCTGTAGTATAGAGCCCCTGTATTTCTCATGCCCTAATAAAATTCAGGCAATATCCCTGCAAAAACCTTCTTAAAAAATTCATTTTCATTCAGCGAGCTTTTTAAAAGCCCATTTGCCTTCTGCTCTTTAATAAAGTACTTGATATTGGGCTTCGCAGTCCTTACACCATTCGTCCACATATATGCTGAAAATCTGTTTAGGTTTTCCTCATAGCTGCCAGTTACATATTGCTTGTCTACTGCAAGCCGCACTGCTTCCTTACTATTTTCAGACACCCACTGTGCTCCCTCCAGCCAGGCTTTTGTGATGAAAATCGCCTTTTCAGGATTTCCTTCTACCAGGTTTGCCGAAAGGCCTGAAAAAGTTCTTGTAAAATGCAGCCCCGCGCCATGGTTATGTCCACCGCTCGTGTTGCCTGAGTTGCCCGAACTGCTTTTTTCAACATTGGTGTAAATCGTTCTGTATTGAGCCTTCAAAAGCTGATAGTCTTTTTCAGAGGGTTCCCAGATACATGCCGCATCAATGTCTCCATTTTCAAAAGCTCGTATATAGCCCTCCCCGCCATAATACTTCCAATCTAAGCTTTCTGCAGGTCCAATCCCATTGTTTTTCAGGAGCATGGATGTAAGCACCATTGTGCCGTCGCCAGGTGCTTCCACACCTATTCTGGCTTCCTTCAGATCTTTAACGGCTGCAATTTTGGAATCCAGAGGCACAATGACGCGGATACATCCGGCATGCAGTCCTGCTGTCAGCTTCAGGGGAAGACCTTCTTCGATATATTGAAAAAACCGGTAATCTGCTGTAATGGCATCCAGGCTGCCGGAATTGAATTCGCTCTTTATATCTATATCGTTCATTTTGACCAATTTTGCATTTATTCCATTGTTTTTGAAAAAGCCATTTTCCACAGCTGCAAACAATGGCGTTTCGTCTATTCTGCCGTAATATGCGATTTTTACAGTACTATTTAAAGTATCGCTCTTGTCGCCCATGTATTTTTCAGGAAGGCCGGAATTATTATCACTGCAGCCGGATAGTAAAAATATCGAGCACAATAATGCAGCAATCACTCCTGCTGCATTTTCCGATTTAATAAATCTAACCATTGGATTCCTCCTGAAGGTAGTGAAACAACATCTTCCTTTCAACAAGGTTGATAGCGGCATCTATTAATACACCCAATAAAGCAATAATGACAACTGTTGCATAAACATTTTTAATCTGGTAGTATCTCTGACTTAAAACAATAAGAAATCCCAATCCGGATTCCGCTCCCATCATTTCAGCCGCGATCAGCATAAAGAGCGAATAGCTCGCACTCAGGCGAATTCCATACATGATCTGAGGCATGGCTCCCGGAAGCAATATTTTTATTGCCATCTGCCAGCGGCTTAATTTAAAGGTATTTGCACTCTTAATATACAAGGGATCAATATTGCCGACACCTGATATTGTGCTAAAAAGCAGCGGCCAGATGCATGCCCACGCAATAATTGTTGTTTTGGTGGCTTCCCCTATTCCCATAAAAATCAATATGAGATGGTAAAGTACAAATGGATTTAATTGCGAAAGGAACTCCACCAACGGCTCCATAGCCAGCTGAAATCGCCTGGACAATCCACCCATTACAATACCGGCCGGTATTGCTGTCAATACTGCAATGAAAAAGCCGCTCAAAGCACGCCCAAGGCTCAGGTAAATATGCGTTAAAAGGTTCCCCTTAACAAGAAGTCCTTCAATTGACAGCACAACCTCCGAGAAAGGGGGCAGCAGCATGGTGTTCACCATGCCCATCCTGGTAATGAACTCCCATATTGCAAAAAAAGCTATAATTACAATAAAGCTTCTTAGCGTTTTATGTTTTGGTTTCATTCTTTATAAGTACCCTCTTTCAATAGCCCGCATCCTGTGTCAGTGACTTTGTCGGGTCTTCAGCAATTGCCGCTGCTTTTTGAATCTGCTGGAAGCCTAAAAGCAGTACTGCTGTAAATATTACACAAATAATGACCATTTCTGCCTTGCCGATTTTATTTTTGTGTCCGGAATCATGAACATTTCCAAAAATGTGTACCGGCTCCTTCCAGAAAAACAACCCGTTCTGCAGATATTTCAGAAAAATATTCAGGAATACTCCTAATAATATTACTACCAGAGCACCTGCATAAAGCCTGGGCATATTGAAGTAGTGGTTTGAATTGTGGATGATGACACCCAGTCCTGAGTTTGCCCCTAACATTTCTCCTGCAATCAGTATGAAAAAAGACATTTCCACCCCAATCCGCAGACCGACAAAAATGGAATGCATCGAACCGGGAAAAAATACCTTGAAAACAAGTCCCAATGGAGGCGTCTTCAAAGATACCGCCGTCTTCACAAGGTCTTTGTCCAACGTGCGGATTCCGGTAACCGTACCGAAAAGAATCGGCCATACACATACCCACACCACCACTGCGATTCTTATGCTCTCACCGATACCAAACAGTATTATGAATATAGGTATTAACGAAAACGGATTGACCTTTGTGAAAATTTTAAGCAAAGGCTCTATAGCCTCATATAAGGATATAAACCATCTGCCCAATATAAATCCTAAAGGGATTGCTATTACCGCCGAAATCAATAATCCTGCCAATACTCGCCATAAACTTGACATGATGTGCATATAAAGATCATTCACCGTCCACAGCTTGACAA
>WSSedL1CaDRAFT_10001442_pt1 | contig 13775 bp, 8 predicted proteins | sample WetSurSL1Cattail_FD_9464 | JGI IMG/M metagenome (IMG submission 9464)
CTTTTCTCAAAATAGGCCCTTTCATCTCGTATTTCTTTCGAATAGGGTATTTATCGTTAGCCAGAACCGCACATGGCCCTATAAACACATTGTCTTCGATGATAACATTTGTTGGAATGTAGACATTGCCCTGAATGCTGACATTATTTCCGATCTTCACATGCCCGTCTATAATGACATTGGTTCCGATAAGGACATTGTCCCCTATTTCAGTGTTTTCTCGAATCATTACATTATGTCCGGTTTTGAAGTTTTTTCCGGTTTTTACACTGGAAAATATCGTTGACCCGGCCCTTACAATTGAATTCGGGCCTATGGTACATCCTGGAAAATCAAAATCTTCTATTTCAATATTTTGGTTCAGAATTTCCATAAGGATCTTGTGTTCAGGGTACCCTAAAATCACATTTTCCAGTATTACTGTATCTTTTCCTATTACAGAGGCACCATATATTTTAGAAGAGTTGTGTATTTTAAATTCAGTCGAGTTCATTGTTCCCCCCGTTTTTCTGGTTATTTTATTTGACCAGCCGCTCTTTTTTTTGCTTCATAAAAATTCCCTGGTCAGCTATTACATAGTTTTCGATTATTTCATTCCCGATTATCGAGTCAACTTAACTGTCGAGGTAAAACTCGAAGAAGATTCTAATTTATTTCTTCCCGATACTCACTCCCATTAATCTGTGTAACTATCTTAATTTTTTACTTGAATACACATTATAATTATTTAAGTAATTTGGTTTATTTTTCCTATTACTCATTTTTCTTGCGTTTTCTGACAGAGTTATTTAATCTATACCTCCGCTTTTGTATTCACATTTATGTAGTGTCTTTCTGATATTCTATATACAATACTATTATAGTGATAACTTATATAAAAAATTAATAACTTAGGAAGTTTCCAGTGGTCAAATAATGGCCATGCTTTAAGGGAACATTATATAAAATACAACGCTGTTTTTTTTGAATCCGTTCTTCCTTTTGGGCCCTTAATTTATTTTGTATTGAAGATCCAGATGGAGGTCGAGAATATTTGCATAATCAATCGGGTTTTTGTGGCTCTTTCCTGAAGAATGAGATTGAAATCCGATCTCCTTCCATTTTTTCAGTAACATGAGGAGGATTTTTATATCATATCGGATATTTGTCTCTTGAATATGCGAATCAACTCAAGGAGTCCTAACTACGCTTACTAGTCTAATTTCATCAAGTTCAGTTTCTTCAGGTGTTCTATCAATCACGACCAAACCAGGAATCCCTGAAGGAGCATCTGTGGCTGCGGCAGCTTTACTTTTGCTGCTTTTGCTCCGAGATTTCCTCCCGGTATCGAATCACTGGGGAAATGCTGTGAAAGTCTCTTTGGATATGGGAATAATTCCACTGTTATTTTCCTTCTGTGCAAGCATTCTTTACAAAATTGTAGTTCTATTTTGATGGCCTGTAACTTCAACCCATTGTTTTTTAGTTAAAAATTGTTTTTACGCTACGTCAGAAAGAGCTAGTTTAAAAGTATGAGTATAGCTTTTTCTTTTTTTTCTGTGCTTTCAAGAGAATAAATGAGTTTTTAAGTTCCTTTTTTTCATGTATTTATGCCGGAAGGAAGTTAGTCAAAAAAATTACGTTCTTGACTAATCTCCAGCTTCTAATTTTTCTTTTCACTTCCTTTTTACCCCCCTTCTTTTGGAAGCATCTTACGATGGAAGATATGTTAGAGGAGGAGGAGGAGGGGAATAAGTCCGAAAAGAAATATATTTATAAAACCATGAATCATCATAGCCAGCGGAAGGCTACGTGTTCTGTAAAAAAGATAACCGATGACGATGCCTACGAAGGATGTGTACACAACTTCGTAAATACTCCCATATCCTGAATGCATAAGCCCGAACAAAATACTTGTAATAATCAGCCCACCCCTATCGCCAAGTACTATCTCTAGTCTAGTCTGGAGAATCGATCTGAAAATTACCTCCTCTACAAGGCCTACAAAAAAGATCATAACTATGCTGAGCTTCAGGAGATAAAAGATTGAAAGGTCAGGGATGAGATTTTTCGTCCCGATTACAAGGTATTCTCCCGCTCCGAGCAAGAAGCCTAGAAGTATCGAGAGAAGAATATAGGTTATTATCTTCTCAAAGGTTATACCAAGCTGCTTCCGAGTTAGACCCTGATGGGTGGCTGCAATACTCACTGGAACTGCCAGGAGTCCGTATATGAAAATAAAAGAATCAAGTGTTGCCTCAAAGAAAACTGGCATTGAAAGGTTTATCAAGCGTAGGATCGGAAGGAGAATAAAAGCCTGGTAGGTTTTCTGGATTTCTTCATCTTTTACGAAGACCATAGAAAAAGAAAGCCCAAGAAGGATCACTGCATGTATTGATGCAGCTTCTATTAACCTTCCAGAATACACCCACATTTCCGCAAAAGCAATTGCTAGGGCTGGTATTCCCAGATAAAACCACTTGTTTTTGAGCTCAGGCGTTTCCCTTCTGAGACTTTCAGATGCCCCTATTCGACCTTCGGATTTTTCTATATTTATACTCTCAGATGCCCCCATCTCATACCTCCTCTGTAACATTTATCCAGAGGCGCAGATCTCTGTAGGGGATGTTCTTTTCAGTCTCATTGAAAAGCAGAAACTCAAGTTCCATATTCTTTCCTTCAATAGAAGGCGTAATCTCAAGAGGCTCTTCCAAAGTCGTGTTATGGGCAAGTCTTATATTTTGAAGATCTACAGGGAGGGGCAGCGATGTATTACCAAGCCTTACATCCATTGTGTAGTTCATTGTTTTGTACTCATTGTTTGTTATTCCTATAATGTAGGTCCCACTTTCTCCCTGTATATAGTCTGTTTTATAATTCTCAGCCATCTTTTCAGGTCCGAGGATATAAAATTCCGTAAATGGTTCTTTATCCTGAGGCACCAGGAAAATGTGAACAACAGTTCCAATCAAAACAAGGACAGAAAGAACCAAAAAGATCCTGAGAGTTTTCTCAGTCTTTGACTCTGGCTTGTCGAGAAATTCCGCAAAAAGGGCAAGAATGGAAGCTTTGAAAGAGACTCCAAATGTTCTGTCTTCTGGAAGTCGCATTCTCCTTACATATGCCACCCCACACATCAGCAAAGTAAATACAGAAAGGCTTACAAGAAGAGGAATTTCTNTGATTCCCCATGGTGAAAAACTAAGTGCAAGCCCTATAAGAGGTACCACTGCAATGCTTATTCCAACAGAAAGCGCTATTCTCTCCATCCATTCAAGTCCGCCCTTCTCCGGGAAAAGCATGGCTATAAGGGCATACCCTGGAAGGAAAAGTACCATAGGTAAGCCAAGAGCCGTGCGGATGAAACTTCCGCTTAGTACAGGAATAAGTACGAAAATATCCGTAATAATTACAAGGCCTGCTATAAGCAGCAGATCAGATGGAAACTTCTGGTTTCCGGCCATATGACTCCTCATAAAACGATTTTAATGTTTTTCTGGCTTCCCAGTTTTGTTTTTCTTTTTATCCGGGCTAATCTACTGATTTCTGTGTTCCTGAATTGGTTTTCGAAAATCGTCCTTTTTTATTCAGCTCATGTGTTTGATCTTCATNTGTGAAGAATGAATATGGAAAGGTGAGAATTGTCCAAACTTCAATCCCGGAGTCATCTTCCGATTTAGCAGCATTTCTATTCTTGAATTGTATCTTTTTCAAGAATGGTTTTAACCCGACCTATTAATTACTTAGTTGTATAAAATATCTTTCCCATTTCCTGCTTTTTATATCAAATACTTTTCCCTTATTTACTATCTTCTTGAAGGAAGTTTTTAACCTTTAAATTTTTATCTCATCTCTTTTTTGAAGTGAGTTTCCTGCCTGTTCCTGTGACTTTTAAATGTTAGCATATAGCATGAAATCTTTTTAGCTTCTTATATCTGTATTATTTTTTACAAACATATTTTTCACGTAAGATAAAAAATAGAAGTCTTTCTAGCATCCATTTAAATAAACAGGATTCTTAAATGCACTTATCTATTTCTCGCTAGGGAGGTTACTGTAGAATTATTTTTCGTGTCTAAATGCTTATATAGCTCATATATTAAAACAGATACAGGTCTTATATTATATGCCTTGACTAGCTTACAGAGCAGATAAGTACTTCCTTTTTGGAAAAGGGAGTAGAATAATCCCCCAAATTTATCTCTGTAAATACAGCTGTAGAAGACCATCTGAAACCCTATCAAAATCATGGAGCGATGACTCTGAAAAATATATTTGCTGGATTTAAACTTATTACCGATTCTTCTATAATAAATCACTTTTTGCAGGAGACTCTTGGGTCTTGTTGTCGAAGAGGTAGATGATTACACATGACCATTACGATTGCAGCCATGCCTGCTTATAATGAAGCCCATTCCATTGCAGAGGTTATCAAGGGCTGCAAAAAATATGTAGACAGTGTGGTGGTTGTGGACGACGGAAGCACTGATAACACTGTCGATGTCGCCGAATCTCTAGGCGCCTATGTAGTCCGTCACGAAACTAACAAAGGATATGGGGCAGCCCTCAGGAATTGTTTTGAAACCGCCCGTAAGCTCGGTGCAAATTCAATGGTCATAATCGACTCTGATGGACAGCATGACCCCTCTGAGATCCCCAAGCTCCTTGAACCCCTTAAAAACGGATTTGATCTGGTAATAGGTTCACGGTTTGTCAATGGAAACGGTAAAAATGTTCCCATTTATCGTAAGTTTGGGATGAAGGTCCTTGATGTCGCAACGGTGATGGCAGGAGGCCTCAATGTCACGGATTCCCAGAGTGGTTTTCGGGCTTATGGAAGAAAAGCCATTGAGAATATTAATTTGAATGGCACAGACATGTCTGCAGGATCCGAAATCCTCATTCAGGCAAGAGATTGTAACCTAAAGTTTACTGAAGTGGAAATCCATTGCAGGTATGACCTTGAAAACTGCTCAAGTGAACATCCATTCATACATGGACCAAGGGTTCTGTTCAGGATTCTGAAGGATATGGAGTATAGACGGCCTCTGTACTATTTTGCAGTTCCTGGAATGATTATGGCGTCTACAGGCTTTCTTATGGGATTGAAATTTTTACAGGATTACTATATGGGAGGTTACTTGCGCTTCGGCCCTACACTTCTTATGGTGATGCTGACAATTATAGGAGCCTTCATGGTGTTTACAGGAATAATACTGCATGCCATCTCAAGGATGATATTTCTAAACGAGCATATTCGAAAACAATAATGTTCAAAGTGGGGTTAATTTGTATGGAATACCCTTTTGTTTCAGTGGTAGTAGGCATTCGCAATGAAGAAAGGTTCATTGAAGAATGTATTGAGTCACTTCTTAAGCTCGACTACCCTCAGAATTATTATGAGATTCTTATCGTTGATGGGATGTCTACCGACAAAACCCAGGACCTCGTACAGAAATATCCTGTCAGGCTCCTTTTAAATGAAAGAAAAAATGTTGCTGCGGCAAGGAATCTAGGAGTGGAGAACTCCAGAGGTGATCTTGTTGCGTTTACTGATGGGGACTGTAAGGTAGATCCCCAATGGCTGAAGATCCTCGTCCGTGAAATGCAAAGTGCTCCAGAAGATGTGGTGTGTGTTGGAGGACCGAACCTGATATTTGACACTGACCCTGTATTTGGTAGAGTAGTGGGATATTCCCAGGAAACTTTTTTGGGTTCTGGAGGCTCGGCTCAGTCCAAAAACTCTTCAAAAAAGCACTATGTAAATTCTCTTCCCAACTGCAATGCCATGTATAAAAAGAGTGCAATCAAGGAAGTAAGGGGTTTTGATGAAATGTTTCTGGTAGGCCAGGACGGAGATCTTAATTATAGAATTGGCAAGAAAGGACACAAGTTTTTGTACATCCCTGAAGCACAGGTCTTGCACCACAGAAGAGGAACTCTCAAGTCCTTTTCCGTAAGGATGTTTAAATATGGTATGTGGATGGCAGAGCTCTTCAAAAAGCATGGAGAATTTGTTCGATGGTATGCATTTTTACCCTCNGTTGCCATAATTTTTGCAGTCTCTTTGCTTATCGCCTCCATTATATACTTCACTCCAATACTGTTTCTGCTTGCACTGAGTGCGATATATTTTGCTCTGATCCTTGTTACCTCAATCCAGGTTACTTACAAAATGAGATCAAGATATGGCCTCTTTGCCCTGTTCATAATCCCTGTACAACACATTACCTATGGGATGGGATTTTTGTACAGTTTTGCCAATTCCCTTTTTCTCTCAAAAACGAAGTCTAGCCCAGATATTTAATATTCATGAGTTCATTTGATCATATGTTAGAAAAAGCGACCGAAACTATTGAATAGGTATGGGAGACTTTTGGGGTAAAAAACTTCTTAATCAATATCATCCTGATTGTACTCTCATTGGTTTTTGAAAGCAGAAATTTGGAGACCAGAAATATAGTCCTCACAGTAGAGATTAACAATTTATGCTCTAAAAAGATATTTTTTGTGGAAAATGTAATTTACTCGTGAGTTTAATTTGACTCAGTTTGTGAAGTTATGATTATTAAGGTTATGGAGATAGTATGTTAGGATTAAGTGAAGAGACAGGACTCAAGTTGGATAATAACCGCTTAATGAGGTTAATTTCCTCTCTGTTTCCGCTAGCTATAATCGTCGCAGTGATATTCACATTCTTATGGATGTTCGCAACCGGAAAGCTAGGTTACGCACTGAGGGGACTATTTACAGGAATACCTGCAATACTTTCATGTCTGTTTATACTGTTCGTTTACAANAAAGATGTTAGTCTTCATGATATAGATGCCTTACCATCACTAAATATAAAGTCCCTTACTTATATATTCGGGATATTTTATATCAGTTCCCTAGTTTCACTTCTGTTATCTCAGGGAAGCAGACCATGGTATTATTTTGTATTTATTTTAGTACTCTACCTTTCAGTATTCTTACAAATATTCTCGAAAAAATCAAGCCCGTCTCTTATTCTAGTGGAATCGTTCTTGATTATGGCTAATTTGATTTACAGTGTTACATTAAATTACGATTTCTATATCGGAACCACAGATATCTTGCCCCATATTTTCCTGTCGGAACTTACAGCCATATCCGGGCAGACAATTTCTACGTCTTTAAGTGATTATGCATATTTCCCTCTGTACCACATACTTATTGCAGAAGCATCTGAGCTCCTGAATACAGGCATAAAAACTTCACTTTTTCTAGTAACCGCACCTATCTATGCGATCACTATAATTTTTCTTTACTACCTGTTTAATTACATAACAAATAACAGGCAAATTTCTCTGCTTTCTTGCCTACTATTTTCGGCTAGTTCTGTTGTGCTCTATTACGGTACAAATGTAATCACCCGCACAATGTCATTCGTAATGTTCATTGTATTACTGTACCTTATTTATGTTGTTAATTTCAAAAGAGACAAGCTGTCTTTAAAAACTCTCTCNGTGATCGTAGNNATCTTTTTAACTCTGGTTCACAATGTTTCNCTTCCCCAACTGGTCTTACTGCTTGTCNTTCTTTTTGCCTCGGAATACATAATAGGCGGTAGTAGCTATATAAGCAAGCCTTTTTTTGTATTTCTTAATGTCACTTTCATTTCATACTGGTTTTTTGTAGCATATGTGTTTGTTCAAAGGAGTCTGACTCCCCGTCTGCAGAGCCAGTTCTGGGATTCTATAGTTTTAACTGCCGGAGGTACAGAGGTACTTCAAGAGAGCATGGTTAATTTACTCGGACTCATGGATAAATCTATTTTTTTATTTTTTGCCCTGATAGGAATAGGTTTTCTCCTGAAGAACTATAAAAAAAATTATGCATCAGTATTTGGATTATTTGCCCTTATGACCCTGATATTCTATGTCCCCAACCCTTTAAACACCATCTGGCAGCTTAGAATTCTTTTTAGAGTTGACCGCTTTATGCTTTTTGTCAGCCCCTTTATGGCTTTCATAATGGGGTATGGAATGTATGTATTCTGGAATTATATGACTAAATACTCCACTAAGAAGGTAAATTCTTTCGTTTTAATGATTTTGCTGTTCTCAGGATTTGTTTTTGTTTCTTCAGTATTCAGTATTGGAGACTCGGATTTCCTTGGTCATGATGCAAGGCACGAATACTTCACTTCCGATGAGCTGAACGGCTTTGAGCATGTTTTTAACTATGTCCCTGCAAACTCTTCCATTTACACAGACTATTACTCATCAAGGTTCTTTTATCTTCCACTGATCCCTGCAAGCTCTGCGGAGATGAACATATCATCTTATGATAATTACAGAATTGGCGACGTAAACAAACTTTCACAATACAAAGGCTATGTAGTACTCAGGACCCAGGAGTTTCTTAGGAGTGGTTTATACTTCGGCAGTGAAGAAAGCACCCTCAAGGACACTTCGAATTATTTCTATCAGGGATTGCCTGAGAACAGGCAGGAATTAGAAGGTAACCTTGCAGTTCTTAGTAAAATATATTCAAGTCCTTCCATAGATATTTTTATTCCAAAACCGGGATTACATCCACAACAGAGAGTAAAAGCGATACAAAGCAAAGATCTTAATACTAAGATTAATCAAGAGCAGACCTGATTTGCATGTTGTAAATTCCACACCAGTCTGTAGTTTATTTCAATTAGATGGATCTGGCCAATTAACAGCATTTAATTACAAAAAACCCTGTAACTGAAAGTACAAAATGTATAAATTCGGATTGTGTGAAGAAAATAGAAGCACGAAGTTCATTTGTCTATTGAAATATTTATGGTAACGGGTATGAGTTATTGAAAACCGTATGCATAAAAACCTCCCCATATTTATTTCAAATATGGGGTATGTACTCGCTTTTTTGGAATTGATTAATAAATCATGGACTTGAACCCTACTTATTCTTCTGCCAGATTAGAATCTTGAAAGATTCAAAAGGCAGAAGTAAAAGTAAAATCCCTTAAAACTCACTGCGACTTCTGTAAAAGCTTTGAATATATCTCCACAGTACTTTTTGCATGAGCTTCCCACGTAAGACCCCTCTGGATTATGCTTTTGCGTCCTAAACGTCCCATCTTCTCTCTTCTGCTTGCATCTTCTAAAAGCTTATTAATTTTTTCGGATAGCTCTTCAGGATTTTTCGCCGGTACAAGATATCCTGTTTCCCCATCAACCATTAATTCCGGAATTCCGCCTACATCTGTTGCCACGACAGGAATTTCGCAGGAAAGAGCTTCGAGAACTACATTTGGCCTTCCCTCCGAAAGAGAAGGTAGAACAAGAATGTCTGAAGCTGAGATCCAGAGAGGGATATCCTCATGGTTTACGGGTCCGGTATATTTAATGTAATTGAAAATTTTAAGCTCTTGTGCTCTTTTTTCCAGACTTTTTTTCAAGCCGTCATCCCTACCAACCATATAGAGCACTGTATTAGTACCCACAAAAGATTTTGCAGCCTCAATCAGATAGTCGACACCTTTTATTTTTCTAAGAGCCCCGACAAACAGAACAATATTTTTATCCTGAGGTAGGTTTAACAGAGTCCTTGATTTTTCTTTTCCTGAAGGCTTGAATTTCTCAATGTCAACACCGTTTGGAACCACATGAACTTTATCTTCACTTATTCCCAGATTTATGATGTGAAGCTTGAGATCTTCACTGACTGAAAGAACATTGTCTGCAAAATTCATAGCCTCTACGATCTGTTTTGAAACGTAGGAACCTTCATATGCGACTTTTCTTTCTATTGTACCAAGTGCACTTATCACAAGAGGGACTTTCCACTTCTTTGCAAGTCCTATCATTCCGTATCCGTCAGGGTATGAGAAGTGCGCGTGGATAAGGTCTGGTTGTGGCTTTATGTTTTTGATTGCGTATCTGGATACAAAGTGAGCATATGAAATACCGGTTATTGGATAAAAATATTTTTTAGGAACAGCATAAACATAGCGTGGATAGTGAAGAGTGTATTTTTCGGCGTGTTCAAGCCTTGGTAGCTTGTAAAAATTGTGATATGGAAATGTGGAAAAAGGAAGCACAAAAGGTTTTGGAGAAACCACAGTAACGTCTATATTCTGGTCTGCAATTGAATCAATACTTTGCTTTATGAATGTCCCAAGTTGAGGATAATATCTGTTAGGGAATTCCTGACATACTTCCAGTACTCTCATAACTTTTTACCTTTTTTCGATTTGTATGCATCAAAAACAGACAATGACAATGATTGATTCTATAAATACCTCTCTCAAAAATGGGTTAAATGTTCATATACGATATTCATTCTAAACCTCTTCCCTCCAACTTCCAATATAGAATAAGGGAAGTTGGGGGATAAACTAATTAACTACTTTTGCTATTCTGGTAACGGCAATCATGTTTAAAAAAATAAATAATATTTTCCTGATTTATTACGGCTCCTTTAATACTAAATCCGGTTCGAACATACATATCCTTGAACTTCTCAGAAACTTGAATAAATACACAGATATTGTCCTGTTCGCACCTGGCCAGAAGAGTGTAGATCGTTCTCTTCCTAAAGCAACATACGTGCCTGTAATAGACAATAAATATCTTGTACAGCCTTCTTATGAATTTATGCTTTCCTTTTATCTTCTTTATTCTTGTATAACAAACAGGCCTGATGTGCTTTATCTTCGCCAGAATTCTTTCCCATTCTTTCCTATAATTCTATGTAAAATTTTGAAAATCCCTTCCGTGGTAGAAGTTAATGGGCTGGTTCTGGATGAATTAAAGGTAAACCCAGACTCAAAGTCTTTTGCATACAAAGTTTTTTCTTATCTCGCACTTCACTCCGAAAAACTCAATTACAAGTACTGCGACAGAATCATTTCTGTTACTGATAAGCTAAGAGATGAGCTTGTGAGGATGTATGCGATTCCTGAGGAAAAAGTTTTTGTTATAAATAACGGGGCAAATACCGATTTATTCAAGCCCCTTGAAAGAAAGCAGGTAAAAGCTGAACTGGGACTGGAAGACTCGAAAAGGTACGTATGCTTTGTGGGACATCTTGCAGCCTGGCAGGGGGTTGAGTTTCTCATTTATGCCTCCCCTTTAATCCTGGAAAAGTGTCCTGATGTTCGTTTCCTTGTTGTTGGAGACGGTGTTATGAAGGATAAGTTGCTGAAAATAGCTTTCGAATTAGGGCTTTCAGATAAATTTGTTTTTACAGGGAGAGTCCCCTACAAGAGTGTCCCTCTTTATATTAATGCAGCTGATATCTGTGTTGCTCCATTTATTGAGGAAAGGAATTCGAAAATAGGACTCTCAGCTTTGAAAACATATGAATACCTCGCCTGTGGAAAACCTATTGTAGCAAGCAGTATCTCAGGTGTCAAAGATTTGATTGAATCTTCGGGAGGAGGTATTTCAGTAACTCCTGAAAATCCACAAGAACTTGCTGCTGCAGTAGTAAAATTAATTTCTGACGAAAATGCTCAAGCTCTTATGGGGGAGAAAGGCCGCAAATATGTTATGGAGAACCATAGTTGGAATGGGGTCGCAAGAAAGATCCTGGCTATATGCAATGATATATGATCTGACAAGTATTCTTATAATAATCATATAATGTACTGCGTACATGTAAACATTTTAACTTCGACTACTTTTCTCTCTATAATAAGTTAAAAACATCCCAAAGATTTTAAAAGTATTGCATATGTACTTTTATAATATAATGATCTAATTACAGTACTGACTATAGAAATTCATGTAGATGCCAAAAACTAATTTATTCCTAATGTTTTCGCGGGGGGAATTCGTGGGCATTAGAGGATTTGGCTTGAAAAAAGGGGAGACTTATCATGAATCCGTTCTTTGTCTTGTATACAGGATTCAGTTGCCTCTGATGCGAAAAATTTCATAAGGGTTTATTCTATAGTCTTGATTTTCGGGGAGTGGATACTATTTGCAAAATTTTGCTCAATATGTAGAAAACAGAGTAATAAATTTGTCTACTTTTTTGGCAGACCATCTGAAACTTCATAGGTATGTGGGGCTCTCCCATATAACTCTTAATCTGCCGAACATACGAATGAATTTCTTTATTAGAATCATCAGGTGATAGCGATGCTAAAAAGAGAATTAGGGATCCTTTTCCTGATAGGTTGCCTTATCTTTGCAAGTGTCCCTACTGCTTTATGCAGAAGTCCCGCGCCAACAGTATATGTTTCGGGAGATAGTAGTGGAGATTTTAAATGCGACGGAAAAGACGACCATGTACAGATAAACCAGGCTTTAAAGTTTGTTGCAGAAAACTCTGCATATACAACTGTCCACCTTAAAGGGCCTTTTACATACGTTATTGACGATACTCTTCTAATAGGTAGCAATACTATTCTCGAAGGGGATTCCACTGCTGTGATCAAGCTGGTTAATAACGCAGGCTGGGCTACGATGGAACCTCTGATTAAGCAGATGAGCACTGCAGGAAATAGCAATATTGTGATCAGGGGTTTCGAGGTCAATGTAAACCATGATGGGAACTCCAAAGTTTCTAAAGGTAAAGGGTACTATAATGTAATGTATTTCACTCACTGTACTAATGTAAAAGTATACAATATGTATATGCACGATGGTCATGGCGATGGGCTGAGGATAAAATATGGTACAAACGTTCAATTTTACAATAATAAAATCTCTAAATTAGGTCATGATGGTCTTTTTGCAAGTGAATGTACGAATGTAGAGGCCTGGAACAACAAGATAATCTGCAGGACTAATAGCGGGATTAGAATATGGAACTCTAATAAAGTAAAACTGCACGATAACGTGATCGACTCTTTATACTATCGGTGTACAGGCGGTCCAGGTATTCAGATAGAAAAGAATGGAGGTATTATGGACAATATTGAAATCTACAATAATACGATCCATGACACTTATGGACCCGGAATCTGGCTTTTCAACTATGATACCTCTTCTGCTACCAAAGAACAGGGGAAAAATATCTATATTCATCACAATATCTTCTACAACACAGGCACCAATACTGGGATTACCTGGGTAGGGGGCATTGTATTGAGTGGATTCCATGATACACGTATCGAAAATAATGTATTTGACGGTGCATACCATGCAGCNGTTGTTCACATGTATCCCAATGGTTATTCTCCAAGTTATTCATCAAAAACGGGGTACACAACAATTCTCCGAAATAACATAATTGTAAACACCAAGAAGCGGATAAAAGATCCAAGCGGGACAGGGTATGGAGTTATCAATTATCTCGGCACGAACCACAAATTTGTGCTGGAAAACAACTGCCTTTACAATAACTCAGGTGGTAACTATAAAAGTTGCACATCAACAACAGATATCTACGTAAACCCACTTTTTGCAGATCAGAAAAATCGTGATTATCATATTCAGTCGACCTTTGGACGCTGGAATGAAAAAACATGGGTTAAGGATAAAGTGAATTCCCCATGCATTGATAAAGGATATCCTTCATCAGATTATTCAAAGGAACCTAAAAATAACGGAAAAAGGATCAACATAGGAAGATATGGAAACACAATTTATGCATCAAAATCAAAGAATTAATGCGGCTGAGATCTGTGCTACTCCTTTCATTAAGGGTATAAACTCGAAAATAAGGTTTTCAGCCTCGAAAAAATAAGAATACCTCGATGTGGGAAGCCTATTATAGCAAGCAGAGTTCAGGGTTTAAGATTTGATTGAATCTTCAGGGGAAGGATTCCAGTAACTATTGTGAACCAGAAAAACTTGCAACTGCCATAGTAAAATTCTTTTCGG
>WSSedL1CaDRAFT_10001443_pt1 | contig 13774 bp, 7 predicted proteins | sample WetSurSL1Cattail_FD_9464 | JGI IMG/M metagenome (IMG submission 9464)
TTTTACTTCCCAGCCATACCATATCAAAGGTACATGAGTATCATAAGAGTAGGATGAATTATGGGTAGTTGTTGTGCCGTTTTTTTCGATCCAACCTGGTTCGAGATTAATCAATACATCACCAGACCGTTTTTGATTAAAACCTTTTTGCATTTTGGAAAATATACCTTCTGAAAAATTAGCTGTTTGTAATGTTGTTGAAGATACTGCATTAGCAACTCCGGTAAACTGAATCATAAACTGAGCAATCTTTTGTTGTACATCGGCAAGATTAAGCTTGGAATTTTCAATAAGATCCTGATTCAGATAGATCTGCTGGGCATAATAATTTTTTATCCACTCCCCTTTCCCGTAAACAACATTCATATAACTTCTTAATAAACCAAGGGCAGCATTTTGACTGAAATACCCAACCGAAATGCCCTTATCAGCCAAGTATTCGGGATTTTGAGCTACTCCATGGTCGGAAGTTAAAAAAACCAAAACATTTTGTTTTCCAAGTTCCTGATCCAGGAAATTGAGAAAATGTTCAATGTTTTCATCGAGACGAATAAATGCGTCCATCACTTCGATTGATTCCGGGCCAAAATTTTGTCCGATGTTTTCTGTTGCTGCAAAAGTTACCATCAGCAAATCGGTATAATTGTCTCTGCCAAGACTATCATTAACGATTGCAGAAATTGCAAAATCCTTGGTAAAAGTATTTCCAAAGGGTGTTGTTTTTAGCAAATTATATCTTCTTTTATTCTTTGCAGCCCCTCCCATTTCAACCAAATTATACGGGAAGGTTTTACGGCCCTGAATACCTGATTCATATTTGTTATCATCGGGCAAGCATCTTTGAAAATATTCGGTAAATGGAAGTTTTGGATTCCAGCTTTGGGTCATATAAGTATCGGCGATTTTTTTATTATTAAACTCTTTTACCCATGCTGGTAAGTCCTGCATATAATAAGAACTGGTGATCCAGTTTCCACTCTCCCCATCAAACCAATAAGCCGCATTCGCAATATGACCAGCCGAAAGTATTGCTGCACTGCCATTTAATGATACCCCAACAACTTTGGATTTGTTAAAATTAGACAACCGCATCTCGTCTCCTATAGTTGTGGTAAGCAACTGGCGTGGTGACATGCGTCCTTCGTCAGCAAAACCTCCTATTCCCTTCTCTTTATCATCGGCAACACAATTAGCCACTTTGTCTTTAAGTCGAAGATACCATTCCTCAGCAACTATTCCATGATAGGTAGGCGTAGTACCGGTAGCAATGGTAGCATGCCCTACACTATTTTGGGTAAACTGGTAATTATAATTGGCATTTTTACAATCGGTGCCTTCGCTCATAAGTCGTTTAAAACCACCTTCTCCGAATTTATCCCAGAATTTGTAAAGATAATCGTAACGCATTTGTTCAACCACAATACCTACAATAAGTTTGGGTTTTTCGGGTGGGATTTTCAAGTTACTTTGCGCATTGACAAAACTTGAGAAAATATTGATATAGATGACGAAGCTAATAATTCGTTTCATAAATGATAATAAATTAAGCGTTGTTGAGGTTGTAAACGTTCAATAGGTGCATATATTGTAAAAATATATTCAGAGATATTGGCTATAGTCTAATAGAGACTCATACATTAAACCGGAAGTGCATGATGTCTCCATCCTGCACCACATATTCTTTTCCTTCTACAGCAATCTTTCCGGCTTCGCGACAAGCGGCTTCGGAAGCATATTTGATATAATCACTGTATTTAATTACTTCAGCACGTATAAATCCCTTTTCAAAATCAGAATGTATAATTCCTGCTGACTGGGGAGCTTTTGTTCCTCTAATAAATGTCCATGCCCTTGTTTCATCAGCACCTGTTGTAAAAAATGTCTCGAGGTTAAGTAATCTGTATGCAGCTTTGATTAAGCGTGATACACCTGATTCTTTCAGCCCAATTTCCTCAAGAAACATTTGACGTTCATCGTAAGTTTCAAGTTCAGCAATTTCCGATTCCGTTTTTGCAGCTACAACAAGCAATTCAGCATTCTCATCCTGAATAGCTTTATAAACTGCATCGACGTATTTATTTCCTTTTACAGCACTCGCTTCATCTACATTGCAAACATACATTACAGGTTTGTCTGTTAGCAGAAAAAGATCGTGTGCGAGTTTCTGATCTTCTTTATTATCCAATACTATCGTGCGTGCCGATTTTCCTTTTTCAAGCGCATCCTTATATTGAAGTAATATTTCATACAATCGTTTAGCAGATTTATCTCCCCCGGTTTGTGCCTGTTTTTGAGTTTTTGCAATCCGACTTTCAATGGTTTCCAAATCCTTCAATTGAAGTTCAATATCTACAATTTCTTTATCAGAAACCGGATCCACACCTCCTTCTTCACGAATAACGTTTTCATCATCGAAGCATCGCAATACATGAATAATTGCATCAGTTTCTCTAATATTAGCCAGGAATTTATTTCCCAGTCCGACATTATTACTGGCACCTTTTACCAAACCGGCGATATCAACAATTTCAACAGTTGTAGGGATAATCCTCTGAGGTTTATCGATTTCAGCAAGTTTATTCAAACGATCATCAGGCACTGTAATTACCCCTAGGTTTGGCTCAATAGTACAAAACCTAAAGTTGGCAGCCTGCGCTTTAACATTTGACAAACAATTAAATAACGTAGATTTTCCTACATTTGGCAAACCTACGATTCCACATTGGAGACCCATATATTTTTTGATTTAGAAAAGACATTTTAAACAGCGCCCAAAGTTAGATTAATTCGATTAATTAAAAAAAGAGAAAAAGAATTTAAAAGAGGATCATCAGAATCAATGCAAAAAGTATAATTTTATGCGCTTAAATATTTTATATTTTAACTTCTTAACATATGGACAATAAAGTAATAAACCGCGCTGCCGACAATATCCGAATTCTTTCCGCCTCTATGGTAGAAAAAGCAAAGTCGGGTCATCCGGGAGGCGCAATGGGAGGTGCCGATTTTATCAACATCCTTTATACCGAATTCTTAAACTATGATCCATCCGATATGGCATGGCCTTTCCGTGACAGGTTCTTTTTGGATCCGGGTCACATGTCACCCATGTTATATTCCCAGTTAACACTTACCGGGAATTATTCTTTGGAAGAAATCGCTAATTTCCGTCAGTGGGGTAGTCCAACACCAGGCCATCCGGAGTTGGATGTAAAACGTGGAATTGAAAATACTTCTGGTCCGCTGGGTCAGGGACACACAATGGCTGTAGGAGCTGCTATTGCTGCAAAATTCCTTGCTGCACGTTATGGAAACTGGATCAACCATAAGATTTATACTTTTATTTCTGATGGTGGTGTTCAGGAAGAAATATCCCAGGGCGCAGGTCGTATTGCCGGTAACTTAGGGCTGGACAATCTGATAATGTTTTATGATTCCAATGATATTCAACTTTCTACAGAAACGTGGGAAGTAACATGTGAAGATACAGAAGCCAAATACAAAGCCTGGGGTTGGGAAGTAATGACCATTCAAGGAAATGATGCTGACGCTATCCGTGGTGCATTAAAAAAAGCTAACGAGATTACTGGCAAACCAATTCTGATTATTGGTAAAACCATCATGGGTAAAGGTGCCGTTGATGAAGCAGGCAACAGTTTTGAACGTAAAACAGCAACACATGGTATGCCACTTGGTGAAGCAGGTGCTTCCTACAAAAAGTCGATGACCAATTTGGGAGCTGATTCTGAAAATCCATTCAAGATTTTCCCTGATGTTGCTGAGCTTTATGCCAAAGTTCGTGATCAAAAAATCAAACAAGCTGCTGAGAAGAAGAAAGTGATTGCCGATTGGGAAAAGGGAAATGCCGCAGCTGCAATGAAGTTAAAATCATTGCTTGCAGGAAGTCCCCCATCAATCGATTATTCGAAGATTGTACAAAAAGAAAACATTGCAACCCGTGCTGCATCAGCTACAGCTCTTGGTTTCTTTGCGCAAAATATTGATAACATGATAGTAGCTTCAGCCGATTTGTCAAATAGTGACAAAACGGATGGGTTCCTGAAACATTGTAAAGCTTTCCGCAGAGGAGATTTCTCAGGTGCTTTCCTTCAGGCAGGTGTATGTGAACTTACCATGGCGTCTATTTGTAATGGAATAGCCTTACATGGTGGTGTTATCGTAGCTTGTGGAACATTCTTTGTATTTTCGGACTATATGAAACCTGCGGTTCGTCTTTCAGCGCTCATGCAGTTGCCTGTTAAATACATCTGGACTCACGATGCATTCCGTGTTGGTGAAGATGGGCCGACACATCAGCCCGTTGAGCAGGAAGCTCAAATTCGCTTGTTAGAGCATCTTAAAAATCATCATGGCCAAAATAGTTTGCTTGTACTACGTCCTGCAGATGCGAACGAAGGAACAGTTGCATGGAAAATGGCAATGGAAAATACTTCGACTCCAACGGCCCTGATTTTATCACGTCAAAACATTACTGACATTCCTGCAAAACCAGGATCTACAAGATATGCTGATGCTCTTGAATCAGCAAAAGGAGCCTATATTGCAAAAGATAGCAATGGTACACCAAACATTATTCTGGTGGCAAATGGTTCTGAAGTATCAACATGTATGGCAGCTGCAGAAAAACTTACTGAAAAAGGTTTGAAAGTTCGTATTGTTTCAGCAATTTCCGAAGGCTTATTCCGCAACCAGCCGATTGCTTACCAAAAATCAATAATGCCTGATAATATTCCAATCTTTGGATTAACAGCAGGTTTACCTGTTACCCTACAAGGTTTGGTAGGTCCTTTTGGCAAAGTATTCGGTATGGAAAGTTTTGGTTTCTCAGCACCTTACAAGGTTCTCGATGAAAAACTTGGTTTCACTGCCGATAATGTGGTTAAACAGGTAGATGCTTATTTAGCTGGATATAAAAAATAGGACAATTAGGCTAGACTATAGTCTGAACTTGCATAGAATTAAAAGGGGCTTCAACTTGGGGCCTCTTTTTTTATGTGAAATAGCATGAATAATTTCCGTTCAAAGTGTTAAATGGTTTTTTTGTACCTTTGATCATATAATACAGGTTTCAAAGGGCCATTGAATCTTATGAAGAGGCTTTAATTTTAGCTGAAAATAAACGCTGGAATGCCGTAGTAAACAGATTATATTATTCATCATTTTATGCAGTAACAGCATTACTTCTAAAAAATAACATTGAGACTCAGACGCATGATGGAGCCAGAATTCAATTTGGTTTAAATTTCGTAAAAACAGGAATAATTGATAAAAATTACGGTAAACTATTCTCTAAACTATTTTACATGGTAAAAATATATCAGGATTCATATTTTATCCTTTTTTATCCTTTACTTAAAAATAAAAAGAGACACCTGTCTTGGCGCCTCTTTTTATCATATTTACTAAACGCTGGCTGATCCAGACGTTGTTAAGTTATATTCTTATGCAAATTTTGTTTTACCCGTTTTTTGAACATCATCTACTTTGTTTTCATGAGTATCACAAACACGTCCGGAAGGATCGTCATTGGCCTGCCATTTCGGGACCCATTTGAGTACTGTTTTGGCAGCAGTTTCCTGCGAATAATGTTTATGAAACAAAGTACGGAAATAAAATGCTTCTTTTGTGGTTGGTGTGTTGTGGGGATAAAGTTCTGCTGCCTTTGCAAATTCATTATCCGACACTTTATTATTACAGAATTCAACAATTTGGTCAATCCAGTTGTATCCTACTCCATCACTAAATTGTTCTTTTTGACGCCAAAGGATAGAATCGGGTAAGTATGGATCGTTTTTATCATCAAAAGCTTTGCGTACAACATATTTCTCCATTTTCCCGGCTGAACGATTCGGCATGCGATCTTCTGCTGCAATTTGCATTGCTACATCCAGGAAACGGCGATCGAGAAATGGCACCCTTGCTTCAATGCCCCACGCCATGGTAGACTTATCGGCGCGCAAACAGTCTGCAGTGGAAAGCAGGTTGACACGACGGACAGTTTCTTTTGCAAATTCTTCAGCCGATGGGGCATTGTGGAAATACAAGTATCCACCAAATACTTCATCAGCGCCTTCACCAGACAATACCACTTTAATGCCCATATCGGAGATATACTTCGAAAGAAAATACATGGGAGTGCTGGCTCGAATCGTTGTTACATCATAACTTTCGAGATGCCATATAATTTTCTCCAATTCTTTAATACCCTCCTCAACCGAAAATATTACTTCGTGATGGATGGTGCCAATGAATTTAGCAACTTCCCGGGCAGCCTTAATATCCGGGGCATCAAGGGAAAGTCCCACTGAGAAAGAGTGCAGTTCCTGTTTGGTTCCTCTGAGCAAACGCTTAGTAATGGAAGAAATAAGACTGGAATCAAGTCCACCCGAAAGGAGCACAGCCAGGGGCACATCACTCATAAGACGCACTTTGGTAGAATCGATCAGAGCTTTACGTAATTGATCATAATCGATAGGTTTATTAGCGGTTGTATAATCCTGCCATGTCGGCTGATAATAACGTACAAGCCCTGTTTCAGGTGTATAATAATGCCCCGGAGGAAAAGCCTCAAATTCCACACACTGGTCCACAAGCGATTTCATTTCAGATGAAAAATACATATTGTTTTGAGCATCATGACCATAATAAAGAGGTTTGATACCAATTGGATCACGTGCAACCATATATTTTCCATTATCATCATCTACGAGCACAAATCCGTATATACCTCGCAATTTATTACAAAAGTCGTATCCGTATTTTTCGTATAAATGCACTATAACTTCACTATCACAAGTGGTCCTGAAGGTATGATCTTTTAATTCGCCATGACGCAGTTCATCGTGATTATATATCTCACCATTATGCATTACGTAAGCATTATGAGTTCCCTGAATCGGTTGACGACCTGTTGTAAGATCGATAATCGACAATCTCTCATGGCACATCACTGCACCAAAAGGACTTACATGCATACCACTCTCATCCGGACCCCTGTGACTCATTCTCTTAGAAAGCCGCTGGACCTCTTCTGGGGTTCTTTTACCAATTACTGCAAAAATTCCGCACATACATCAAATTTTTTAGGGGGTGTTACTTAATTATTTTTATTTTTTTCAACCCTATATATTTTTTAATAGGGGGTAGTATTAATTTTTTATAAATATACTAACTTTACTCATAATTTGAAATCGATTCTGCCGTTATAGTTTGAAATCGAAATCAAATAAGGTCTTTTTGTTTAAATTATTAAATGAAGGGCAAAATTATTAATTTTGATTTATTTTGCAAGAACTTTTTCATTTTTTATTATTTTTTTCATTTTTTTTTGCAATCTTCAACAAAAAAGACAAAAGAGTTAACTTTTCACATAAATCATAAGAAAGATGGAAAATTACCAGATTGACAATTTAGATAAGAAAATTCTTGCCATTATTAAAAAAAATGCCCGTACTCCGTTTCTGGAAGTTGGCAGAGCATGTGACGTGTCAGGGGCTGCTGTTCATCAACGGGTTCAGCGCCTTATTAAAGAGGGCATTATAGCCGGAGCCGAATTTATACTTGATCCTAATAAAGTAGGTTACCACACTTGTGCTTATATTGGCATTTACCTGGAAAAAGCAAGTTTATACAAAGATGTTGTTAAAGTATTGGAAGCAATTCCTGAAATTGTTGAATGCCACTATACAACGGGAGGATATTCGATTTTTATAAAGATTTATGCAAAAACCAACGAACACCTGCGCAATATATTGTCTGAAAATTTACAATCAATTGCTGGAATTGCAAGAACAGAGACATTTATTTCACTTGAGGAAAGTTTCAGGAGGCAGTTACCGGTTGAGAAATGACAATGTGTTAACTTAAAATTCTTTATTCGCCCTTTGTTTAACCGCTTCATAGATGATAATTGAAGCGGCTACAGATACATTTAATGATTCGATGCGCCCATTGAGCGGTATGCGAACCAGGTAATCAGCTAACCTAAGCAAATCTGCGCTTATACCTGTATCTTCAGCGCCCACAATAAGGGCAAATGGTTCCTTGTAATCAATGTTAAAATATATATCAGAGGTTTTTTCGGTAGCTGCAGCAATATGTAATCCGCTATCTTTTAAAAACTTAACTGTATTTGTTAAATTTTTCACCCTACACATGGGTACATAATGCAAAGCTCCGGCAGATGTTTTAACTGCATCGGCATTGATTTGTGCAGAACCTCGTTCGGGAACGATGATTGCATCGACACCGGCGCATTCAGCGGTGCGCGCTATAGCTCCAATATTGCGTACGTCAGTAATACCGTCCAATATTAAAATAAATGGAGTTTTCCCTTGCTCAAAAAGACCTGGAATGATCGATTCAATGTTATGGTAAGCGATGGAGGAAACAAGCGCAATAACACCCTGGTGGTTTTTACGGGTTACGCGATTTAGTTTTTCAATTGGTACATATTGAAATGAAGTTTGATTATCCTTCATTTCCTTCAGTAATTCCTGAAACAATTCGCCAGCTAACCCTTTTTTAATGAGTATTCTGTCAATTTCCTTGCCGGAGCGTAAAGCTTCTATTACGGACCTGATTCCAAAAATAAAATCTGTTGATTCCAAGTTGTTTTGATTAATTAATCGCGCAAAGGTAAAGAATAACAGTTATATTTTGCAGGAAATAAAACAAAAGGCCATAAAATTAACGTTATGATCCTTTTTGCTTTAAAATTTCACCACCTTAAATTCTGTTCTGCGGTTTTGCGCATGTTCGGCTTCCGAGCATTTTACACCATCTTTGCATTTATTGATCAACCTCGTTTCGCCAAAACCTTTTCCATTAATACGACTTTCATCAATTCCTTGCGAAACAATATAAGTGGCTGATGCTTTCGCCCTTTTATCCGAAAGTTCCATGTTAGCCTGACTACTTCCCCGAGAATCAGTGTGTGAACCAAGCTCGATAACTATTCCGGGGTTTTCTTTCATGGCAGCAACAATTTTATTGAGTTCATTAGCTGCATCGGGACGGATATCCCACTTCCCAAGGTCAAAATAAATAGGGTTGATATTGAGAAGCTTCCCAATGTCCACTCCTACTGCAATTTTATTAAGAGTGACATCTAAAAACTGGTTTGTATTAATTTCATAGGACGAAACATAGTGATCAAACACCACCGTTTTTGCAAGATAGCCTTCCTTTCGCAACACAACTTTGTAGGCGATATGGTCTTTTATTTTAACATTTTCGAGTTCTTTTCTTAATAGGCCATCTTCGCCAGTTTTCATGTCAAGCACAACTGTTCGCTTCACAGTATCCACTATCATAATTTCAACATCTTTAAGTTTCTCACCGGTTTTTTTATCAGTTATTACCCCAAGAAGAACAACCGGCTTGATGATGCCAAGGTTAACAAAGGTATTCACAGCACTTTCTTTTGCTCCTTCTGTTGAAACCAATTTTTGGTTCTGATCATAACCCAGTTTAATAACGGAGAGCTTGTATTTAGTATCAAAAGCGACATTAAAGGAAAATGACCCGTTTTTGTCCGTTTCCGTTTTTGTAATCATTTCTCCTGAAGCAGAATTTAAAGAAACTTCGGCTTTTTCAATAGGAAGATTTTGGTTGCTGGAATCCCGGACGATTCCGTTTAGCATTAACTGACCAAGGGTGAATGCATAAATATCGTCGTCACCCGTGCCACCCGGACGATTCGAAGCAAACAAGCCAGAACGACCATCACTTTTGGCCACATAGTTAAAATCGTCTTTACTTGTGTTTACCGGAGCACCCAGGTTTGTAGCCTCTCCAAATGTTCCATCGGGTAACAATTTTGAGAAAAAAATATCCAATCCTCCCAATCCTGCTTGGCCATCGGATGAAAAATACAGACCATCATTGCCCATAAAGGGAAACATTTCATTCCCCTCTGTATTAATATTTTTCCCAAGATTAACCGGCTTCCCGTATTCAGTTTCAGAAATTATATCGACATAGAAAATATCAGTGCCGCCAAGAGTACCCTGCATATCGGCTGCAAAATACAATTTTTTCCCATCGGGCGATACTGACGGATGGCCTACAGAATAGTCCTTATCATTGAAAGGCAGTGAAGTAATATTGCCCCATTTGCCATTCTGCAAGCCAGCCTTAAAAAGCATTAAGTGGTTGGTACCATTTTTGTCATCGCTCCGTTTTCCCTTATAATAACTGTTTCTAGTAAAATAAAGGATTGTATTATCCTTAGTAAAACAAGCAGGGCCTTCGTGATATTTTGTATTAACTTTATTATCAAACAGATATATTGAATGCTTGACTTGAGAGGTGTCATACACATAAAGGTCGAGAAAGGGCTTTTCGTTCCAGGCATAATAAGTGCCAACAATCAAATTATGAGGACGTCCGGATATAAATAAAATATTCCCGTTCCAAGGTATTGCTCCGAATTCGGCATACTCTGAATTCAGATTTTTCATTTCAGTTACCGTGTACATACTTTTCTGCTTTGAAAGATGTTCCAATAAATCTTTCTTGGAAAGGACATCTTCCACTCTGGAATCCTGGCTCTTAAATTTATGATAACGATCCAACCATTTTTCAGATTCCGGATATTTTCCGTTGCTCCTGAGCATTTGAGCATATTTGTAATAATATTCAGGCGCAATACTATCGAATGCGACAGCTTTAGCATACCATTTTTCGGCCATTTCCGTATTACTTAGATGATAATAACAATCGCCCAATTTTGGAGCAACGTCATTCATCCTGTAATTATCGGAAGCCAGTTCGTTAAACAAAGTTACTGCATGCAAATAGGAAAGATTATTAAACTGCTCATTGGCTCTTTCAAACTTACTCTTATTAAATAGCCCCTTTGTCTCATCATTCTCTTTTACTTGGGCCGATAAAACACCGGTTAACAGTAAGGACATGCATAGTATTAAATTTTTCATAACGCTAGCTTAAAAATATCGGGGTGAAATAATTTTATCTTTCTTAAAAACAAAATCATAGCTGATCATAAACTCATGGCTACCATGATTGTATTTCGTAAGTTGAGAAATTGTGTAATCATAGCTGTAGCCAACCTTAAGCTGATTAGTTAATTGAAGTTCCATGGTTGCGTTAAATGAATCGCCAAAACGGTAACCAACGCCTACCCAAAGCTTATCCCTGAAAAGCATATTAGCATTTAAATCAAGTGAAACGGGAGCACCACTTGTCATTTTAATAAGTGTAGTCGGTTTAAACTTTAATTGTTCGTTTATACTCCAAACATAACCACCAATAATAAAAAAATGACGTTTCACCATGATTTTGGAATAATCAAGTTGTTGCTCCATTTTAGGTTGCAATAGTTTAGGTGTGGATATTCCAAAATAATATTGATCGGAATAATAGTATAGCCCAAAACCAAAATTTGGTTGCGGTTTAATGGGAAGATCCGTGAAGGCATCATCATTTGATTGATTAACACTTACGTCATTAAACGTAGTTTTATACATGTTTAAGCCAAACTTTAAACCCATCGCCAATTTTGAATTTTCCGTAATTTTTATGGTATAGGAGTAGTCGCCAAAAATCATTGTCTGCCTGATTGGCCCGATTTTATCGTTGATTACTGAAAGCCCAACTCCTATTTTCTTAGAAAATAAAGGAGTATGGGCAAAAAATGTTTGTGTTACCGGAGCACCGTCTATTCCTACCCATTGCGCACGGTTCAAGCCAGTTATGTTAAGAGCACCTCTGCTCCCTGCATATCCCGGATTTACAGCAAGCGTGTTGAACATATACTGCGTGTACATAGGATCCTGTTGAGCTCTCACAATTATTGGAATAAACACCAACGTCAGTGCTAACATTTTCGATATAGATATTTGCATACTCATAATTTTTCGGTTCAATTGTTTATCGGCTGATGTAAACATACCCTACCAAAGGCTTCTTTCCATTGTTGAAGTTTACAATATAGAAGTAGGTTCCGGCTGGTAAATGTTTATCGCCGAGAACAAAGCTGGCTAAAGATGTTCCATCCCAATCGTTCTTGTATTGCTTCGATTCGTAAACCCTATTGCCCCACCGGTTAAATATTTCGATGGATACATGGTCAAAAGCCTCCGCTCCCTCAATAATAAATAATTCATTAATGCCATCGTTATTGGGAGAGAAACCTTGCGGAATTTTAACAGATAGAACATCCGCAACTACAACAACAGTATCACACTGTCCGGAGTTATTACAAATCATAACAACAGCCTGATCAGTACCTGAGAATCCTTCCGTTGGTTCGTATGTAATACATAGAGAGCTTTCGCTTGATATTGTGCCATGTTGTGGCATTGTTATTACTGTTAATGTTAATATGTCTGCAGTTGAATCCATCTCTATACAACCCGACACTTTACGACCTATTGAAGTTTGCAAATATAAGGTGTCAATTTTTGCTTTCGGAGGAATACTCTTTGGAATAACTGTAATCAAAACCGTATCGCCCACACATGCACCAAGATTATCGCAGAATGTGGCAATGAAGACATCTTTTCCAATATAGTTGTCAGAGGTATAGCTGAAACATAACGAATCGATTCCCGAATAGCTTATGGAACCATGGTTTGCCTTTCCGGAAGAAGTAATTATATTATTATCAGGGTCACTTAAAGAATAACAAACATCTACCTTTGTACCTTCTACCACAGTGATATCAGGATTTTTCGAATTAATTACAGGAGCATGATTGTTGCTAACAATGGTAACAATAATGGTTGCTGTGCTACAGTTACCATCAACATCACAAACTTTGTAGGTTATGGTATCATTACCTGTATAATTAACTGCCGGTGTATAGGTAATGGTATTATCTGCATTCACTAAAACAGTTCCATGAGTTCCGTTAGAAACTACAGATACGATTATACCTCCATCGCCAAGACCAATATCGTTAGCAAGTACATTAATTGTAGCAGCCGTATTTTGGTTGGTAGTGGCGATATCATCCACAAGCTCAGGAATATCGTTTACGCTGTTAACGATAATATGAAGTTTACCAGTTGCGCAATCTCCATTGATATCACATACCTGGTAAGTAATTGAATCGGCTCCATTAAAATCAGGAACAGGAGTATATGTGATGGTTTTATCTGCATTCACAGCAGTTGCACCATGCTTTCCAACCGAAACTATTGTAATTATAACGCCACCATCACCAAGACCTGAATCATTAGCGAGAACATCGATGATAGCAGTGGTGTCTTCATTCAAAAGAACGCTATCTGCAGTTGCTATTGGAATGCTATTGCCATTATCAGTATTGGTTACTATAACAGCTAGGTCTGGCAGCGCATCAAAATTATCATCCGAGATTCCAACAACGCTTACTGATACATTGTAAGAAATAGTACCATCGGCCAAAGCATCATCAACTCCTGTAATCGTAACTGTTTGTGGTATGTTCCAATTAGCCGGAGTAAATGTGATAATAGCGGGACTGACAGTGCCTTCTGTAAGATCACCAGAGATTATACTTAATACAACATCACTATTAGGCTGTGCGGTAAGAACTAACGTAAAGTTATCAGTAGTTCCTGTCTCCGCAGTATTTGCTGTCAACTTACTAAGGGTAAGGCCGGCAAAATCGTTATCATCATTAATAACAGAAACATCCGCAGGATCTAGATTATTATAATTACCATCGCCTGAAGTAGCTGCTGCTGTTACAATATCATAAGCTATATTTCCATCTATAATATTGTCGTCAACCCCTGTTACT
>WSSedL1CaDRAFT_10001444_pt1 | contig 13769 bp, 10 predicted proteins | sample WetSurSL1Cattail_FD_9464 | JGI IMG/M metagenome (IMG submission 9464)
AATTCCACCCTCCCCAAAAAATATCTCGGCGATACACGGGCAGATTGCCCGGCTCACACCGGTTCGTTTCTGTTGATGACCCCAACCCCGGAAGGGTCACAAATAGTGCACTGTGCTGCACCTTTGCATTCTTAAACCCATAGTCACCCGGCAGCCCACTCTTACTTCCTCCTCTTCAGAGAGGGTTGGGAGGGTCATATTAATTTACAGCCGTGGCACCATAGCCTGTTTTAGCCACCCCCAGGGAATATCCTTTTGCAGCCTTTGGTGTAACCTGTACGCCAATAAATTTGGTCTTATCCGCTGCTGTAAGGGTGTAGGTAGCCGAAGTGGCTAAGGGTATAGCCACGGCTCCCGTGCCCGAAGCATCGTTAGCCCGGTACCATTGATACGTGCTGGTACCTTCGGCATTGCCCTCTTTGTCGTAGTAGGAATACTCTGCGCTCACCACCTGACCGGAAGTGAGCGTGCCTGCTACCCGCACATTCCCCGCCTGCGGCGGACAGTTTTTTACCAGCGCCGATGCTACCGTTTCGATCGAAGAAGAAAAACCATTATTGGCTTTCACCGTCACCCCTACATTGATGTACAGGCCGTCGTCGGCATCTTTATAGGTATAAGTAGCACCACTAGTGGTGGGAGAGCCGGTGGCGCCACCGTTGGCCGTGGTAGACAGCCACCAGCGATAAGCCACCCCTGCGGTGTTTTCCGGGTTGCCCTCTTTGTCGTAGTAAGCATATCCTGCTGTAAAATTATTGCTGCTCATGTAAGCCAAGTCGCCATTCACCGTTGCTCCTACTACCTGCGGCGGACAGTTTTGGAGCAACCAGGAACCTATCGTTGCGTCTGATTGGGCAAATCCGGTACTGGCTTGGGTGCTCACCGACAGGTTCAGGTACTGGCCATCAACCGCATCGGTATATGTAAACGATTGGGTAGCAGAAGCACCCAACAGCGTAACATCGCCATAACCATTGGCTTCGGATTGCGAAGACAGAAACCAAATGTATTCTACCCCCGAAGTTTTTTCGGCATTGCCTTCGTTATCGTAATAGCCATATCCTCCATTAAATGTCTGGGCATTGCCGGCCTTAAATGTAAAATCACCATTGGCCGTTACCCCGGTTACCTGCGGTGGGCAGTTTTTGACCAATGCGGATCCTATCGTTTCAGCCGATTGGGCAAATCCGGTACTGGCTTTTGTTTTTACCCCCACATTAATGTACTTACCATCGTCGTCGTCAACATAAGTGTACACATTATTAGCCACTGTAGGGGTACCGTTTTCGGCACCACCAGGCGTGTCAGACAGAAACCAGCGATACTCAGCCGAAGAAGCTTTTTCCGGATTACCTTCTTTGTCGTAATAACCGTATCCGGGTTTAAAATCGTTACTGCTCATTTTCGCAAAGTCGCCATTCACCGTTACCCCCGTTACCTGTGGTGGGCAGTTGCTGAGCAACCAGTGACCCACCGTTTCGGGTGAGGTGGATATGCCGGTACTGGCAAAGGCAGTTACCCCTATGTTGAGGTATTTCGCATCGAGCGAATCGACATAACTAAAGGTATACGTTTTATCAGTTCCCTGATAGAGATCGGTGGTAGTTCCGGTTCCGTCGGCATTTTCAGACAGAAACCAACGGTAGATGGTAGGAGCCGTATTTTCCAGACTACCGTCTTTGTCGTAGTAGGCATAACCCACCGTTTGAAAATCATTGCTGGCAAGCATTTTGGTAAAGTCACCCCCCACAGTGATGCCCGCCACATTGGGTGGGCAACCCGAACAATCCAGCGATTGCCAGACGGTGCCGTTGTAAGATTTTAAGTCGGCCGTGATCGAGTCAATATAGATCGTCCCGGCATCGGTTCCACCCGCAGCGTTTGTCTTCACTGTAGGAGGGGCGGAGCGTATCGGTATCACAAATGCGCCGGTAATACCGGTTACCCCACCCATACGGGTGTATGTGCTACCGTTTTTTACATTGGTATTATCCATAAAAGTCTTCATATTGGCCCAAACCGTGCCATTATTTACCTGTACCCCGGTGCTATCGGTGGGAAAATAGAATGCACCGGGAATGGAAACCCCGGTTAACGTTGACTGTATAGGCAAACAGGGGATACCGTTTACCACCTGAAACCATTTCACCGATTCAGCATCAGCATAATGCGGCATATCCTGGGTACACATACTTATCCAATGCTTGCCGGTATATAAATAGGGCGATCCCATGAGCGAGTCGAACACGATGGCCCCCGGCTTAGGAGAAGTTACATCAAAGTAACTTTTCACCACCGGTAAATGAGGAACACCGTTCACCACCCTGAAATAACGAACGTTTACCACCGCCATTGCGGCCACCGTAAGCCCCACCCACAGCAAAATCGCCGTAGTTACCCGACGCCCGTTACCCCTCGACCATGCCCGGTTCAAAATAGTATGTATTTGTTGCGTTAGCATCATTATTAAGTGTAAATTATAAATTATAGACCCCAACAAGCCCCAACCCCATTAGGGTCACGGGATAGAAGAGTAATATCAATTGATATTCAGCTTCTCCATCACTTGCTTCATTTGTTTTTTGAGCAGGTCAATTTCCTGTTGTTGTTCTTTCACGGCCTGAATAAGCACGGCGGTAAGCTGCGAGTAGTTTACGGATAAGAATCCGTCGGCACCTGTGCGCACTAACTCGGGAAACACTTTCTGCAGTTCCTGGGCAATAACCCCCACCTGAGGACCGGCAACGTATTTCTGCTGGTCTTTGTATTCGTACCGCACTCCACGCATTTGTTCTATTTTCGACAACACGTTTGTCAGCGTTTCAATATCTTTCTTCAGTCTCATATCCGAAGGAGTACTTAACACTCCACTTACTTTTACATCACCTGTTACATCAAGCGTTACCGTAGGAGCCGCATTACCTATTCCCACATTACCATTAGCCAACACTGTAAGGCCGGAACCTGCTGTGCTGTTGGCCTGAATCGTGGCCACTTTTCCAGTACTGGATGCTGCCGTATTGGCTATATTCAATAAACCCTTGGTGGTAGTTGCACCTACCTCCGCACTGGCGTTGATCAGCGAACCCGAAGTCAAATCAGTACCACCGACTATATTTAAAGCATATCCAGTAGTTACATCCCAAGCCGAAACCCTCATAGCTTCCCCAGCCGTCGTGTAATCTGCTAAATAAAGACCGATACCACTATGATCACCGTTGAATTTAAACTGAACGCCTCCATTATCATAAGAGGTTGAACCACCGTTAACAGAAAGCAAACTTCCTATCATACTTTCAGCACCACCATTGATCAACAGTATATTACCACCTGTCAAAGCTGGAGCATCCAAAGATAACAAAGTACCATCTGTCAAAGTAGGGGCATTAAGCTTTAACGGCTTTTCCGTGGTAGCCGTACTCCAGTTCCAGATCTGAGCAAAGTTTTTATTATCAATGGTATTATCCTTTACAGCAGCTGTCAAACTGCTGAGGGGTGTACCTCCGGTTTGAGAGTTTTGCAAAATCCAGTTGGTGCCATCGTAAGCAGCCGTGGCGGTTACTCCACTTACTATATCACCCGCTGCCAAGTCTGCCAATGCACCGTTATAAGATTTTTTTACCGTTGTAGCAGCACTGGTGCCCACGGCCAGCGTAGGTGTGGTAGTGGCATTGGTTGCCGACGGAACCCAAGTTACGGTCATACCCGTGGTAAGTGCCGACAGGCTGTTGGTTACCGTTTGGGCATCCGCCGTGCCACCGGCTGTACCGCTCAGGGCTGAGTTATCCAGCGTCAGGCGGTTGGTACCTGCTGTGCCGTAAAAATGAGTACCGTCAAACTCCACGGCTCCGCTTTCGGCCGTAGTGAGGTTTACTCCTGAGCTTAATTTCAATGGAGCGGTACCGGCTGTGGCCGTTCCGGCTTGTAAGTGCAGGGCGGCTGCAGGAGCAGAAGTTCCAACCCCTACATTACCATTGGCAAGTACGGTAAGTCCTGAACCTGCTGTGCTGTTCGCCTGAATGGTGACCACTGTTCCGGCACTGGATGCGGCCGTATTGGCTATATTCAATAAACCCCTGGTGGTAGTTGCACTTACCGCCGCTGTGGCATTGATCAGCGAACCCGTAGTCAGAGCGCTACCACCGGTTATAGTGAAAGCATTTCCTGTAGTTACGTTCGCACCCCAAATTTTCATGGCATTCCCTATCGTAGTGAGATCGCTTAGAAAAAAACCGGTACCATCATGATCACCGGTGAAGTTGAACCTAATGCCTCCAGCACCATAAAAGTTTGAAGCCCCGGTGACATTAAGCAAATTTCCTGACATACTAGCAGCACCACCACTTATCGACAACCCATATCCGCTAGTCAAAGCAGGAGCAGATAAAGAAAGTAAAGTACCTGTGGTCAGAGCAGAAGCTTTCAGTTTCAACGGATTTTGTGTGTCGGCCGTAGTCCAGTTCCAGGTCTGTGCAAAGTTGGTATTATCAAGTGTATTGTCGGCAATAGCAGCCGTCAACCCACTAAAGGGAACCGACAATGCTACCGGTGATGATTGGGCAGACCAAGCGATACCATTCCATACAAAAGCCTGAGCATATCCCGCTGGCAGCAGTACACCGCTTACGCTGAATGAGTTGGTAGCACCCGTGTTGGCTATGGTAACCATCCTACCGGGGGTAGCATCGGTCATCGCCGTGGGAAGGGTTAGTGCAAGACCGGAAGCAGACGCCGAATAATTAAAAACGGTATAAGTGGCTATATCCGTATAGGTTAAAGCAGTGTTTGAAGAGAATACTGCTGAAGCCGGGTTAGCTCCCAAAATAGTCGATCCGGCATTGTGAAATGTGGCCATAGGCTTAATTATACCTATTCCTACATTTCCCAGTTCCGTATTATAAATATCTTTAGTTGTACCCAAAACACGAGTCCAGTCGATTGGTATAGTAGAAATAGTTCCTTTGTTATTCACCACGCGCACTTGTGCTATCGTATATGAACATGACAAAAGGAAGCTAAACAATAATACATAGATTGGCTTGTTATAAATCAGACTCTTCATTTTTTGCTTTATATTAAGTTTGTTTCGCGCTTCCTGGTTTCAGCAAACCGAACAATATTATCATACTGTTATTATAATTCATAATTTATAATTTATGCGAATCAGGAGTTGCATACATACACATTCTATTTATAATGAGTATTTCCCGTAGGGAATACATATCAATAGAAAATGAAAACAGATACAACCAATTCCCCGTAAGGATAAACAGAGTAAAATGTGAATGTCCTACGGACAAAAAAAACAGGCACATCTGTTTATTCTATGGATATATAAGTCTTACGGACTATTTTTTCAACTACTGATTGGCATAATTTACAATTACGAATTCTTAATTATGCATTAGATTGACTGGTCGTTACGCCTGTCAAATAAAGGAAAGCTGCCGCATCACATCGTGCATGATACAATGCGACAGCTTTTGAAAAAAAAACACCTATTTATTTAATCCACTGAACTTCTATTTTATCACTAGCCGCAAGAGCATAATAATCATCGGACTCAGGAGTAGCACCTGCCGCAGCAGTTCCAACAGTACCCAATATCGTTAGGGCAGGCGTTCCCGGGGTGGTAGTAGTGTCAAGCGTATAATTATCAGTTACCACCAGTTTGATACCGTTTCTGTATACAGATATTTTATTAATATCTGATGAAAGTGCAGTATTACTATAGGTCACATCTGTTGCCGCAGTAGTTACTGGAACTATAGTCTGTCCGCCTTTAATAAGATCTGAGACCAACAGTTTCTTTACTTCACCGGTCGCTTCATCGCGTACCAACAAGGTAAAACCCGTAGCAGTACCACCATCACCGTTCTTGGATCCACTCACGGCATCAGTCGATTCTGAACCACTAGCAAGTGTAAGTCCATCCAATGCAAACACTTTTCCGTTTGCGTCGATGTACGTGTTATCAGTCAAAGAGCCTCCTAACTGCCAGGTAGTGGTAGTAACATCAGCAGTTGTGTTTACAATCTGGGTTAAACCATTGTTAGCCTGCAAGTACTTAATGGTACCTTTGTTGTCTACTACACGTACTGCGGCTGTATTTGACGCAACATTTGTTTTAGCACTGTTTTTTGTCACATCCGATCCTACAGCAGTCTGTGCATTAACAGCTGCCGACATCCCTATTGCAAGACACAAGCCTGCAACTCTCATTTTTTGTTTCTGTACAAGATTCTTCATTTTTTCTAAAATTAAAATTGTTTAATAAATTGATAATTAAATAAAACTATTTGGATTGAATTATTTTTATTTCATCGTCCACATAACACGAAGCTGGATTTTCCAGATCGATAGTTCCACTGCCTGTTACCCCGACAAATTCTACGTTTATACCATTGCGGTATACCTGTATTTTCTTAATGTCGGTAATGGGAGCAGGAGTTGCAAATTGTTTCTGCCCATCGGCAGAAGCAAATGCTATGGACTTATACATGGTAATAGACTGATTGGATGCACTCAGCTTTCGAATCACACCGGTACCGGGTACAATAACCAGCAGACTGTCGGTAGAGGCATCACCTGTCTGTATGCCCCGCAACGACAAGGTGTTGACAGACGAAGCGGTAAGAGTAGTAGGTGCAGTGAGTGCACCGCCTAATTGCACGTTACCATTATTGGTAGTCAAGCCATTATCGGCCGTTGCCAGTATCTGAAGCCCCGGAGAACTGGCCACCCCGTTCACAATGGAAGTCAGTACGCCATTAACGATAGTCAGCGCATTATTTTTAATAATATCCACTCCAATGCCGGTCACTCCATTTACAGTAGTAGAAAGCTTATTGTCCGCCAAAGTATTCGACACTGTAGTGGCACCTGTAATAATAGTTGTCAAATCGGCGGCATTAACCACATTCACCCATTGTGATAAAGTTGTACTCCAATAGTACATGCCTTTGGGTGCAGCACCTGCTTCGTTGAATATTAACATCCCACTCACGGCTGATCCATCCAACGTCCATACATTAACATCGTCCAGCGTGATGCGCGGTAAGCGAAGCCCTTTACTCAGACTTTCCAATTCCAGTAAAGATCCGGATTGAACAACCGTAGGATTATTTCCCAGTTTGTTTTGAGCAAAGCCAGATGCAGTAAGCACAAGAAAAAGAACTCCCAGTAAAAAATATCTGATTTTCATATCTATATATTTTTGATTTATATTATAAATTAGTGTTTAAACAGCCTGATTAATAAATAGCTATGGAATTTCCTGTTATTTTTAATTATCGAAGAAATCTTTAGGTAATGTCAGTTTATTAATCACTTCTCCATTTTTATACTTAGCCGGATCAAACTTGTCAAAATGTACAAATCATCGCCGCGATTCAACCAGTCTGAACTGAAAAAACCATTTAATCAAATAGTAAACCGTTAATTTGTCTTATCTATACTCGACGTATGGGCGTATTCATTTAATTCAGGACTTAGTCCTTTTCGAATATTGAGTTTTTCTTTTTCAGTTACCCGACGCATAATTACCCGAATAGATAGAGTTGTCTTATTTGTCGCATTTGCTATTTGAAGTACTGACATGTTAAGGGCTGCCAGTTTGGCAACAGTTTCTTCTATATTCGTCAATTTTCTATATTTTGTTTTTCCTAGCTGCATGGAATTATTTTCAACCAAACGCTCACTTCGACGTTCTTTAGGTTTATTTTTATTCGTCAAAACAAAAGTTTTTTTAGAACTCGTAACCCAATTGACCGGATGAAAAGCTATATCTTCCATATCATTACGATCTGCATAAGAGGTAAATGATCCCAAATCAGAATTAGTCGAAAATGATATTTCAAATAGCTGAAAAACGAATAATTCCTGTAGCCCATTTACCATACAAGCACACAATTCAACAACTGTATGTCCGTCATTGGCATACTTTAAAAGAGTTTTGGCATGCCGCACTGTATTTCCTTTTTTCAACTCCTTAATAATTGTTTTAATATAATCGTTCGTAGGAAACACTTCATCTCTCTTGGCATTAAACTCCTGAGCATTATTTATTCTTAGTAATTGTAAAGCAGGTTTATTCAAATCTACCAGGTTGCTTCTTTTATCAAAAACGAGTGTACATGCAGGCAGAGATTTCAGCATCAACATCATCTCTTTTAAATTTTCTGCAATTGAAAGATATTTATACATAACATAAGCATTTTTTGTCGTTGGTTTAATTACATTGACTCTAATCTGCAATTTCTATTTCACATTAATAGCGCCTTTATGTTTCAATTGGGAGATCATAGATTTGAGTTTCATTACAAGTTTTTCAGCTAAGTCACTAGTTCTATAATTACCAAAGACTCGAACAATGCCCTATTAAGTTTAATTGTATACGGGTACTCCATCTTATTTAAAATTTAAATTAATATCAGCTATATAAATAAATTCAATTCGATTGAAAATCATATATCTGCAGTAGATCGAAACAGCTTATAATATTCTATAATTTCGGATATTACCAAAATGATTCTTTGATCTTTGAACAATAATAAATTAATCTTTGCAAAGATAAAGACTTCAAAAAAAGTGCATTGTAAACCAAATCTGAAATGAATGTAGCAAAAAAAACTTTAGTATGTAGCATATACTAGATGAGCAGAACTCGTTTAAAACTAAATGAAGTGGGTTTCATCAAGGTCTAAACTAACGTGAGTTCGATACATGCATTAATCCGTTAGAACTAAAACATCAATAGAAATATCCTTCGGAGTAGATTAATTCCTGTCTGGAAAATTTAGCTATTTATCCCCTAACGAGAAATCACATGCCAAAAACTAATGTATTTTATAAACACAAATCCTCTCTGAAAATGATAACAAATAGATTTCAACTAGTTATATGAACCCCTATATAGAACTCACGTTAATTCTTCAAAGCAGGCAACTAACGTTAGTCAATGATAGTCGACTAACGTTTGTTGTGTGGGTTGGCGTAGACGTGTCGGGATGTACGACATGAGCCGTCGGCTGGCACAAGTAGTTGCCAGAAAATATTGTATTGATTGGTAAGTTTTGTAATTTGTGGTCACAAACAGTTTAGCAGACAACACCCAGATTTCTGTATAGAATTGGAACCGATTGAATTTGGATGAAAAACATTTCTGAACTAGGAATTCACATCTTTTTATTATTCCAGCTATATGACCGATGTTCTTTTAGCTATACTTATCCAGTGTCTATTCTCTAGCTTTCCTCCATCCTGCTATACCCGATGTTAGTTCTGATTAGACACTGAATCATTATAAACTGCCATGGGCATTTCAATTCTGACCGTCGTACCCTGCCCTGCTTTACTGCTGATGTGCAAATGCCCTTTTAGTAAAGATACACGCTCCTGCATACCAATCAATCCATAGGAATCGTCTCTCCCGCTATGTTCGGGGTCAAAGCCTATACCATTGTCTGTAATTTCCATTACCAACTTATCCTCCGAATTAGCCAGTTCAACAGATACTATTGTTGCCCTGGCATGTTTGGATATATTGGCCATGGCTTCCTGAAGTATTCTGAACAGAGCCAGAGTCTGTTGTTGATCAATCTCTGGTTTATCGATTGGGCACTTAAACTCGCAACTGATTTGATGTCTTTCCTCAAAATCACGGAGATATTCGGTTATTGCTGCTTTTAAGCCAAGTAGTTCTAGCTGATCAGATCTTAGCCCGTTCATAATTCTCCGAACTGTTATGATAGTATCATTAATAAGGCTTGCCAGACTGTCAAATTTCAGCAAAATATCCGTTGAATAATCGGTAGAGTTGTTCTTTATAATTTTCTGCTTCAGCAAACCGGTATCTATTTTTAGTGCCACCAGAATTTGGCCAAGATCATCATGTATCTCGCGTGCTAATGCACTTCTCTCAGCCTCCCTGACAATCTGTAAGTGTGAAGCAAACTTTCTTAATTGCTCCTCTGAACTAATCAGCGCATTCTCTGCCAACTTTTTATCTGTTATATCGATATTGAGTCCTGCAATTCCTATCAACTGCTCCTTTTTATAAATGGGGAAAGCTATTTGTTGAAAAATAATCATCTGATGATTAACTTCGCATTCGCACTCTTCATCTATTATTTCGCCGCTTATCACACGTCTAATATTGTTCTCCCATATTTGAATATTGCGTTGATCAATTTCAACATTGTTTTTCAGGGTCTTTCCTATGATAGTTCCAAAATGATCAACATGCATTTTGTTTTCAAGAATTCCGATATTATTCACATCGCTGGCCCAGATATCAAAAGGTATATTTTCGATAAAAGTGCGCAGAAAAATCTCACTTTTCTCGGTACTTTCTTTGGACAAAATTAAATCCTGAAGCATTTCTTTATGCTCAGTGACATCTACCTTTATAGACAAAAAATGTGTTATTTTCCCCAACTCATCAAAAACCGGAGAAATTGTCACGAATTCCCAATACAATTCCCCGTTTTTTTTCCTGTTACACAGTTCAGCTCTCCAAACATTACCGGCTTTTATAGTTTGCCAAAGTTGAGCATAATCTTCCTTCGGAGTTAATCCGGAACTAAATATTCTGGTATGAACCCCTATAAGTTCATCGTAACTAAAACCTGTCAACTCAATCGTCCTTGAATTGACATAGCTGATTACTCCTTCCAGATCCGATATACACACTGCATTAGGACTTTGCTCCACCACTCTTAAAAATATCCGGAGTCTTTCCTCAGCATTTCGTTGCTCGGTTATATCTTGGGTTATTACCTGAAAATGTTTTATCCCATCCCATAAAACTTCCTTTTTTGAAACCTTTACATGGCGTATATCACCGTTGGAGCATTTAAAACTTACTTCGTACTCAAATACATCTTGTCCTTTCTTCCTTTTTTCTTTTCTTTCCTGATGCTGTTTATAGCTTTCAGGAGTATAACGATCTATTTTGGGCATATTTACAAATTCTTCCAGCAAATTGAATTCATAAATATCCAGAAGAGCCTTATTTGCATAAATTGTTTTGCCTTCCACAGTAACAATACGAATACCGACAGGAGAATCTGCAATGGAGCGACGAAAGTTTTCTTCCGATTCAAGAAGTTTATTCTCAATTTGCCTACGGTTGGTAATGTCATAAATAGTTGCATGCACTACAGCACTGTTGTTTAAAGACACAGGATAAGACAAGATTTCTACAGTTAGCAGTTCTCCATTTTTTTTTATATGCCTTTGTTCACTAGCTTCATAGAAATTCTGCAAGTTATCCTCTACAGCCTGTATATCATGTAGCGTCATAGACAGAAATTCTTGTCTTGAATAACCATATTGCCTGATTGCAGCCTCATTTACATCCAAAAAAAGTAGCGTCTCACTATCGTAAATCCAGTTAGGTTGCGGATTTTCAGAAAACAATAATCGATATTTTGCATCACTATCAGCCAGCGCATTCTTTGCCTGTTCAAGTTCGAAGGTTCCGTTCTCATGTAATAACTTTAAGTAATTATATTCTTGTTTAAGCGCCTCAAATTCCGCCACAAAATTATCCCTGGTTCTCCTTCTTTCATCCATATTTGTATACTATCCGACTCTGTCAACAACCGGTTAAATATTATATTATTCCTGGTTGGATATATAATCACGTTCGACCGATTCCAGAATTTCCTTATTTTGAAAATTTAGTTTTTGCTTTTCTTCTATACGACGAAGCATTGTACGAATGCTGAGAGTTGTTTTATTAGTCATAGTTGCAATTTGCGGTATAGAAAGATTTCGTATCCGAAGATCATTGATAAGAGTTTCTAATTTTGTCAATTTCCTATATTGCGTTTTTTCCGACCTCTTAGAAATATTTTCTACCTGATGTTTAGTGCGACGTTTCTCTCTATGTTTTTTTTTACTTGAAACAAGAACATTCTCAGCATTGGTAACCCATTTAACCGTATGAGGAAGATTTTCAGCCAGATTTCTATCTTCCATGAGATAAGACATAAAAGAGCCCAGATTCACATCAGCCGGAAAATCTATCTCAAATAGTTGAAAAATATACAAATCCTGACGACCATTAATCATACAAGCACACAATTCAACAACAGTATAACTACCATCAACGTATTTCAATACTGTTTTTGCACGTCGTACCGTATTTCCATGTCTTAACTCGCCAATAATCGTTTTTATGTAATCATGCGTAGAAAATATTTCGTCTTTTTTGTCATTAAATGCTTGAACAGTTTCTAGTTTCAGTAACTTCAAGGCTGGTTCATTAATTTCCACTAAGTCACTTTTTCTATCGAAAACAAGCGTGTATGCCGGCAGAGATTTCAGCATCACCATCATCTCCTCAAAACTTTCGGTAATTGAAAAATATTTATACATAGTAAATAAGATTTGAATTGAAAATAATATAACAGCTAAAATCCAACCTATATAGATTTAAGCTTCAAAATGGCTTCATAACAGTTTAAAGCACATGTATATCAAATTGTCGTACAATGGGCCCGGAATGGTTAGTTCACTCCGCTTATCTGGAGTCAACAAAAACCTTATTCCAGTTTATTTTCAAAGCTACTCTTAAGATGCTGTTTTACTACTTTAACATATTGGTAATCAACATCATAGATATGAATTAAAAACCATTTTCGCAGGAATACAATCATTAAATCGGTAAGAGATTGATTCTGATATGCATACATTCTTCTGAATTCTTTCATTTGATTCTTAAAAAAGGCATGTTGCTGAAAGTGCATTTCAATATCTTTTGTTTTAGCTTTTTCCATTAGATCTTCTTCAGTTTTGAAATGGTAATCGGCATAGTCGTTCAATTCATCTATAATTTTGGCAATTGAATCGGAATCATCATTTTTAGCATTGAGTTCGATTATCAAATCAAAGAGTTCAAAAAGTTTTTTATGTTGGTTGTCAATTGTTTCTATATCAAAAAAGAAAAAGGTATCATCCCAGTAATTAGCGTCTTTTTGATTATTAATTTTAGTTAGCATGATATTATTTTATATATAATTTTTAAACTTCAAACTTCATTGTATTTTTCCTAAATATTGCCGATTCAGGCCTCCTCCCAAACTTATCTATTTTATTTAGAATCGGCAAGACTGTCAGTTACTAGAAGGGTTCTAAAATGTCAAACGATTAATTCATTATTTAATCGTAATAGTTTCAATTTCATTAACTTGTATAGCATCTAGAATTGTCCCAACCATTCAATAGCAGGTTCTTCCTCCTTAAACAATTTAATATTAATACCTATATTACTCCATGTAGTTTCAACGAAATGCAAAAAAAACCAGTTTTTATCACTTGCAATATGAGCAGTAGGAATATTTCTAAACTGGACATTCACATTATCCAGATGCTCAGAAAACCAATAATAGGCTTTGCCTACACTTATTTTTATATTTGCTTCGGCAAAGTCAAAAACGACTTTAGAGTTTCGTTTCAGAGCAATTCTATATATATCCAAACCTAGTTTGTGAAAGTCGGTCGTATTTAAGTCACCAACTACTGTTACTAAAATTATTTTGTTGATTGTGTTTATTTTATATGAGCAGTCCATTTTTATAATTTTAAACATTGCAGTATTAAAGCTTACTAGGAATAATCGGAAATATTTTAAACTGAGAACTCAAAAATATATATAGAATCATTGTTGTCCGGTAAAAGCGGATTTTTATTTTTAATTCTCTTTTCATGTCTTTTGAGCTATATTTTTACGGATTTCTCAAAAGTAAGCCCTCGTATTCAAA
>WSSedL1CaDRAFT_10001445_pt1 | contig 13761 bp, 13 predicted proteins | sample WetSurSL1Cattail_FD_9464 | JGI IMG/M metagenome (IMG submission 9464)
GAATTCGGACATCCCGAATGGATTGATTTTCCACGAGCAGGAAACGGATGGTCGTATAAATATGCCCGACGTCAATGGAGTTTGGCCGATAACGAAAACTATTTGTATCACTCGCTCAACCTATTTGATAAAGATATGATACATCTGATGTCTTCTACCAAATCTTTCAACGAATTACCTGTTCAGCGTTTATGGGAAAAAGAAACCGATCAATTGATTGCTTATCAGCGTGGAGATTTAATTTTTATATTCAATTTCAACAACATTAAATCTTTCACCGACTATGGGATTCTTGCCCCAAAAGGCACCTACAAAACGCTTTTGAATACTGATAATGTGAAATATGGAGGATTTGGGTTAGTAGATGAAACCATAGAACACCACACTCTGCCCGACGAGAATATTATCTTCGAAAAGGAATGGTTGAAGTTATATATTCCTGCCCGTTCGGCGCAAGTGTTGAAGAAAGTCAAATAAAGTTTTTCCCTTGTTTTTTTATACTACCACACTTAGTGTCTGTTTAAACTGTACCGAAAAAGGAAAAACTCCGTTCGCGAGAATGCATTTTTCTCTTAACAGACAATTGATTAGTAAAGGAATTTGACGGAAAAATGACATCTAAACCTAACAAGTCATATATCCACCATTATAATAAATACCTAAAAAGACTGAGTCCATTTGATTTTCAGACAGAATTATTTACATCTAAAACAAACACATAACACTATGTTATATATCGATTTAGTGGTAATTAAACCGGAAATTCATTAACAACGCAAATAAATACAATTATAAAATTCAAATAAAACAAAATGAGAATAGCAGTAGCTCAAATAGAGGCTATAAAAGGAAATATTGAGAAAAATGTAGAAAATCATCTAAAATGGATAAAACAAGCAATTCAGAATAATGTGAATATGGTGGTTTTTCCTGAGTTGTCATTAATCGGTTACGAACCCAACATAGCACAAAGCCTCGCAACCAATCAAGATGATAAAAGATTGGACGAGATACAGCATTTAAGTGATAAAAATGGAATCACGATTGGAGTGGGATTGCCAACAAAAGACGAGAGAGATACATTTGTTAGCATGATTATTTTTCAACCTCATAAGGAGCGAATAACCTATTCAAAACAGTATTTATATCCACCGGAAGAACCTATTTTTAAAGCTGGAAAAAATCCACTTATTTTAACCTTTGAAACAGAAGTTGTATCTCCTGCAATTTGCTATGAAACAACGAATAAAGCACATTGCGAGTTTGCAAAACGAAATAATGCAACAATTTATATAGCAAGTGTACTTAGTTCAATTAATGGAATTGATGCAGAGTTGAAAATATTGTCTGATATTGCTAAAAATAATAATTTGATAACATTTATGGCAAATTATGTTGGAAAATCAGGAGGATATGAATGTGCAGGAAAATCATCTGCTTGGAATGAAAAAGGAGAATTAATTGGACAACTTGGAAACAAAGAAGAAGGTTTATTAATTTTCGACACAAAATTAAAAGAAATAATAACTATTAATAGCACAGGACATAAACCATAATGGTAGCGTGGGTTTTACGCAGTTTTTCCCTCTTACTATGGTTTATTACCAAGTTCAGCATGTGTATAAATGTTTGTTGTTGTATAATTGACAGTAAAGTCAGACAGGAACCTATTGGATATATGTTAAATTGTATTCGTCCGTTGAACTTAAAACTCGCTTTGGAAAATGACGTAAGCATTAATTCATTGGAATTAGATCGGTTTGTAAAAATCCAAGCAAATGCTTCTTCGCTTAGTCCTGAAGAATTAAACAACTGTGCAATTGTACAACAAGAAAACTTTGACAAAATGATTGATAAAATCAGTTATTTGACGGCCAAATATAATTTTAAGATTATAGGTGGTTGTTGTGAAACTGATAATATTTTTATAGAAAATTTAGCTAAGAGACTGAAAAACAAAAATGACAGTACCTGATAAAGACAAAACTTTTCCGCTTATCAACTATAACAAACTTTGTTTTCTGAAAAACATCGTCAAGAATCCCAACATCCTTGTAGGCGACTACACTTATTATGATGATTTTGAAAACGTAGAAAACTTTGAGAAAATGTAAAATATCACTTCGATTTTATTGGCGACAAACTAATCATTGGTAAGTTTTGCATGATAGCTTCTGATGTGAAATTTATTATGAACGGAGCTAATCATCTGACAAATTCTCTGACAACCTATCCGTTTGCGATATTCGGGAATGATTGGGAAAATGCTATGAATGGAAAGCAATATCCTCAAAAAGGCGACATCGTTATAGGAAATGATGTCTGGATTGGCAATAACGCTACAATTATGTCTGGGGTAACAGTTGGCGACGGAGCTATTATCGCGACCAATTCAACTGTTGTTAAAGATGTAGAACCATATTCAATTGTTGGCGGAAATCCAGCAATTGAGATTAAGAAATGATTTTCGAATGATAAAATTGAACACTTACTCCAACTAAAATGGTGGGATTGGGACATAGAAAAAATAACAAAGAACATCGAATATCTGACAGGATTGGATATTGATAAATTATCCGGATATATCGAAAAATGATAAACAATAACTTACTTGAAAAACAATTTTGATATGGAACAAAAACAAACAGCATACAAGTGGTGCAACACCTTTTGTCACAACATATTTTCACGGAACTAAGGCTGATTTAAAAATTGGAGACTTGATTGAAGTTGGCTTTAATTCAAACTACGGGCACAATAAAAATGCAAAATACATTTTCCTGCCGCCACCTTAGATGATGCTATTTAGGATGCCGAACTGGCTACAGGAAATGATCGTGAAAGAATTTATTTGGTGGAAGCCACCGGAGCAATTGATGATGATCCGGATTTGACAGATAAGAAATTTCCCGGTAACCCGACAAAATCTTATCGTTCTACTGAGCCATTCAGAGTAGTAGGCAAAGCGGCAATATATCAGGGATATCCTGTGGAACAAGTCAGGACAATGAAAGATCATCTTGAACGCCTTATGGAACGAGGAATCAATTTGATGAATGATTGACGAAAAGTTTAACCTCGCCCCGATCGTCAAACTGTGTAAAACTCAAAAATGATTTACTGAGAATTGGATATTTGAAATTTCTCACTGAGAGGAAAGGGAAGCAGATAAATTATTGAGCTATCGAGATTGCAGCACAGACTCCCGGTAGAGACAATACCAAATAAGGAACAGACCACCTTTAAAATTAAAAGATAAGACACAGCAAATCAAAAACGTAGTAAAAAAAGAGAATCAGAAAACAGAGAATTTAAAGAAGAAACAAATAAAATTGACAATTTCAGAATACTATACGATATCGCTGAATACCCTGATTCCGACAAGATATTTATTGCTCCTTCGCGTGAGATTTTCAATAAAAACACTATTGTAGATTATTTTGAAGGCGAGAAAAACGTTAAAGAAAAATGGGATCAACTGAAGAATAAAAAGACTTGAGAAACAGTAACCCGCTATCGTACAACAAGCAAAAAAAACCTACTCCCGAACATTAAATATGAGCGAACAAAAGAAAAACAGAGTTCGGATTACTTCCCCATGGTACTATTGATTCTGACAAATAATGCAATACAAACGCTTTTACCAACCAATATTCCTGAAGTACCTTTTCATCGGACATAGTCATAATTATTTTTGCCATACAATTTCTTATCTATCATTAGAATAATTATGAATTTTTATATATTTTTGTCAAGGGTTTAAATGAAACTAACAAGGGATAACAGCTTCATAAAAAGACGGAATATGAAAAGAATTCAAAAGCTTTGTATATTGATAATCATGCTTTGCGCTGGAATCAATATAATTTATGCTCAACAACTGCCACAAACAGTTTACGAAAAAAAAGTGATTGAAATTAAGAAAAAGTATGTAAAGAAAATCATGACTTCGAACGGTCAGTGGACACAAAAAGATGAGACAGACCTATCGAATGCTTCTGAAAACTTTATAAACTCGGCACTGAATCTTGCGCTTGCCAGCAGTCCAGATGACGCTCAAAGCTACAAAGATGAATTAAAACAAATCGAAAAGCTGAAAAATCCTCTTGATCTTCAGCGGGATAAAGAGCTGAAAGCGCAAGAGGAACAAGCTTATTTTGAAAAAACGGATAAAGGCTTTATCAAAAAAAACATCAAAAGTATTTTTGAAAAGTGGAATCAAAAAGGAGAATTCGAGAAAGAAGCCGATTATACCACAAGAATCAAGACGAAATCGTTGAATACGTTTTATCTGACCTGCATAGAACAAATAAAAAGTAAAATAGGCAGTTATAGCAACACCGCTGAATACGAAAGAAAATTATCATTTTACGATGCTGAAAATGAATCGTTTAACGCCACTTTCAAAATAAATGGCGTGGAATGGCAAACCGTAATAAAAATCCCTATTGCCAAAGCCGAAAATTTCAAGCTCAAATGGCCCGAACTTATTTACAAGATTGATGAATATGAGTGGGGATTTGTAGAAAACAGCCTTTGTCCCACGTTAATCACATTAGTAAATTACAGCGACAACTCTAAATACGAATTCCCTCTGCCACTCAAAAACCAGTCGGAAATTGTTTATACATTCAACGAATTTGATCTTACTAATCAATACTTAAAAGATTCGGTTTTCAGATATTCCCAAGCCAAAAGAATAGTGGAAGAGTTGGAAAAAGAAAGATTAAGATTAGATTCGCTGGAATATGAAAATTTCAGTCAGAAATTAGATTCTGTTTTTAATAGCTGTAATCAGACTTTGCTTCAAAACCCCTACAACATAGCTCAAAAAGCAATGTCCTCTTACTCAAAGTTGGAGCGAACAGGCAATCGCCGGATAAATTTCGAAACTGCCGCAACTCTTATTCGTGCCAATTTCGAAGAATTAAATAAAAACTTCGAAAAGGAATTGGAAAACCAAAATCCTGGCGAATATTGTAAAGTATATTACTCTATCTATCCCGATAAAAAAACGGAATCCGATAAAATGTATCTGGAATGCAGATGTCTGTATCCTTTGCGCCTGAATTTTGACATGGACTTTATTAAAAAGAAAGTGGGTGAATGCGATTGCAGGGAAAAAGAATATCAGAAAAACGGAAAATTATTTACCAACAAGGAAGAGTTTGATAGTTTCTATGACAAAGGTGTGCTGGAGCTGGAAGAAGAAGTGACCTTGCGCGAATTCAGAGCGCTGGCTTCGATTATTGAACCTTTGGATTTCAGAGACATAAATGGCACCGAAGTTTCGGGAAGTCAGGTAGGAAAAGCCATTGATGAATTTACCAAACTTATTAATCCCTCCAGCATACAAAAAGAACAGCAGGCAAAGGAATTAACTCCCAAAATATCGGGTTACAAAGAAAAACCTTACTATGCAAAAATCATCGATTTCGTAGTTACCACCAACAAAGGACTAACCAAAGAATGGGATAAAAACGGGAATGTATTTGCTTCCAAAACCGAATTTTTCGAAGCATTTATTTCGGGAAATTACAAGCAGTTACTCAAAGACAAGAAGCGTTGATAATTAAAAAACTCAATATTCAGAGAGCGGATGATGTTGAAATTACCCGCTCTCTGAATATTTTTTTTTCTCCGGTTTCGCGCTACAATTTTATGGCAAATTTTTTCAAATGAGCGTCGAGCATATGCGCCGGAATAATCTGCTTCACGGTATTGGCCACAGCGTTCATCAAACCTTCGCGGACATAATCGTGACGGATTACCAGCGAAATTTCGCGATTGGGTTCAGGATCGGTCATTTTACGGAGATTCAGTTTTTGCTTTTCGTTCAAGAACTCGATGTGTAATTCAGGAATGATGGTGTATCCGCCGTTCACATCTACAATTTTCACCAGCGTATCAATACTTCCAGCTTCATAAGTAGAAGCATGAGCATTATTTTCGCAAAAATTAAACACCTGATTACGAAGACAATGTCCTTCTTCTAACACCCAAAGTTGTTCCAATTGAAATTCTTTAGATGAAATCTCCGATTGTGCAAAAATGGACGATCCGGGCGACACATATCCAATAAATTTTTCGTAATACAGCGGAACCTCCAGAATATTCGGATTCTCGAGCGGAGTAGCCAAAATCGCCATATCTATTTCAGCCGACTGCAATTTATTAATGATAGTGGCTGTGTGCATTTCTGTCACTTTGAGGTCTATTTCAGGATAGTCCTTTCTGAATGTAGAAATAAAACCCGGCAACAAATAAGGAGCCACAGTGGGAATCATGGCCAACGTCATTGGTCCAGAAATCTGTCCTTTAGCAGCCGCTACATTTTCACGCAACTGATTGGCATTAAAAAGTACCACGTGTGCCTGGCGTAAAATTATTTGTCCTATTTCAGTAAGCTCGATAGGATGTGCCGAACGATCGAAAATTTTACAATCCAGTTCGTCCTCTAATTTCTGAATCATAGCGCTCAAGGTAGGTTGGGTTACGCCGCACATTTCGGCTGCTTTCACAAAATGACGTGTTTTTTCCAGCGCTACGATATACTCCAATTGTTGTAAAGTCATAATAAACTTTGTTTTATAATAATGATATTCTGATTACTTTTCGGGTGGTTGAGTCAATTCTGAATCGGTTGTCGGTACGATATCCCATCACCCACATAATTTGACCGTCCGACTCCAAAATGTAGACCTTTTCTTTATCAAGCAGACTGAATTTATTGTCGATAAAGAAATCACTCAACTTTTTATTGTTTTTCATCCCGAATGGAACAAAAACATCGCCGTTTTTCCATTTTCGGATTTTGAGTGGAAATTTCAGTTTGCCGGCATCAAAAACAGCTGTCTTTTTTTCGGTAGAAATTTGCTCCATTTCTTCGATGTTCAGTTTCTCTATTCGAATTTTCACCGGTTGGTTCAACTCGCAGGCTTCCTCATCAATGATAGCTTCTTCATTATTAACCATATGAATGGGTGAAACAAGCAACCATTCACGGTCTTTTACCAAACGATATGCTGCCGAAAAAAATTGTTTTCCCGACACATCGTTCAGATTTTCCGAGATATCTTCGACAGTAGAAGCAGAAAATCCGTATTTCTGAAGCAGTTCGTATAAAATGGTCGGGACATCAGGCGTTTTCATCAATTTCGCAATTGAGATGCGATGTATATCTCCCTCAAGGACCATCAAATTGCGCATAATATCCTTCACGGCATTTTCGTACACTTTAAATGTGCCGTCAAATCTTACGGTAGAAGTATAAAGCGTTTGTCGCACGGATGGATTGATCTCTTCGAGCATCGGAATCACAAGATTTCTTATTTTATTTCGTTTGAAATCGTTTTCGGCATTGGTGGAATCCTCCACATAAGCCAATTGAAATTCCATGGCATAATCAAGTATCTCGCTCCTGCTGCAACACAACAGAGGACGGATAACCTTTCCATTTTTGACAGGAATTCCCGTCAATCCTTTCAACCCGGTTCCTCTTACCAGATTTAGTAAAAGGGTTTCAATACTGTCGTCGGCATGATGAGCCACTGCTATAACATTAGCCTTTTCTTTTTTCAACAGATCGTTGAACCAGTTATAGCGCAATTCACGGGCAGCCATCTCGATGGATATACCGTTGGCCTCAGCATATGTTTTTGTATCGAAAGTAATGGAGTGAAGTGACACTTTCATTTCCTGACAAAACTGATGTACGAAAAGTTCATCTCTGTCCGATTCTTTCTCCCTTAGTTGAAAATTACAATGAGCCGCCACACATTCGTATCCCAGTCGGCGAAGAATGTGTAAAAGTACCACAGAATCAATACCGCCACTTATCCCGACTATTATTTTTGTATTGGGCAAAAGCAATTGACTTTTTTCGATGTATGTATTAACTTTGCGGGACAACATGAAATTTTGCTATTAAAAAAAAGATTAATTTTTCGACCGGAAATTGTTATTTAAGTTTCGGAAATATATTTTTACATGAATTTTGATTCTTTGCAAAGATAGAAATTATTTTTTTCAATTATTCCTTTCAAAAACTATCATTTCGATATAAATATTATGAATTCATTTCTGGAGTTAGTAAAGGTGCGCCAAAGCGATAGAGCTTACCTCGATAAGCCGGTGGAAAAACAAAAAATCGACCGGATAATTGAAGCGGCTCATCTAGCTCCATCAGCCTGTAACGCACAACCGTGGAAGTTCATAGTAGTAACCGATCCTGAAAAACGATCAAAAATTGCTGACGCGGCATCGAGTAAAGCACTTTCGATGAACCATTTCACTAAACAAGCTCCTGTTCAGATAGTCGTGGTGGAAGAAGAAGCTAATTTTTCGTCAAAAGTAGGCGGATGGGCGCAGGGAAAACATTATCCGCACATCGACGCGGGCATTGCTGCTTCACACATTTGTCTGGCAGCTACCGACGAAGGTCTGGGAAGCTGCATGATAGGCTGGTGTAACGAAAGAAAAGTGCATGAAGTCCTGAACATTCCCAAAAGTAAGCGTGTATTGTTATTTATTCTGATCGGATATTCGGCACAAACCCTTCGTGAAAAGAAACGTAAGGAAAAAGAAGAAATAGTTTCGTACGAAACCTATTGATTTTCTGAAAATATTTTGAACCTAACATTTGTTTTTCCTATTTTTGTTTCCAAATATAAATAACCTCACAAAACCGCACCAATGACACTACAAAAAGACAACAGACTTGCATGGGGAATTACGTTACTCGTATTCGGTATTTTATTTCTTATTAACCAGTTGAGTATATTACCCGATAATATCTCGTCAATGATATTCGACTTTAAAAACTATCCGGTTATCATGGGAGTTATCTTTCTGTTGACCTATAAAAACAAAAATATCGGATTGGTGTTGATTATTGTAGGACTGTTATTCCGTATTTCGGATATCATCCGCTGGACAAGGCATGTCTCCGATCTCATTTGGCCGGTTTTGCTCATTATTGCCGGAGTAATATTGATTTTCGGGAAAAAATCGGGTAAAAAATAGCTCCATGAAAAATGTAGTCATGTTGGGAGCCGGCAATGTTGCTACGCATTTGGCGACGACACTTCAGAAAAACGGTTATCGTATTTCACAGGTTTACAGCAGGACATCCGCTTCTGCCGAAAATCTGGCTAAAAAACTGAAGACTACATTTACCACCGAGATAAACAAAATAGACAAAACCGCCGATATATTTATCTATTGTGTAAGCGATAATGCCCTCGAAACAGTGGTTCAACAGTTCGATCATTCGGAAGGATTACATCTTCATACGGCAGGAAGTATTTCGGTAGATATTTTTAAAAACAAAAGAAGAAATTACGGCGTACTTTATCCGCTTCAAACATTCTCGAAACAAAAGGAAATTGATTTTTCATCAGTACCATTGTTTTTGGAAGCAAACAGTTCTGAGAATATGTCCGAGATAAGACTGATAGCCGGAAAACTGAGTAATAAAGTGTACGAAATTTCTTCGGAGGAAAGAATGAAAATGCATATTTCGGCAGTGTTTGCCTGCAATTTCAGCAATTATTTATACCAGATTGCTTCGGACTTGCTGGGCGAGAGTCATTTGCCATTTGATTTAATGATACCACTGATAGAAGAAACGGTTGCTAAATTAAAGTCGCTGACACCCTATCAGGCTCAAACCGGACCAGCTGTAAGAAACGACAGGAATGTCGTAAACAAACATGTAAAGGCACTTGAATATGACTCTGAAAAACAACTGGTATATCAGTTGCTAAGTGATTTGATAATAAAAAAACATTTTGTCCCGAACAAATAACATGATACTCAAAATACTTGATTTGATACGATATAAAAATTTGCTGTTCATTGCCTTTATTCAATTTGCAATGCACGAGTTGATTTTTACGCCTATATTACAGAAATATGGTTTTACCGAAAGTATCTCGGACAATTATTTGTGGCTGCTGATACTGGCTACCCTTCTGATTGCTGCCGGAGGATATGTGCTAAATGATTATTTTGATCTGAAAATTGATAGGATCAATCATCCCGAAAAACAAATTATCGGCACGGTCATTTCCAAACAAACAGCCATGCTTTTGCATCAGATACTGACTTTTAGTGGCATTTTTGCAGGAATGAGCGTGGCGTGGTTCTCGCGTAGTTTTACACTTGCGTTCATTTTCATTGTTGTTCCTGGACTACTCTGGTTCTATTCTGCCAGTTACAAACGCCAATTTATGATTGGTAATCTAACCGTATCATTCGTAGCCGGCCTATCGGTAATGATTGTCTCCTTTTTCGGACTGGCTTTTCTCAAAAAACAGTTCGGTGATCTGATTTACGAGACACCCATTCCTTCCGAAGTTCAAAGCTGGATAGGAGGTTTTTCGGTTTTTGCTTTTCTTACAACATGGATACGTGAGATTATCAAAGACATTGAAGACGAACATGGCGACAGGGAAATGGAATGCCGTACTATGCCAATTGTATGGGGAATCAAAAAAACAAAATTATTTTTGTACGGATTAATACTCATTGAGATAGTGCTGATTCTGGTGGTTGATCTGCTTTATATTCCCGTCGGTGACAGTTTAACGCTTAAATATTCAATTTTCGGAATTATTATACCGTTTTTTGCGCTTACATTTTTACTGTTCAAAGCAAAACACTCTAACGATTATCATCAGGCTGCCGGACTCACAAAGTTTATTATGCTGACAGGTGTACTGTATAGTTTCGTTTTTTATTTTATAATTGCTAAAGCATACGGACTATTATTGTTCAATATTTTTCTGATAAAATAGCCGTATAAAAAACAATAAGATATGGAATTACTCAACAATCTCAAAAAATATCATATTATTCTCGGCTCACAATCGCCACGCAGAGCAGAACTGTTAAAAGGAATTTTTCTGGATTTTGAAGTGGAAAATATTAATGCAATAGAAGTTTATCCTCCTTCGATAGTCGGCGTAGATATTCCCATGTATTTAGCTGAATTCAAAGCAGCTGCCTACAAAATGAAGATGCAGGAAAACACCTTATTAATTACTGCCGATACAATTGTGTGGCACGAAGGTCAAGTTTTAGGCAAACCCAAAAATAAAGAGCATGCAAAGCAAATGCTTCAAAGCCTGTCAGGCAAAACCCATCAAGTGATTACCGGGGTATGCATCTCTACACTGAAACGGCAAAAAACCTTTCACGTGATTTCAGAAGTGCGATTTTCCAAATTAACCGAAAGCGAAATAGATTTTTATCTCGAAAACTTCCAGCCTTACGATAAAGCCGGTTCGTACGGCATTCAGGAATGGATCGGGTTTGTAGGAGTAGAACACATTAACGGTTCTTACTTCAATGTAATGGGATTACCAGTTCAACGTCTGTATAACGAACTGAAACGCTGGTAGCAGAACACATTAACTGATTTTCACCGTTTTCACTGCCACCCATTTGTTTTTTTCGTTGAAATATTGCATTTCAAGACCCAACTGATTGGCTTCAGCTTCGATCAAGGGTATATCTTCGCGATAAAAGCCGCTCATATACAATTCACCTCCAGCACTTAAACATTCCGAATATTTTTGCATGTCGACCAACAGAATATTTCTGTTGATATTGGCAAGAATAATATCGAAGGCTTTTCCGGCAAGCACTTCCGCACCACCCTGAACAACCTCAATACCCTGTACCTTGTTGAGTTCAATATTTTCGAGAGAGTTTTCGACACACCACTCATCAATATCCACAGCCAAAAGCTCCTTCGCCCCTCTCATGGCAGCAAGAATAGCCAAAACCGATGTCCCGCAACCCATATCAAGTAGTTTCTTCCCACTCAGCTCCATTTTTAGTATTTCGGCAATCATGAGACTGGTAGTTTCGTGATGACCAGTTCCGAAAGACATTTTAGGGTCAATCACAATGTCATATTTTGCCGAAGGCACATCCTTATGAAACGAACTATGGATAACACATTCATTATCAATCACTATTGGCTCGAAAAAATGTTTTTCCCATTCTTCGTTCCAATTCTTAGACGGAACGTTTTCAATCGTATAATTAATTTCAGCCTCAAAAGGAAAGTTCATCACCACATCTTTCAGCTGAACTTCCGAAAAACTATCCAACGGAGCAAAAGCTTCCAGAATTTCGGCATTTTTCACAAAACTATCGAATCCGATTTCGCCCAATTCCTCTACCAGTAAGTCGGCAATATATTCCTGATAAGGTTCAATTCTAAAGTTAACCTGTATAAAGTTCATAATTTAAATTTGAGGGTATTTAATTACTAATGATTAATAACAACTCTGTTTAACACGTTAATGAAAAGAAAGCACAAAAAAATCAGTTATATTTACACAACAAAAATAGTATATTTTAAACCGATATTATGCAATCCGGTAAATGAAATAATCATTTTAATTTAAACACAGAAATGTTGCACCATGAACGGTTGTGGCATAATTATTGTTATTTTTAAAGAAATAAAATCCAACCTAAAAATACAGGAGGAAATATTATGAAACGGAACATTTTATTATTGGTTATTCTAATAACCGCTCATGCACTTATCTTTGCACAAACATACGACGACGATGTTTACATCCGTCCGAGTGTCGCAAAAAATACAAAAATAGAAAAGAAAACTGCTGGCAACCAGGTAAATACTCAAAAACCGAATTACAAAAACGGTGCAAAAGAAATTATCTTTATTGATCGTAATATTGAAACTGCATCCGACTCGTCAGAACTATCCGGCGACACGTTACAGCTTGTTCAAATGAACGATTCGATCGAAAATGACTCTCTCGAAAATCAAGAATCCGGTTACTATCTCAATGGTTTCAAAGGCACCGAATCGGATTTGGAATATGCTGAAAGAATCAGAAAATTTCATAATCCAAAATTCACCATCACCATAGGTGATCCAGGCTATAACGATATTTATTTTCTGGACAATTATGACTGGAATGTATATATTGATGGTAATTATGCATGGGTAACCCCTACATGGACCAATCCTTACTGGTTTGATTATAACTACATGCCTTACAGTTACAACAGTTGGTATTGGCGTACATGGAACTCTCCTTATTATGGTTGGGGATATTCTCCATGGAGTTGGGGATATGGCTGGAATAGTTACTATGGCTGGGGTGGCTATATGGATTATTATGGTTGGGGATATCCTTATTATGGATACAACAACTGGGGATACTATGGCTGGGGTGGAGGATATTACTCAGGATATACTTCAAAAAACAAAAATTACGATGAAGGTACTCGCCGATCGCATTTTAACAATACAGGGAATGCCAATAGTACAATGACGACTAATGCTGGAGGTTATAGTGGATCAAGAAATCAATATACCACTTTAAGTGGAACGAGATCGGCCGCTACTACTACCAGAAACGGGGGTACTACCACTATGAATGCCAGTTCAAACACAACATCAAGGAGCGATTATAACAGAAACACTGCTTCGGGTACCGATAGAAATGTAAGAGTTGTAAATCCGTCAAGACCAACGGGTACTGCTACTTCAAGAAGTAACTATGTAAGCACTCAAAGCAGAACCGGATTTGACATAAACCGTAATAACAGAAGTAGTTATTCTACAAACGACAGAACTACCTATTCCCCCAATAACAGAAGTACTTATTCCAATCAAACAGGCACAACAACATCAGTACCTTCAGGAGGATCAAGAACAACTTACACACCGGCAAATACAACAACGAGAACTACATTTTCGACGGGTAG
>WSSedL1CaDRAFT_10001446_pt1 | contig 13760 bp, 12 predicted proteins | sample WetSurSL1Cattail_FD_9464 | JGI IMG/M metagenome (IMG submission 9464)
ACAAACCATATCCATGTGACTTTGTAAAACAATAACCGGTTTTTGTTCCATACCTTTATCGGCAGGCCTTGTTATCAAAATATTACCGGCTGCATCCTTCTTTGCCGGAAGGTGGTGGTCTTTCGCAAAGTTTAATAGGAATTCAATAATTTTTTCTTCTTTTTTAGAAGGGCGCGGAACTTTGGTTATTTCATGAAAGTATTTCCATATTCCTTGTGGAGTAAGCTCTTGAAAGGTATTCATAATGCATTGTTTTATTCATACAAAGATAATAGTAAATTTGCAGCATTTAACATAACAATGCGAACCTGAAAATGTTTTAGAACCTAAATTTTCAGGTAATTTGCATATCATAACTATAAAATTATAACAAGTGAATTTTTGTGATTTTTTGCCGGGTGTTATCGAGGCTTCTCTAAAAGCCGGAGAAGAAATAATGCGGATTTATAATAACGAAGAATATCAGGTAAAACAAAAAGAAGATAGCTCTCCGGTTACCCAGGCTGACTTGCGCTCATCCGAGATTATTTGCGATAGCCTCCGGACTTTTAATTTTCCGGTTATAACCGAAGAAATTGAAGTTCCGCCTTATGAAGTGCGCAAAAACTGGCAGAATTACTGGCTTGTAGATCCATTGGACGGCACAAAGGAGTTTATCCGCCGGAACGGTGAGTTTACTGTAAATATTGCCCTTATTAGCAACAATATACCCGTGCTGGGAATTATTTATGTGCCGGTTACCGATACGTTGTATTACGCTGTAAAAGGTGAAAAGGCCTTCAAATTGAAGAATGCTTCTAAATTTGAATTGCCAGAAATAATAAGAAATGCCCAAAAGTTGGAATCTGTTTCAGCCCGCGAAATACCTGTAGTTGTTACTAGTCGTTCGCACTTAAATTGCGATGCTGAAAATTTTATCCGGAAGCTAAACGTTAAATTTGGGGATATTTCCACCGTTACATCCGGATCGTCTGTAAAACTTTGTTTGTTGGCTGAAGGGGTGGCCGATATTTATCCTCGTTACGGAACTACAATGGAGTGGGATACCGCCTCAGGGCAGGTTATTGCAGGGGAATATGGATTTAAACTCCTTTCTTCTCAATGTTCTGAATTGCAATATAATAAACCCGATTTGAGAAACCCCGGATTTATTGCATATAATCCATCGGCCTTTAATTTGGAAGATATTCTCTGAAAACCGCTATAAATGTTGGTTTGTTTATAGAAATTTGTATATTTATTTTCTATAATCTAACAACGATATGAGAAAAATTTCCTGTTTATTATTATCAGCTTTATTAACTATTTCATTATTAGTCTCTTCATGTAAAGATGATGAAAATGATTCTTCCGATTTGTATAAGGAATTGAATGAATTTATCTGGGTGGGACTATACCAGTATTATTTGTGGGTAGACAATGTTCCGCAGCTCAATTATGGCAATTATTCTTCTGATGCGGCCTGGAGATCATTTTTATATAAAAATACGGATTCGGAAGCTTTTTTCTATAGTTTGCTTTACAAATACGGTGAAGTTGACCGCTTTTCATGGATTGTTGATAATTATGAAGAACTGGAAGCTTCTTTTGAAGGAATTACGAAATCTTCGGGTGTTGAATTTGGATTTTCTCCTTTGCGCGATAATAAATATGCCGCTGTTGTATTATACACTGTTAAAAATGGTCCTGCATACAGGGCTGGGTTGAAACGTGGCGATATTTTCAGCCAGATTAATGGCCAGGATATTACCTCTTCAAATTATTCGGTAGTATATGGTTCTGATGCTTATTCATTAAGCTATGCAACCATTACCGACAGCGTAGCATCGTTAACCGGTAATACCGTTTCTCTGTCAACGGAAGAAGTTTATGAAGATCCGGTTTATTTAGATACTGTTTATTCTATTAACAATAAAAAAATAGGATATTTGGTGTATAACGGGTTTATGTCTGATTATGACCAGGAGCTCAATAACGCTTTTGCAACTTTTAAAAGCTCTGGAATAGATGAACTTATCCTCGATTTACGTTATAATCTGGGAGGTTCCGGACAATCGGCAACTTATCTGGCCAGTATGATTTATGGTACCGATACTACCGACATCTTTTATAAAATGCAGTGTAACGAACTGTTTGGTAATTATATTATTGATAATTACGGAGAAGATGAATTAAATACCTATTTCTGCGATTACATTACTGATGAAAATACAGGAAGTAAGACGGCTTTAAATCGTTTGAATTTAAGTAAGATTCATATCATTGCCACAGGCTCATCGGCTTCTGCCAGCGAATTGGTTATTAACTGCCTGAAACCCTATATGAATGTAACTATGGTAGGTTCTACAACTTATGGTAAAAACGTAGGTTCTATGACTATTAAAGATTATAAAAGTGATGGAACATTAAATCCGGACCATAAATGGGCCATGCAGCCTATTGTCTTTAAAGTTTCTGATAAAAATGGAAATTCCGATTATGCCTCAGGTCTGACTCCCGATATTTATGCCCGCGAAACAAGGGAAAATATCAAAACTTTAGGCGATACATCCGAGATTTTGTTAAAAACAGCCTTAAAAGATATTTTTGGCGTTGTTTCTTCTCAGAATAAGTATGTTAGTGACTTGAGAAGTATGGTACTTTCTAAGGAGTTCAGGCCATTCGCATCGGAATTGTATATTAAACCTGAAAAATTCGGGGTGAATAAATTTAAACATTCCAGCTTTAAATAAAATTTTGAGTGAACATAAAAATATAGTTCTTAGTGCTTCGCGGATGACCGATATGGTTGCGTTTTATCCGCTTGAATTGATTGAAGAGGTAAATAAGAGAATTGAAAAAGGTTTTTTTATTCATACCCTTGTAATCTGGACCAAGCATCCCCGAAGTATCTTTCTTGAACCTGTATTTTCATTCTTGAATACGTTAAAATATCGGGGTACTCAATTGTTTATACATCTTACCATTACCGGAATGGGCGGAGTTATGGCTCTGAAAGATTTGCAAGAACATCCGGTTTTGTTTGAACCACACGTACCTGATTTTAAGGATTCTCTGGAAATAATTTCTGAGTTGATAGCATTTGTGGGTAAAAGCGATAGAATACGCTTACGAATTGATCCTTTAATCCGGATTCGTGATTCTTTTGGAACGGTTTATTCTAATCTACCTGTTTTTGAAACTATTGCAGAGTCTGCTGCTTGTAAAGGAATTACAAATTTTTCATTTAGTTTTTTAGAAAAAGGATGTCATAAAAAGGTAGATATGAGATTTTTAAACAAAGGCTTGGAAATACTTAGTCCCAATGAAGAAGAGCGGGAGAGGACCTCTCAATGGCTTTCCGGCATAGAAAATAAATACCAAATTTGTATTAAAGCATGTTGTGTTCCCGGATTTAAAGTTTCGGCATGTATCGATGGGCTTTTCCTGGAACAAATTCACAATCAACAACTCCGGGTGAGTCATAAAATGCCGAAAAGCCGTGCCTTGTGCGGATGTACCGAATCTGTTGATATTGGAGGATGGCCGCCTAAAAAATGTGCATCCGGTTGTTTGTATTGTTATGCTTCTCCAAAACTGGATAAATGCTAATAAATAAGCCCAATGATGTAACATTTGAAACTTATTATCGTTTAAATTTATAAAATAAAAAAGTATGAAAACCAGAATTTTATTATTGTCAGCGTTGTTTGGGGCATACTTAGTTTTTGTTAGCGGTTGCAAAGACGATGAGGATGATTCCTTTAAAGCGCCATCATCAAGCTGTTTTGAGATGGATTTTTCATTTTCAACTATGCAAAAATCTTTTGCAGACAGTTCTGATTATGAGAATTATTTAACAGCCAAGAAAATTATTGATTTCTGGTCTGTTGAAATAGATCAATATACCGTTTTACCCTTTAAAACTTACAGTCATATCTTGAGTACAGAATCTACCAATGAAAATAGCGGATATGACTGGACTGTTAATTTTTCTATTGGATCTTCTGATTTTCTGGGCTATATGTATGCAAAATCTTCCGATTCTATTAGTTGGGAAATGGATATAGCTACTGTAGGCACTAATTATAATTATTTGTATTGCGAAGGTAAATCAACTCTTGATAAAACCAGTGGATGGTGGGTTATTTATAATCCTATAAACGAAAAGGAAACTCCTGTAATTAAGGTTAACTGGCATTATCAGAGCGACGACTCCTGTAAGCTTAAATATACAATACTCTACTCAAATGACAATTATTATGGGAGTTATATAGAGTATGTAAAATCAAATAACACATCAACAAACCGGTATTATTCTACTTATATTAATAATTATTCGGAATCTGAATTTAGTAATAAGGTAATTAGGATAGATTGGAATAGTTCGGGTAAAAATGGTCAGATTGAAATAGATGATACTCTTTTGGGGAGTTGGGATAATAATTGTTACGATTTATAGCAACTTTGAATATATCCAATTAAAAAAGAGGTTGTCTTAGGTTTATAAGACAACCTCTTTTTATTTAATTACATAATTCCAAATTCTTAGAATTGTTTTTAATAGCTTCGTTTTTCTTCTCTAATTCCAAATTGAAAAAAGACATAAGGTTGTTTAGTTTAGCAGCGTATTCGTCAAGTAAGTCTGCTGTACTTGCCATTTCTTCAATTGATGATGCTGTATTTTGAACAGCCGTATTTAATTCTCCTAATGCAGTGTTAATTTGATTAGCGCCAATATGCTGTTCACTTGATGCGTTTGCAATCTCATTGATTGAAAAGATGGTATCTTGAATTTGGGATGAAGTTAAATTAAATGCTTTATCGGCATCCAGGGCAACATTTACGCTTTGAGAAGATAAAGACTGAATTTCATTTGCAGCTAATTTACTCTTTTCAGCTAATTTCCGTACTTCTGAAGCAACAACCGAAAAACTGCGGCCGTTTTCTCCAGCTCTGGCTGCTTCTACAGCTGCATTTAACGATAATATATTGGTTTGGAAGGCAATATCGTTTATTATGTTTATTTTGTTTGCAATTTGATCTACTGCTCTTTTATTTTCAATAGAGGTATGTTGCATTTTTTCCAGATGTTTTTTTATTAAGCTCGTTTTTGAATTGGTGTCATCAACAATGTCAGCATTTGAAAGTATTTTTGCAATAATTTCTTCCATAGACGATGAAATTTCTTCTATGGCAGATGCTTGCTCGTTAACATTTTGAGAAAGCATTTGTGAGCTTTTGTTTACCTCTGCGCTGGAATTTTTTAATACAGTAACGGTTGATTTAATTTCATAAATAATATCCTTCAATCTTTCGGATAATATTTTTACAGAATTTTCAATTTGATCTATTTCATTTTTATTGGTTCCTTGGTTTAATTCTGTAAACTCTATATTTAAATCTCCATTTGAAATTTGTTCTAATTTGTCTGAAAGGTTTTTTAATGGTTGTTTTATCAATTTAAGAATTAAATAAAAGGCCGTGAAAATAAATACAAAACAGAACGGGATAGCCCACAGGCAATGAATTAAACCTTTACTTGCAACAAAAAAAGCGGCCCAGGGCATGCTTAGAAAAATAAGCAACATTATCAATCCAATTTTAAAAACTACGGTGTTTTTAAAGAGTAATCTAATAAAAAAGTAATAAGGTGGGACAATTGCTAAAAGTACAAGGGCGAATATAATTGTTATGTCCATAATTTAATAATTAGTCAATTCAAATATTTTATCAGTCAGTAAATTAAGAGGCTGTGTAAAAAGTTTTAAAATTGAGCTGAATTACAAATTCAGCTCAGCGCCGAAGCTTATAAACCAATGTGTTGCGCTCGGTGGAATTTGCAATTCCGCCGTAAAAATTGACTTTTTACACAGCCTCTAATAATTAATGGTTATTTATTTCTAATGAAAGTCAAACAAAAATAATATATGTTATTAAATACACCATTTAATAACAGCAGAAGATATTGACCAATTAGCTCCTTGATCGCCAAAAACTATAATATCCCCTTTTTTAATTTTTCCCTTAGATACAGCATCAGCAAGTGTTACAGGAATACTGGCACATTTCATGCAGGCATAATCCCAAATGGTATCGTGAACTTTTGTATAATCGACGTCTAAGTTTTTAGACCAGATAACATTTAATCCAAAAAATTGTTGTCCAAAAACATAGCAATCAACATCTTTGGTTGATTTTGAAAGAACTTTAAGACTTTCTTTAATGGAGTAGGGGATGTATTGTTCCAGAGCAGGAATGTCTCTTTCAAAACTGTTGGGTGCTATATATAGGTAAGGACGGATATCCCATTCTTTGGTGCCATAATTCGGGTAACCTCCACTTATTCTTACTCCTGCAGCAGAAACGCATTCTTTAGACATCAGGTGGAACGATAGTAAACCTTCATTAGCTCCAACTTGTTCTAAAACAACAGCTCCTGCGCCATCTCCCATAAAAAGAGCTTCGCTGGTTGAACAATCCATGCTGCTCACAATAGTTTCACTGGTTACTACCAGAACTTTTTTATAAAAACCACTGCCTATAAAAGATGCACCCGTAATAAATGATGGTAACCATCCGTTAAAACCACAGTCGATATTAAATGAATTTGCATTAACTGCGCCAATTTCAGTTTGTACATAATTAGCTACAGGCGGTGCCAATCTCGATAAATCTTTGCAGCTCGAAGTGTATAATACAAGATCCAGACTCGCAGGATCAATATTATAATCTTTAAGGGCTTTTTTAGCTGCTTTTACAGCCATTTCCATAGCTGATTCATTTTCAGCTACTCTTCTTTCATTTTTTGCAAAATGCGGATCCGTTCCAAAGAAGGCTTCTTCCTGAGGGGTAAGATGTACGTTTACAAAATCTGAATTTTTTACTACTTTGGGAGGAACATACATTCCAATACCAACAATACCTACAGGAACGTTAGGTTTTACAGCATAGCTGCCAGATAATTTTGGATCAATTTTTACAGAATTCATTTGCAAAATTTTTAGTTTGATTTGTAGTTAATAAAATATTGTTAATTAATTCTTTACTCATTTGCATGATAATACAGATATGATTTTCGCCAGCTCCCGAGGAGGCAAATATTACTTTATCGTCAGCTTTTATAAGTCCAAGTTCAATGCTTTCCAATAAATTTACAGCGGCAGAGCAGGTAGCTATATTTCCGTATTTTTTAAATGTTTGATGAAATTTTTCAACAGGCATTCCAATGGATTCGCGCCACACTTCTCCGGCCCATTCAACAGGCTGATGTGTTGCCAGAAAATCCATATCATTAACCGTAAATCCGGCCTTTTCCAAACTTTTTTCAACAACAAATTTTAAATCTGTAGCTGCATTCTGCGCGATTTCTTTATTGGCTGCAGGATTGTAGAAGGTTACAAAAGCCTGTGAATAATCCGGACCTGAATCCAATTTCCTTAATAATAAAGGTTCTCTGCGCTGATATATAATGCCATCGTGGCGGCTACCGTGACTCAAGGAATGAGATGCAATATATCCTGTTCCTTCTTTAGTAGCTGTAACTATTGCAGCTACTGCAGCATCACCAGTGTCTACACTAAAATGAGTGGAACGGTCATTTACATGCGAATCAATATAACTGGAAACAATTAAAATTTTCTTTTTTATTCCGGATTGTATTAAAGCACACGCTATTTCGGTCATAGTAACAAATGACGAACAACAAGTGTCAACACCATAGGCTCCGGCATTTTTCAATTTTAGTTTATGCTGTAATAACGATGCATTTTCAGGTAGCGGACGATCGGGTACCTGGGAGTGGGAGATAACCAAATCAATTTCATCCGGATTAATGTTGCCACAGCATATTGCCATTGCTCCGGCTATAGTCTCTGCATCGGAAGGTAACATTGGATGCGGATAAATTGAATTACTAACAGAAGCGGGATCTAAAGGAACCCTTCTTCTTTCTTCTGTTCCCTGAAACGGATCTTTTTGCTTTTTTTCAGACAAACTGTTTAACCAAGCCTGGTACCAGGGTTTACTAATCCAACCGTCTTCATTGGTTTCAACAGAACCTGGAAGCGTTTCATTTTCACGAATAAAATTAATGTAATCTTTGGGTAATAACGTGTGTGAGTCAAGAAATTGTACAAGTTTACTAGAAAACGAACTTGTAAGTTTTTTAGCAGGTAAGAAGGCCGATAAGGATACTAACCCTGCTTTTGATAAGGCATTATTCATACAATTTTAGTTTAAAATACTATTCACCTCACTATACCATTATGCAATATTATTACACATCTGCATTGCATAATGTAAATAAATTCCCCTACAGATGTTATAAACACCGTAAAAATTATAAATCCTTAATTTTATAAAATTTTACTTCTGCGATTGGATAAATCTGTAGTTATAAAATATAATGTTTAATTTTAAATAGATTTTAATAAAACTACTAAATATTTCTATTGCTTTATAAGTAGCTATATAGTAAAAGGTTTATTTAGGTTGTTTTATTAGAGTTGTTTAAATTTTACCCATGCAAGTTAATAATAAATCGAATAAATGGTTCTTTTTAGTATTCTTTTTTTATATAAAAAAAGAAACAAAACTTTTGATTGTCACTATTTATATGGTATTCATTATTTGAGTATTAAAATTTTTAGTTTAATTAAACTTCATAATAATCGTGTTTAATAACATGTTTTGTAACCCATTTTTAATGAAATAATTTACTCACGTTTTAATGTATACTCAGTATTAATTTAATCTGTAATTAAAATTAATTTTATAGATTGTACCTTCATTTTTATAACATAATTTTCAGTAAAATGAGCGAATTTGATAAGGTTGCAGCTGATTGGGACAATAATCCGGTACATATTAACAGATCGGAAGCTATTGCAGAGTCTATAAAGAATTTTGTTCCTCTCCATAATAATATGAATGCTTTGGAATATGGAGCAGGCACCGGACTTCTTAGTTTTTTCCTTGCCGACAGATTAAAAGGAATTACCTTAATGGACAATTCAAAAGAAATGGTTTCTGTTGTTGAAAGAAAAATAAAATCCTCCGGAATGACGAAATTTGAGCCTTTATTTTTCGATTTGGAACATAATGATTATAGCAAACAGAAATTTGACTTTATATTTAGCCAAATGGTGCTTCATCATGTAAGTGATGTTAATCAACTAATTAGAAAATTTTATGGTTTATTGAATCCCGGTGGATATCTGGCCATAGCCGATTTGTACAAGGAAGATGGCTCTTTTCATGGTGAACATTTTACCGGCCATAAGGGTTTTGATGTTGAAAATCTTAAAATAATGACCGGATTGGCAGGTTTCTTCAATATCAGGGCTGAACCATGTTATACACTTACTAAACCAACAGATAAAGGGATAAAAGAATATCCAATATTTTTATTGGTAGGATGTAAATAATGTTAAAATCAGGAACCTTTAAAGATTCAGGTTCCTGATTTTTGACACCTTAATTTTTATATTCGTACGCGCCAATATCTGGTGGCGTTTTCCGTGTTTCACCCCGCTGATCGGTTGTTGGAGCTCCGGTACTGGTTCCTTTTCCGATAGCCGGACTGCTTGATGGCAATGCCATGGTTTGTGTTGGTCCGCCATTGTCTGATAAACCTTCAAGTAAAGCATCGGTGGTTAAAACTGAGGATGTAATCCAGTAATCAGTTCCGGATCCGTAAATTCCTGTAAATGTCGAAGGATATTGCATATTTCCTGCATTAACAGTTAAGCTGGTTTGTTTATTTATAACCGCCCCACCATAAGGATTGCTTTGGTATCCGGTACCTACAAGATTTTTATAAAATAAATTATTGGTAAGTGTCAGATTTCCATCATTAAAAATGGCACTTGCAAAATTGCCGGCCCGGTTCTGAGAAAAGGTACAGTTGGTTATAGAGGTGGTATTTCCGACTATCAGGGCACCTCCCAATCCATTATCTCCGTCAACGGCAAAATTCTTGTAAAATGTGCAATTCGTGATGGCGGCATCAACATTATAGGTCCATATACCACCCCCCTGAACCGGAGAGCTGTTATTAGCAAATGTTGAGTTTGTTACAGCTAAATCGCCATTCATAATGTAACAGGCTCCTCCTTTGTCAACGCTGCAACTGTTTGAATCGAAGGTTGTTTTGTTTATCGAAATGTAACTATTGGTATTACTGTAAAATATTACATTAACCGCCCCGGCCTGATATCCTGCTGTATTATTAATAAATTTGCATCCACACAGAGTGATATATTTGTTGGTGGTTCCGTTCTGATCTACCCCGTCTACATAAATAGCGCCTCCTGAACCTCCTTTATCATAAGTTCCGCCGGTTCCTGTAGCAGCATTGCTGTCAAATACACAATTAATAAAGGTCATGGCACTTCCTATTGTTCCCACGGCACCTCCGTTAGCACCTTTATTTGAAGTGAAATTACAATTCGCAAAAAGCACATCGCTATAACAAATGGTATGAACAGCTCCACAACCGTCTGACGCAGAAGTAGGCCCCGAATTATTCCCAAAATTTACATTTAAAATTTTCAGAGAACCATAGGCTCTGCCATAAATAGCCCCACCTCCAAGCTCATTGCTGTTTGACGTTGCTTTCCCGTTTATTAACGACATGTTTTGTAAGCAAAAAAGAGTTCCTACGCTTTGACTTGAGGCCGATTGTTTATCAAAAATCCTGTATGTACTCTGGCCGTCAATAGTTAGCAACCCTTTACCATCAAAAACTACTTTTTTGTTTGGGATGGTTATGGATGAAGTTAATTGAAGCGAAAAGGCACTGGTTCCTCCATTAAATACTATTGTGCCACCCTGGTTTATTAATGTTTGCAAAGCTTCCTGAGTGCAACTGGCCGGAGTTCCGGTTCCCCATTGTTTTGCCCCGGAGGTATCTTCAGCCTCAGGTACATCGCACACAGCTTCCGGAACATCAAAACTTATAGTTGAATGGGTTGATGTTCCCGAATCTTTTTTACAACTGTAAATGGACAATATTCCGCTTAAAAAATATACACTAATTACTTTAGCCTTCAAATTCTGCATATAACTACGATTTAATTAATAATAAACTATTTACACCTTTTTGGAAACCAGCCTTTCTTTACGCGTTCTTCCTGTTCAATAATTTCTCCAATTCCCCAGAAAAATGTAAAGCCATTAATTCCTAATATTGAAGATATTACCAGGTTTTTAGTAAGGAGAGATCCTACCATAGAAACGATACCTATCAGACAAAAAACTACCCAGAATTTCTTCGAAAACCAGTATTCGGCTTTGATACATAACCACCGGGAAAATGCTATGATGCAAAATGTTGAAAAACCGATAATTAGCCCTGTAAAATTGAAGCCCGAAGAAAATAAAATTACAATCAAAACAATACCATTCGTATACATTCTGTTTGGATTTCGCTTTGCCTGTCCATGCAACACTCTTTTATGCTGTTTGAATATTTCGTGAGTACTCCAAAAAAGACTAAAACCGGTTACGCCTAAAACTAACGTTCCAATGGTATTTTCAACGTATAGAGAGAGAATGGAACAAAAAAGTCCTAAAACAAAAAATATCCACCATACTTTTTTGCCCCAGTAATATTCTGTTTTAGCGACTATAGGATGAAAAATTCCAATATTCAGAAAGGCAATTGCCCCTAATAAAAGTCCGTATAAATTTAAATTGCCCAGCATCTGTCTGATATTTAAGTATTATTTTAAAGTTACATCCCAAACTTTAGCTTTTTTAGAGCTGCCATCCGGACCTTCAACATAAAGGTTTACAATATATTGTCCACCTTTAGCGTATACGTGAATCGGATCTTGTTCATTGGAAAAGGTTCCATCTCCGAAATCCCATTTCCAGGTAGTTATTTTGCCTTCAGATTTATCTTTAAATGCAACGCTGCGTTTATCATAATCCAGAATGCTGAAAGTCCAGTTTGCTTCCAATTTTTTTCTATAACAAGCTTCTGTAGGCATAAGTTTAAAGGGCTGTAAAAATTGGGCATCGCCAAAGAATTTGTGTTGTTTCGCGATACTCCAAAAACCATTGTTTTTCTCGGCATTTACATTGTCAAAATCAATAACAGCCCAGGCTAAGCCAATAATTTTATTTTCGGTTAAAATGGATTCAACGGCGCGAGACGGTCCTTCGGGACCCGCATAATCAAATGGCGTAATCCAAAATTCAAGGGTGAGTCTGCCGGCTTCTCCCGGTTTGAAATTATAATGGTAGGCCGCATTAGCCCAGGGTAACTCTTTAATCCATGGCTGACAACCCCATGCCAGGCACCAGTCTTCGTCTTTTGCAGGTGTGAAAATATGATAATTCTGGGCCTGAACGCCATGATAACCGTAAAATGTATCCCAACTATCAATTTTACCTTTTAAAGGATGAAATCGATCGATAAATGTTCCGGCAGAACGATCGCCATCAACAACCACTTCAAATATATCGTGATGTAAACCGGGTTTGCTAAAATCCCAGTAATTATCATAAGCTTCGTACAAAAAATACAACCGGTTTAAGCCTTTAACCCAACCAACTTTCACTTTTATACTTAAATTATTAGTGTCGAGGGTCGAATAGAGATTGAAATCCTCATGTAATTTGTCATTCCCAACTATATAGCTGGCCGGAACCATATCCCAGTCCGATGCATTCCCGTCTACACAAGGTATAGCGTTTGCCGGAAACTGAAATATTTTAAAAATACTGTCGGTGTTTTCAGTTTCCTGCGATTTAATGAATTGAATTGCTGTAAATAAGAATATTAAGCTTAATATGGATTTCCCTATTAATTTCATTGTGTTTATCATTAGGTGTTTAGTAACCATCGCTAACAGAATTCCTTAATTTTTAGGAATTTTCTATATTTGTACTTAGCTAACTCTTTATTGATACCTTAAATAAACAAATTATTAATGAAATTTACAAAAACTACAATTTTTAGCTTGATAATACTGGCAAATTCTGCATTAAGTTTTGCCCAGAATGCATCTAAGCAGGTTACCGACAGCAATACTCCAATGTATTTAATTCCGCCGGACTATCCGGTTCCGTATGGAATTCCGGACAGCAGTTCGGTTAAGTCGGCCATCGACCGGATTTATAACTTTTTAAATTCATGTACTCCCACTCAATTAAAAAACAAATTAACCGGTAATTATATAACCGATTTTAGTAAACCGGATACTTCAGCTATAATTGAGGCAGGTACCTTCAGGCTTACAAGTTATGAGTGGGGTGTAACATACGGAGCCATGTTAAAAGCTTCAGAGGTAACCGGTAATTCAAAATATGCCGATTATACAAAGCTTCACCTTGATTTTTTAATGAAATGCTACAATTATTATAAAATATTATGGGATAAAGGGTTTAAAGAACGAAATCCGTTTGCAAGAATCATTGAACCTAAAGCCTTGGATGATTGCGGGGCGTTAAGCTGTTCGTTTATTAAAGAGGAAAGGCAAATATCCAAAGATGATTATACACCCATCATTAAAACCGGTGTGGATTTTATAAGAACCAAAGAACACCGTTTAGCAGACGGAACACTGGCAAGAATGCGTCCTCAGGCAAATACAGTATGGCTCGACGATATGTATATGGGAATTCCCTGTATGGCTCAAATGGGAGCACTCACCGGCGAATCAGTTTATTATGATGAAGCAGCAACTCAAATTCTGAAATTCGCAGAAAAAATGTTTGTGCCCGAAAAAGGATTGTTCAGGCATGGCTGGGTCGAAGGTATGGCTACCCAT
>WSSedL1CaDRAFT_10001447_pt1 | contig 13757 bp, 11 predicted proteins | sample WetSurSL1Cattail_FD_9464 | JGI IMG/M metagenome (IMG submission 9464)
GACCCGCACGGATTCCACGTCGAGCGCGGCGCGGTTGATGATGGCCCCCGCAGCGCGGGCGGCTTTCACCGCCACATTGATCATTGGGTGCAGATTCGGAGAGTTCATGGTGGCTCGGTAGTGACCATGCTGGCTGGCGGCATGGTGAGTTGTGGAGTGGCACTGCACCCTCTCAGGGGCAGCGACAATCGGGCTATTTTAACGGCCCACCATGAAGACCCGATTCATCCTGATCAACACCAGCCACGCCGGCAATGTCGGTGCTGCCGCCCGCGCCATGAAGACCATGGGTTTTGACGATCTGGTGCTGGTGGCACCGCGCTGGCCCAATGTGCTCAGGCGTGAGGAAACCATCCAGCGCGCCAGCGGCGCCACCGATCTGCTCAAAAACTGCCGCATTGTCGACACCCTTGACGAGGCACTCGACGGCATGAGCCACCTGTGCGCCACCGCCATGACCCCGCGCGACTTCGGCCCACCCACGGTGCGCCCGCGTGAACATTTCCAGTCACTCTTAAAAAAAGAGCTACTCGCCCAATCAGAACAAGGTCTAGAGGCCGAAAAGGCATCAAACTCTGGGGTGGCCTTCCTGTTTGGTTCGGAGCGTTTTGGTATGGCCAACGAGGACGTCTACCGCTGCCATGTGTGTCTGAGCATTCCCAGCAATCCGCAGTTTGGTTCACTCAACCTGGCTGCTGCGCTGCAGGTGATTGCCTATGACTGGCGTGAGGCGCTGGGCGGCTATCCTGTAACCCAGGCCACTGCCGTGCCTAGCCTGGCCGATGCCGCGCAAGTGGCAGGCATGCTGGCCCATCTGGAGCAGGCCTTGGTGGCGATCGACTTTCTCGACCCGCAGGCTCCCAAAAAACTCATGCCCCGGCTCAACCAGCTGTTCAACCGCGCCGGTGTCACCCAGGAAGAAATCCACATCCTGCGTGGTATGGCCAAGATGATGCTCAAAGCAGCGCCTGACAACGCTGCTGCGAAGAACCATTAACCCGCACGCGGTGAGAATCAGGGAAGGATATGACGCCACCGCCCGAAGCAGCTGAAGCTGAGCGTGGGCTGTGCGTGGCATTGACGCATAACCTGCGGCCACGCGCAAAAGGATTGAGCTTGTCGATACCGTTCAAACACTCATTCAAGTTGGGAGGTACTTCCTATGTAAAAAACAGAATTTTCTGACAGCCGTTCTGGCAAAAATTCCTCGATACTTCATGAGCAAGCGATGTCGTGCTTGTGCGTGATGATGCTTAACTTTCATGAAATCCACTGCTTCCCCCCATGACAACGAACGTTGCGTTGTCAATCTCTCTTGTTCACGCATGCTGCCATTGTTGGCCGTGGCACTTGGCCTGTTTCTCGGTGGCTGCGCGGGGCTACACCCCACGCCCAAAGAGTCGAGTGCTGTTGTTGGTGAAAAGACGCAACGTGATGGTGGCGAATTGCCCTCGGAAGTCAAGGAGCTGCTTGAGCAGCCCAACATCGACCCGTTAACCCGCTATCTGGATCGCCATGGCTCGGAACGTTCTGCTTTAACGGATCAGGTCCGCAAAGAGCGTGACAAACGATGCACGGTGATCGCAGACAGTTATGCAGCCAGGGATAAAACGGCAGCCAACCTGGAAAAACTCGAAAAAGGTTATCGCTACTCCTGCCCGGCAGCTGTACAAGCCTTTGCCGCGCAGGTTAACCATGGTGTTGCAGAAACAAAGCCAGTGGAGATGGCTCAAGGTGGCTCCTCAGTAGCAGCAGCATCGCCAGCACCGGCGCCGAGTGCCGTAGCAGACAAAGCCGCCATCGAAAAATGTTATTTGCCGTTTGCCATCAAAAACTACCGTGAAGCCCATGATGCTTGCGGGATTCCCGCTGCAATGGGTGACGCGCGAGCCCAGTACAACCTGGGTTTCAGTGCTCGCGTATTGCAGTTGTATCCAGAGGCGGTGAAATGGACCCTGCGCGCGGTGGATCAGGGTTTGCCTGAGGCGCAATTGCACCTTGGCATGTTGTATCAGCGTGGTCAGGGCTTGCCCGTGAGTCCGACCAAAGCCGTGCAGCAATTTGAACGGGCCGCTGCACAAGGTTTGGCCGAGGCGCAATACATGGCTGGCCTGATGTATTGCTGCGGGGATGGCGTGAAACGGGATTCTGCACGGGCGCTGCGCTGGTTTACACAGGCGGCAACCCAGGGGCATGGCAATGCGCAACTGAATTTGGGGCGCATGTATGTTCAAGGTGAGGGCGTGGCCATAGACAAAGAAAAGGGGCGCAAATGGTTGCTTGCCGCCGCAGAGCAACGTGTGCCTGAAGCCCAATACCAATTAGGCAAGATGTACACGCAAGGCGGCGGCGTGGCTGCCGACGATGTACAGGCCTATATTTGGTTTAGCTTGGCTTTGGCAGGAGGCTACAGCGACGCCGCCGCACCGCGCGACAAAATCGCGCGCAAATTGTCGCCCGAGCAGCTTGTGAATGCCCAGCAACGCTCACGCCGCATGCAAGAAGGCATGCACTGATGACTTCGTTTCAGACAAACCCGAGCATGCAACAAACATCATCCCCCCGTTTCAACATGACGCGTGCAATAGGCACCGCCGGTACAAAAACGCTTGATTTGCTGAAACGCCAGGAAATTCCGATTCAGTCAGTCAAGAAGCTTCTTATGCTGATTCTTTTTCTGCTGGTTGCACTGTTTCTGGCAGGAATAGGGGTCATGTCCTCGCTCAACCTCAGCTATTCACAAGACGCGATGTCAACGTTGCGGGCGCGGCAAATCAATGAGACTTTCCACAGCAGTCTTGACCGAATCGACGCGAGTCAACTGATCATGGAGAAAAACGCCGAAGCATTGGCGCGCCTGGGTGAGTTGTTCTACAGCTTGAACCGGCAAAATGGGCAGGATCGCCGTGCCGGACTAGAAGCCGCATTGGTCAAAAAAATCCAGGATTTCCCGGAGGCCTCTGGTGGTGGGATCTGGTTTGCGCCGAACGCGTGGTCTGCCGGCTCCCCGCTGTTTGCTGCTTATGCGGGCTGGAAAAACAACACCGTTCAATTGGTGCCAGCCTATAACGCGAGTGACTACAACTACCCCAAACAATCTTGGTATCAATCTGCGCTGGAGGTTTGGCGCAATGACAAGATGGCAGATGCGGAGCCATACCAGTGGACGCCCGTCTACTACGACACGATTCAAAGTGACGGCCTCGTCACGGTGTCAACACCGATGCGGGACAAACAGGGGCAAACCATCGGCCTGGCAACCATGTCATGGCGCACCGGCGAAGTCATCCGGCTTGTCAGTGGTGTCAATATCACGCCTGGCAGTTTTTCTTTCCTGGTTGACCGCAACAAACACTTGCTGTCGAGTATTTCGCAGGCAACAGACCCATCCACGGGACAGGTGTTGATGGATGCACTGTCGAAACAGGAATTCAGCTCATCTGCTGCCTCTGTAACCGCATCCTCCTTACCTGTTGGGCAGATTCAGTGGCCCATGTTGACACGTCAGATGGATGTCCAAGGACGTTCATACGTCATGTATCTGTCGCATACCCGCACGGGCATGGTGTTTGGCATGGGCGTACCACAAGACGAAATTAATGCCGTACTGGAACCCATGCGTAGAACCAACTATCGCATTGCCGTTGCCACCGCTCTGGTGTTGCTGGTGCTGTCGGGTGTGATCTTGTTTGTTGTTGCCAAAATCCTGCGCCTGCTGGAGACCTTGTACACAGACCGGCTCACCGGCCTGCCCAACCGGGTCAGGTTGCTGCGCGACACAGAAACACCTCATGATGAGAGCCTTATCCAAGTCAATATTGACGCGTTCAAGGAAATCAACGATTTTTATGGCCACCATTGTGGTGATTACATTCTGAGATCGGTTAGCCAAAGACTGCAGAAGTATCTGGATTCAAGCCCCTACCGTGGACACTCTTCGCTGTATCGGTTGGCTGGTGACGAATTTGTCCTTCGCGTCAATACCGCGCTGAGTCATGAAGCGCTCAACACCTGTTTGCAGGAAATCTCTGAGTACATCAGAACGGGGTTGTTTGACTGGGAAGGGCAGGAAATTGCAGTCAACGTGACTCTGGGTGCCGTGAGTACAGCGGACAACTCGGGGGCCGCCGACATCTCGGGTGAAACTTTCCTGTCCTCGGCCAACATGGCTCTCAAGCTGGCTCGACTGCAACATCGCCACTTTTCGATCTATGACCCGGCCCTGAATGTGCGCGAGGAGTATGAGCAAAACCTGCTCTGGGCGCAGCGATTGAAGTCCGCCCTGCAGGAGAGCCGCATCGTTCCTTATTTCCAGCCCATCATCGGCAACAGCAGTGGAAAGGTTGAGAAATTTGAATGCCTTGTGCGCTTAATGGATGAGCAGGGTTTGCCTGTTGGACCAGGGCAGTTTTTGGGGGTGGCCAAAAAATTGCGCCTGTACGGAGAGATTACCCGTCTCATGGTGCGCAAAAGCATGACCGCTTTTAAGGGAACCCCTTACAGTTTTTCTCTCAACCTATCGTACGAAGACCTCACTGATCACGAAACCACCGGGTTTATCAAGCAGCTGTTGCATGAGACCGGCATGGGCAAGCAAGTTATCTTTGAAATACTAGAGTCTGAAGGTATCCAGAACTACACCGAAGTCCGCGCCTTTATTGACGAAGTCAAAGCCATGGGCTGCAGTATCGCCATTGACGACTTTGGCAGTGGCTACTCCAACTTTGACCACTTGTTACGCCTCAATGCAGACATCATCAAAATTGACGGTAGCCTGATCCGCAACCTCGATACCGATTCAAGTGCCGTGATCATCGTTCGTGGCATTGTTCAATTCGCGCGCGAGCTTGGTTTCAGCATCGTCGCAGAGTTCGTTCATTCGGCAGCGATCCAGGATCGGATCCTGGCACTCGGCATCGACTATTCACAAGGTGCCTTTTTCAGCATGCCCACGGCTACACCCCAGACAGAAGTCAAGTTTGAGCACGGCCGGCATCGCGACATCTCTCTGGCGCGATAAGTGATTTAGGTATGCTGCCTCGACCTGAGGCCGCACTGCCAGAGATGTTGATCAAATCCAACTAGACTCAGGCCATGTTGTCCCGAATCCGATCCGATATCCAATGCATTCTTGAGCGTGACCCGGCTGCGCGCAGCACCTGGGAGGTGTTGACCTGTTATCCCGGTTTGCATGCTGTCATCCTGCACCGCTTGGCACACGCCTGCTGGACGCGTGACTTCAAATGGTTGGGGCGTTTTATCTCTCACATCGCACGGTTTTTGACCGGCACCGAGATCCATCCCGGTGCCACCATCGGCAACCGGGTATTTTTTGACCATGCCATGGGCGTGGTGGTGGGTGAAACCGCTGAGATCGGCGATGACTGCACCATCTACCAGGGCGTCACCCTGGGTGGTACCTCGCTTTACAAGGGCACCAAACGCCACCCGACCTTGGGGCGCGGTGTGGTGGTCGGCGCGGGTGCGCAGGTGCTTGGTGGTTTCACCGTGGGTGACGGCGCCAAGGTCGGCTCTAACGCGGTGGTGACCAAGCCGGTCCCCGCAGGTGCCACGGCGGTGGGCAACCCGGCGCGCATCATCCAGGCAGAGCTTGATGTCAANCGNGAAGAAGCCGCCTCCAAAATGGGTTTTTCCGCCTACGGCGTCACCCAAAGTGACGACCCGCTGAGCCAGGCGATGCGTGGTTTGATTGACAACGCCTCGGGCCACGAGCACCAGATTGCGATGTTGTGGAAAGCCATCGACACCCTACAAGCCAGCCGTGATAAAAGCAATTGTGTCCCCGGTGATGCCGCCCGGGCTGAAAATTTTGAGGCCGAAAAGCTCAACCAATTGGTGGGCAAGTAGCTGCGAAATTTATAGCTATAAGCCCTTGTTATATAAGGGTTAGAGGCATATTTCTTATAAAAATGAGCGGATGGCAGTCTTTGGCCTGAACGCTTGGCACACCGTCGCATCGGTTTCCAGGTACGGCCCGCCGATCAGGTCGATGCAGTAGGGCACGGCGGCGAAGATGCCGTTGACTTGTTGTTTGCCCTCAGCATCTTTCAAACCTTCCAGCGTTTCGGCAATGGCCTTGGGCTGACCTGGCAGATTGATGATCAGGCTTTGGTCGCGGATCACCGCCACTTGGCGCGACAGGATCGCGGTGGGCACAAACGCCAGGCTGATCTGGCGCATCTGTTCACCAAACCCCGGCATTTCCTTGTGCGCTACCGCCAACGTGGCCTCGGGCGTCACATCGCGCAAGGCGGGACCGGTGCCACCGGTGGTCAGCACCAGGGCGCAACCGGCCTGCACCAGCTCGATCAGAGTGGCTTGAATCGTGGCTTGTTCGTCTGGAATCAGGCGCGCCTCGAATTGCAGCGGATTTTTCAGGGCGCGTGCCAGCCAGCTTTGCAGGGCCGGTAAACCTTTGTCTTCGTAAACACCACTGCTGGCGCGGTCACTGATCGAGACGATGCCGATCTTGACCGGCGGGTACGGGTTGCCCATGCTCACGATGCCTCTTGGCTGGCGCTGAAGGGTGGGGGAGGGGCGTCCGGGTCGGGGATGGCGCTGAGGGCTTCGCGTACCAATTGAAAGATTTCGCGGTAAGCGCGGCCATGGCGCACGGCGGCACCGGGCTTTTCGGGCACCGCGTCCTTGCGGGCCTGGCGGATCAGGGCACGCAATTGCTGGGTGTCGGTTGTTGGGTACTGCTCAATCCATTGGCTTGCGGCATCATCCTGCGAAATCAACCGGTCGCGCCAGAGCTCGGCCTGGTGCAGCGCCAGATTCTCGGCGGCTGAGCCGTTGGCCTGCTCGTCCAGCGCGGCACGCACGTCGACCAGCACCTCGGGCTCCAGTTGGCGCATCAGCTTGCCGATGAACTGCATCTGGCGGCGTTTGCCTTCAAAGTTGGTGATGCGTTTGGCATCGGCAATGGCGTCCTTGAACTTGTCGGACAGCGCCAGACGTGCCAGCAGGTCGGCGCGCAAGTCCAGCAGCTCGGTGCCGAGTTTTTGCAGCTCGGTGCTTTCGCGCTTGAGGTCGGTGCGGCTCAAATCATCGGTGCCTTTGAGCTCGGCCTTGAGCTCGATATCGCGCTCGCTGCCCTCGGCCACGAACTCGCCGCGCACAAAATAGCCTTTTTTCAGTTTTCTTGACATAGCCAAGTATCATAGCCGCCGCTATGAACAAACCCCAACGGACCTGAGTGCCAGCCACGCAGCCGCCTCCAATATGCCTTCCATTGCTCCCAAAGTCACTTCCCGCAAACGTCCCTCCGCCGCAACGGCATCCAAGTCGAGGCAAGCCGCCGCGCCCGCTGATGCCGGTTTTGCCTACAGCCGGGCTTTTTTTGAGGACCTGGTCGACAGTGCCATCCACCATGCCAAAAAGCTCGGTGCCAGTGACGCGTCGGCGAATGCCTCCGAGGGCAGTGGCCTGAGTGTGTCGGTGCGCAAGGGGGAACTGGAAAACGTTGAACGCAATCGCGACAAGTCGCTCGGCATCACGGTGCACCTGGGCCAGCGCCGTGGCAACGCCAGCACCTCGGATTTTTCGCAAAAAGCGATCAAACAAACCGTGCAGGCCGCGTATGACATCGCCCGTTTCACCGCCGAGGACCCGTTTGCTGCCTTGCCCGACGAGGCCGACATTGCCCAGCCGAGCGAGCAGCGCACCGACTTGGACCTGTTTTTCCCCTGGGCCATCACCAGTGAACAGGCAGCGTTGTTGGCTTTGCAGACTGAAAGCGCGGCGCTGAGTCTGGACAAACGCATCACCAACAGTGAGGGGGCGGCGGTGTCGGCCCAGCAGTCGCATTTTTTCAGCGCCCATACCCATGGTTTTCGCGGTGGTTATGCCAGCTCGCGCCATTCAGTATCGGTGTCGCCAATTGCCGGCAAGGGTGCCAACATGCAGCGTGACTACTGGTACAGCTCGCAGCGTGATGCAGCCGATCTGGCCTCGCCCGAGGCAATTGGTCGCTACGCTGCTGAACGCGCGCTGAGCCGCCTCAAATCCCGCAAGATCGCCACCACCGAATGCCCGGTGTTGTTCGAGTCACCGCTGGCGGCGGGTTTGCTGGGCACGTTTGTGCAGGCGGTCAGTGGTGGCTCGCTGTACCGCAAGAGTTCGTTTTTGCTCGATTCGCTGGGCAAACAGGTGTTCCCGAAACACATCGACATCCAGGAAGACCCGTTCATCAAACGTGCCAAGGGCAGCTCCCCTTTTGACGACGAAGGCGTGCGTGTGCAAGCACGCAGCGTGGTGGAAGCCGGCAAGGTGCAGGGTTATTTTCTGGGCAGTTACTCGGCGCGCAAACTGGGCATGAAGACCACCGGCAACGCGGGTGGTTCACACAACCTGACGCTGACCTCGCGCCTGACCCGCGCCGGTGACAACCTGGAGGTCATGCTGCAACGCCTGGGCACCGGCCTGTTTGTTACCGAGCTGATGGGCAGTGGTGTCAACAGCGTTACCGGCGACTATTCACGTGGCGCAAGTGGTTTCTGGGTGGAAAACGGCCGCATCGCTTTCCCGGTGGAAGAGATCACCATTGCCGGCAACATGAAAACCATGTTTAAGGACATCCTGGCTGTGGGTGCCGATACCTATAACCAAGGCGCCAAGACGGTTGGCTCGGTCCTGATCAAAAAAATGAAGGTCGCCGGGAGCTGAGACTCGGCTCCCGCTGGCTGTTTGGCGTCCGGGTTGGCCGACGGACAGACATGACCCTGCGTCAGATATGCACACTGTTGTGGGCCTGATGCAAGTAATGAAAATAGCTTCTGGCCTTTTATCTATAAGGACTGGATGCTATAAAAAATGAAAATTTGCAGCGCATGTGCATGTACTTCATGACACCCGGAGCTCGGTGCGCATCACCGGGTGCGGTGTGGTGCAGTGATCAGTTCAGCGCAACACGTGCCTTGCCTTTGAAGCTGTAGAGCGTGACCGCTGGGGTGGTCAGCTCACCCTTTGGGGTGAAGGCGATGTTGGCGGTGATGCCTTTGAACTGGGTTTTGCTGATGAAAGGCACATACACCTTGGGGTCGACCGAGTCGGCGCGTTTCATGGCATCCACCAGCACAAAGGTGGCGTCATAAGCGTAAGGGCTGTAGACCTGGAACTGGCCTGGGAAACGGGCGTCGTAGCGCTTTTTCCAGTCCGGGCCGCCCTGCATTTTTTGCACCGAGGCCCCACCAGTGGCACAGGTCACGTTGGCCAAATTCTCAGACAAGCTGGAGAGTTCAGGCAGTTTTTCGGTACACAGGGCATCACCCCCAAAGAGCTTCACGTTGGCCAGGCCGAGCTGCATCATCTGGCGCAGCAGCGGTCCAGCTTGGGCGTCCAGACCACCGTAGAAGATGGCATCGGGCTTCTTGCTCTTGATCGAGGTCAGGATGGCGGTGAAGTCGGTGGCTTTGTCGGTGGTGTATTCATTGGCAACCACCTGCACACCGCGCTGTTCTGCGGTGGCCTTGAACACATCGGCCAGACCCTGGCCGTAGGCGGTGCGGTCATCAATCACCGCCACGGTTTTGATCTTCAGGGTGTCATGGGCAAAGTAAGCCAGCGCGGCACCCAGAGCGTTGTCGTTGGCAATCAGACGGTAGGTGGTGTTGAAGCCGCGTTTGGTCACGTCCGGGTTGGTGGCTGCCGCAGTGATGTGGGGGATGCCACATTTGTTGTAGATGCTGGAGGCCGGAATGGTGGTGCCCGATTGCAGGTGGCCAACCACGCCAGTCACTTTGGAGTCGCACAGCTTCTGGGCCACGGCGGTGGCTTGGCGCGGGTCACCCGCGTCGTCTTCGGGGGCCAGTTCAAACTTGATCTTCTTGCCACCAATCACCAGTGCCTGGGCGTTGATGTCATCAATTGCCATGCGCACACCGTTTTCTGTGTCCTTGCCGATGTGAGCAATACCACCCGAGGTTGGGCCAGCGTGGGCGATGCGCACGGTTTGCACCTCTTGCGCGTACGCCTGTGCGGTGCTGAGCGTCAGCACGGCAGCGGCTGTCAAGGTTAACTTGGCGGCATGGAAGGATGAGATTTGCATGGGATAGCCAGACATGGTGATGGAATCGGAAGCGAGGTTTGCCTTGATCTTAGCCTTTGGTCGGGCTGGAGCGTGCTAGCGGCTGCCAGCATCATCTCAAGTCACGGGCGATTCACTTTGCTTATGCATGGGTGCCTACCAGCCTCAACATTCAGTGCGGCTTGTTATGCGCCGCTATCACGCCGTGGTTCTGCTTACCCTCGCACGCTCCATCTTGACGCATTCAGATTTCGTGCTACACCAATCAAATGGACGCATTTCTAACGCTGTTGGTGATGAGTTCAAAACTGGAGGAGACCCCCTCTGGCGCTCAGTGCCCACGCAGCAGTGAGCCACGAAACGATTCGATATGTTCGGTCAAGGCGTGGGCTGCCAGCTCGCCATCACCTTTGGTTAAGGCCGCAATGATCTTCTGGTGCTCTTCACTGACTTCGGACACGTGGCCTTCAGCCGACAGCGAAATCGCCCAAAAGCGTTGCGATCTTGCGTGCAAGACTCTCAACACCTCGACCAGGACCGGGTTGCCGGAGGCATCGGCAATTTGCTCGTGAAACATGCGGTCACAGCTCATCATCTGCGCCACGTTCCGGCGTGCCACGGCAGCGTCAAAACGACGCGCGGCGGCCTGCAGCTTTTGTAATGCGGTTGCGGTGATGCGTGTGGCAGCCAGCCGGGCGCATAAGGTCTCATTGACCAAGCGCACATCAATCAGATGCAGGGCATCGTCGATGGAAAGTGGCGCCACCATCACACCCTTGCGCGGGATGATTTGCACCAGGCCTTCCGTGGCCAAGCGGTGCAGTGCGTGGTTCAACGGTGTACGGCCCAGTTGCAGGTCGCTCATCAGCGCTGCGGTGTTCAGGTAGTCCCCGGGCTTGTACGCAAGAGTGGTCAGGCCATCTTTGAGCGTCTCGTAGGCCTTGGCATTGCGGGATGGCTCTTCACTGCGCTGGCGTGTGCGGACAGGGGTCTCTGGACTGATATTTTCTGAAGATGGCAATTTTCCTCTCCCCCGTGCAATGGCATGCTGAATGTGGGGGAATGCTAACACCTGACCGCTTGGCATGAAAATCGCGTAGGATTGATCTGAAGATCTTGTGAAATTTCACTGGTTCTTCATAATTCCCAAAAAATGCGTGCGTCTGGTGCGAGGTTTTGAAACTGCTTTGCAGTTTTTTTCCAAATCAGGGCGCTTTTGCCCAATGTGGTGCATGACGTTTGTTTGGGGACTTTCGTTCTATCCGTTTTTACGATTACTTAGGAGTTTTTCATGCATCGTCGACTGCTGTCCATCGTTCTAGCCACGACTGCGGCCCTTGCGGGCAACGTGTTTGCCCAAGACCTGCCCACTGTCAAACTGCAGGTGGTTGGCGGCCTGAGTAATCTGAGTCTTTACAACGACTACGAAAAGCCCTTCTGGACACAAAAGATCCCGCAAGTCTCTGGCGGCAAGATCACAGCTGACATCAAGGGCTTCAACGAAATGGGCATCAAGGGCCCAGAGCTGCTGCGCTTGATGTCACAGGGGGTGATCGAATTTGGCACCTCCACCTTGGCTTACTTTGCCTCTGACAACCCGATCAATGAAGCCATCGACTTGGCTGGCTTGGCGCCCGACGTGAAAACGGCACGTGCCGTGACCGAAGCGTTCAAACCGGTCTACGAAAAGTTCTATAGCGAAAGCTCAGGTATCAAGGTGCTCGGTCTGTCGACCTACCCAGCACAAGTCCTGTTTTGCAATGCTGAAATGAAAAGCCTAGCTGATCTCAAAGGTAAAAAAGTGCGTACCAGCAGTCGTACCCAAGCTGAATTCATTGAGGCGCTGGGTGGCTCCAGTGTGACCATGGCCTTTGGTGAGGTGGTTCCGGCTATGCAAAACAAGGTGGTCGATTGCGCCATTACGGGTTCGCTCTCCGGCTATTCGGCCAAGTGGTATGAAGTCTCGACGCACCTGATGGCTCTGCCCATCAACTGGAACCAGCAAATTCATGCCGTCAATCAGAAATCCTGGAACAAGCTCGACCCCAAGGTGCGTAACTTGATCACTGTGCAGTACAAAACGTTGGTAGACGATATCTGGGCCGCTGCCGCCGCACAAACGCAAGAAGGTTACGACTGCAATACCGGTGCCGCAGCCTGTAAACAAGCGGTCAAGGGCAAGATGACATTGGTTCAGCCTAGCGAGGCCGACCGCACGCTGCTCAAGAAAGTGTTGCAGGAATCGGTGCTGCCCAAGTGGGCCGCACGTTGTAGTGCCAACTGCGTGACCGACTTCAACGCCACAGTTGGCAAGGTGGTCGGTTTGACTGCCAAGAAGTAGAGCGTCTGCTCATCCAGTCAGCCTCGGGCTCGTTGAGGGCTCGGGGCTCTTTTCAACGATTCGTATCAATCACCATGACGCATCCGCATCACTTCTCATTTCTCGGTCGACTTTCTCGACTTGCTGAAAGCTTTTCGTTGGGGGCGGTCTGGGCAGGTGGCTCGCTGACCCTGGCCAGCGTGTTATTGATTTCCTTTGACGTGCTGGCGCGCAAATTCCTCGGCTTCAATACCGGTGGCGCCGACGAGCTGTCAAGTTATGCCTTCGCCATCAGCACCTCCTGGGCGCTGGCTTTTGCGACTTTGCAGCGCGCCAATGTGCGGGTGGATGTCTTGTACCAATACCTGCCGATACGTCTTTCCGCTGTGCTGGACTGGCTGTCGCTGGTTGGATTGGGCGTATTTATGGTGGTTCTGACTTGGTATGCGATGGACGTGGCGGGGGCCTCCTGGCTGCAGAACGCCACCGCCAATACCACCATGGCCACGCCGCTCTGGATCCCCCAGGGTTTGTGGTTGCTGGGCCTGGTTTGGATGTGTGTGGTGGTGACCTTGATGCTGGTGCGTGCCTCGTTGGCTTTGGTCACCGGTGACATGGCATTGGTCAAGGAAATCTGCGGCGTACGTACTGCGCAGGAAGAGGCCGATGATGAAGCGGCCTCCGGTGTCCGCATTGTGAATGGAGCTGCAGCATGATCGCTACCGCACTGATTTTGTTGCTGGTCCTGATTGGCTTGAGTATTCCGGTCGGTGCCGCCCTGGGCCTGTTGGGTCTGACGCTAGATCCGCTGTTTTCCTCGTTACCCTTGACCCGAGCCATCGGTGAATTGTCCTGGAGCACGAACAACGAGTTCCTGCTTGTCGCGATTCCCCTCTTCATCATGCTGGGTGAGGTCTTGCTACGTGCGGGTTTTGCCGAGCGTATGTATTCGGCCATGAGCCTGTGGCTGTCGTGGCTGCCGGGTGGACTGATGCACGCCAACATCGGTGCCTCGACCTTGTTCTCTGCCACCTCCGGCTCCAGCGTCGCCACGGCCGCCACGGTGGGTACCGTAGCCTTGCCTCAGATCAAGCGCTTTGGTTACAACGAACCTCTGTTCCTTGGCAGTCTGGCGGCTGGTGGCACCCTGGGCATTTTGATCCCTCCGTCGATCAACCTCGTGATGTACGGCGTGTTGACCAACTCATCGGTGCCCAAACTCTATCTGGCTGGCATCGTCCCGGGTTTTGCGATGGCTCTCTTGTTCATCCTGACCGTGCTCATCGCCTGCCTGATCAAGCCTTCGTGGGGTGGTCAGAAGATCCACGCGACCTGGCGTCAGCGCATGCGCAGTCTGGTGCATCTGGCGCCACCCATGGGCATTTTCCT
>WSSedL1CaDRAFT_10001448_pt1 | contig 13756 bp, 12 predicted proteins | sample WetSurSL1Cattail_FD_9464 | JGI IMG/M metagenome (IMG submission 9464)
AAGGAATTGTGTTGTATGAGTACACAAAATGGCGGGCAGAGTGCGTTTAAGAGGTTTCTGAAGGAAAATAGGACATTGGCAGTATCATTTCCTATTCTGGCGATTCTTCTGATCGCCGTAATTATTATTTATGCCAGTATGGGCAACTCAAAAAGCCAGGGGGCAGTTCCGGTTGTTGCAGAAAATACAAATGCACCGGCTCAGACCATAGAAATACTTCCAAATACCGTACGTGATATCGATAACAATGATTCCGGCAGTGATCAAAAAAGTACAGACAGTACAAGTAATGCAGCAATAAAAGACCCGTTCAGCGGTCCGATCACGCTGGTTGGCGTTCTGGTGGATGCAAAAGGCGGCGGTATGGCTGTTATTGAAGCAAATAACAAGTCATATATAGTCAGGAAGGACGATATTCTTGAAAATAATATGACAGTCAGCAGTATTTCAGCTGACCAGGTCACTTTGAAGGATAATGACAGGGAAATGATCCTGAAGCTTGAAAAACGCAGCAACAGCCAGACTGCCAATTAATAGGAGGATGTTTATGTTTATGATAACGGGGTACAGGTCAAAAAAGGCATTATTTCGTGCAGCCGTGTGTTTGCTAATAGCGTTGATCATTATAATACAGGGCGGTGTACCGGGTTCCGGAAATGCATACGCATCATCAGGGTCGGAGAAAGAGAGCGCGGATGGTACCGCAGCAGCTGGCAACGCTGCAAACATTACTGAAGCTGTGAATACATCCAGCGGTTTGATCACTATAAACATGGTAGATGCAGATATCAGGGATATACTTTCGACCATAGCGCTAAGTATGGATGCAAGTGTCATTTATCTGGAAACGCCAGCAAAAGTATCTTTCAGTGCAAAGGATGTCACTCCGGAGAAGGCCCTGGAGCTTCTTGTCCAGAGCATCAGCACTGATAGTGGACAGCTTGGCTACATCAGGGATGGCAAGGTTATCATAATCGGAGCACAGGATAAGCTGCAGAAGGATTTCTTTAATCAGATGGCGCTAACGCGCTTCAGAGTTACATACATCTCTCCCAAAGTACTGAGTGACCAGCTTGACAAGCTCAGCATACCCGCCGTAAAAATCACCCTTGACGAAAGCAGCAACTTCATATGGGTACAGGGCACTCCAAAGTCCCTGACGAAGGTTGCTTCCGTAATATCGGCACTGGATAAACGTGAAAACTTCGATTCGGTAGATGGAGAGTTAACGTCGAGTATTAACTTGATACCAATTACTTTGGACTATATCACCTCGGAACAACTGAATGCATTGATAAAGCAGCTTAACATTGCGGCGTTGACAATCAGGCTGGATACAAATCCCATGGTACTGTGGGTCAGCGGCACTAAGCAGGAAATGCTGGATATTAATCAGCTTGTTGCACTGGTAGACATTCCCCAAAGCAAGGGCGAATCCTCGGACATGACCTATATCAAATTGAAAAACATTACTTATGATAAATTGATCACTATTGTAAGCCAGATGGACCTATCTGTGCAGATTATTCGTGTGGGTTCGGGACAAAAAAGTCTCTGGCTGAAAGGTACGCTAAGTGATATTAACGAACTGAAGGCACTTGTTACAAAGCTTGATATCTCGGACAATGGAGAAGAAGTGCAGTTCTTTATCTACAGGCTATCGAATATTTCCCCCACAGATGCACAGACCAGACTGGAGTTTTTAGGGATCAGCAGTGTTGAGGTCCTGCCGTTGAATTATCCTCAGATGGCTCATGAGATTCTGATCAAATGCCCCTATGATATGATTGGCACAGTAAGCCGCGTTCTTACGAATATCGATGTCCAGGGACAGACAATCACAGCGCCTGTGGATTCTGCCGTAAGCGCCTATCAGCTGACCAAAAGGAAAATATTGCTGAGCAAACTGATGAATTTGCCGGAGGAGAACTTTACCATCTCGGACAATGTAGCAAAGGATGCATCATCCTCCTACTATATAATGTGGGTCGTGGATACGCCGGAAAACATTATGAGAATCAAGGAAATGGTCAAGCTGATAGACGCACCATAAGCATAACTTGATATCAGCTTGTCCGGAGGAACTGAATATGGAAATCTCTGAAAACCTACAAAAACTTGCTACACTGGATGAACTGCTAAGAATTACCGTTGAAATGAAAGGTTCGGATTTACATCTGGTAGCAGGTGCAAGACCCTGCATTAGAATCAACGGTGATTTGCAGCCCCAGGAATTCCCGGTATTGACGCCGCAGAGTATCGAATACCTGATGTTTGCCATTTTGAGTCAGGATCAGCGGGACAAGCTGAAAAATAATCTTGAACTTGATTTTTCGTATTCGGTTCAGGGAGTTGCCAGATTCAGGGGTAATATCATGGTGCAGCGCGGCAGCTATGCTGCGGTATTCAGGGCTGTTCCATATGTAATCCCGGAGTTCGACAAGCTGGGCTTACCCAAAGAGATCAGAAAATTGTGCAATCTTTCCAGAGGGCTGGTTCTGGTGACAGGACCGACAGGAAGCGGTAAATCTACAACACTGGCTTCCATGATTGACATACTCAACAGCGAACGCAGACTGAATATTGTGACAGTAGAAGATCCGATAGAATTTTTACATAAGCACAAACTCTCTACTGTAAGGCAGCGGGAAATAGGAACAGACACCATTTCGTTCCAGAGTGCGTTAAAACATGTACTAAGGCATGATCCGGACGTCATACTGGTAGGGGAAATGAGGGATCTTGAAAGCATATCCATCGCATTGACGGCGGCTGAAACAGGTCATCTCGTTTTTTCAACGCTTCATACGCAGACAGCGCCTTTAACGATATCCAGGATTGTAGATGTTTTCGACAGTGAAAGGCGGGAGCAGGTAAGACAACAGCTTGCCAATTCTCTTAGGGCTGTTATTGCACAGCAGCTGCTGCCGACAGCCGATGGAAACGGAAGAGTGGCAGCGATTGAGTATATGGTTGACACTCCGGCAATCAAAAGTCTGATAAGAGAGGGCAAGGAGCACCAACTGAACAATGCGATACAAACAGGCCAGGAATATGGTATGCAGACGATGGATTCCGCTTTGTTCAAGCTGTGTGTAGAGGGGAAGATCACCAGCGAAACTGCCATTGAGTATTGCATTGAAAAGAGAGAAATGGAAAGATTATTGCAAAGTAAAATGTCTTCTAAAATGATTTGGTCATAAAGGGGAATCGAGATGGGACTATTCAATTATGAATGTCTGAACAAACAGGGTGAATCCTTAAAAGGGCAGATCAATGCCGAAAATTCAGCTGCTGCGCTGATAAGACTCAAAGGCATGGAATTGATGATAACCGAGCTGCGTGAAGTGCGTACCTCTTCCGCAAACAGTTTTTTCTCAAATGAAAAAAAAGTGAAAACATCAGACCTTACCATGTTCAGCCGACAGCTTTCAGCCATGCTGAAAGCCGGTATCCCGATTACACGTGCGTTGCATACGCTGAGCCGTCAGACGAGCAATTCCACGTTCCGGATTGCACTGGAAAATATTTCGAGAAATGTGGAAGGCGGAATGAATCTCACGGATGCTTTCGGCGCATATCCTAAAATATTCTCGGATCTTTTCATTTCAATGATACGTGCGGGCGAACTCGGAGGTATTCTTGATGATTCTTTACTGAGGCTGTCCGATCAGTTGCAGAAGGACAAGACTTTACAGGATAATATCCGTTCCGCAACCTTTTATCCAAGGATTGTACTTTGCTTTGCCATGCTGATGCTGACCGGAATGCTGGTATTCCTGGTTCCAATCTTTCAGAAGTTCATTCCTGCAAATGCCAAGATTCCTGCATTGACAACATTCATATTTTCAGTATCCAATTCACTCAGGAGTTACTGGTATATATGGATTCTGGTTATTATTGCCATTATAGCGGGCTTCATGACGTTTATGAAAAGTAAAAAAAGCAAATACATATGGGATCGGATCAAGTTCAAGCTGCCTGCATTCGGGCCGCTTATCCACAAATCGGTTATTGCCAGGTTTGCCAGAACACTTGCCACTCTGATGGAGGGCGGCATTCCCGTGATACAGGCACTCGAAAGCGCAGGCCCTACTTCCGGAAGCATAATACTGGCGGATGTCGTCAAGGATGCCTGTAAAAAGATCACAGAAGGCAAAAACATATCTGGTCCGCTTGAGGAAAGCGACTTGTTTCCTCCAATGTTTACGCATATGGTAGCCGTTGGTGAAGAAACCGGTCAACTGTCGTCCTTGCTGGAAAAGCTTGCGGAATTTTATGAGGATGAGGTGGCAACGACCTCCAAAGGTCTTACCGCACTCATTGAGCCGTTAATGTTGATTATTGTTGGAGTGGTAGTTGGTATTATGCTAATTTCACTTTATTTACCTATATTTTCTACAATTACTACTTCGGCCGGAGGTTGATATGACGGAAGACAAAATGGACAATACTCCGATGAAACCGCTTGATGCAGCGATTGAGGCTTATCTGGCATCAGGTACACAGCAGAATATGGACAGGGTGATGAGAGAAGGCCAGGGGATTGTCAAACATTTTGCATACATCTATTCCGGGGGAAAATACAATGAAGATTTTTTGCAGGCCGGTTATGAGGGCCTCCTGAAAGCTCTGGGCAGATACGATGAAGCGCTGGGAAATTCTTTTTCAACCCTTGCAGGCCACTATATCATGGGAGAGATCAGGCACTTCATCAGGAAGGAAATGACCTACTACAAGCCTTATTGTATAACCGAACTGCAAGGTAAATACGATAAACTGGTGAACGATTACTACTGCGAAAATGGAAGGCTTCCAACACTGGAATTCATGGCAGAGAAGCTCAATGTCCGGCCTGAAGGTATCGCAAACATTATGTGTGCCGGCTTGATAAGCTTTGACCAGCTGAATGTAGACCAGATCAGTAATATTTACTATGAATCCTTCAAGCTGCCTATTGAGGACCGCATAATCCTCGAACAGGCGATGAAGAAGCTTACGGATATGCAAAGAAGTGTGATTTATCTGCTGTATTACCGGGACATGACGCAGGTTCAGGTCGCAGAGAAACTTGGAATGAATCAAAGAAGGGTTTCACGGATACTCCACAGTAGTCTTGACAGTTTACGCACAGATATGATAAATGCCTGAGGGATGCCTACTGAAACTGAATAGGGGTTGATTGAGAAAATGAGTTTATTTAAAGTAAAAAGCGTAGTTGGAATTGATCTTGATGCATATGAAGTGAGAGCTGCCGAAATCAGCGGGACCGCTGAAAAACCATCTTTGCTGGGTTTGGGCAGGGTAGCGCTGCCGGAGGGCGTCGTGAAGGACGGAAAGGTAAATCAGCCGGAAATCCTCCATGAAATTATTGCGAAGCTCTGGCAGGAATCCAAGTTCAAATCCAGGAACGTCATACTGGGCGTCAGCAATCAGGACGTTATTATAAGGTTCGCCCTTGTTCCAAAGATACCGGCGGACAAGCTGGACAACCTTATCCGTTTTCAGGCTCAGGATTTCCTGCCAATTTCTATAAACGATGTTGAACTGGACTATATTGTTCTTAATGAAGTGCAGGGTGAAAAGCAAACTATGCTTAAGGTTCTGCTGGTCGCAGGACGTCGGAGCATGCTGAACAATTTTACCCGGACAATCAATGAGGCCGGCCTGCGTCTGCAGGATATTGACGTATCCATTCTGGCACTGGCCAGACTCGTGCAGGGCGGAGAAAATACCTTTGCGATCGTTAATTATTCAAAGGAGCAGATCAGCCTGATTATTCTAAGCCATGGAGTTCCGGCGTTTGCAAGAATATTATCCGTTTACCCGGCCGGTCAGGTACAGGAAGATACTTACCAGAATCAGGCTGAAAGAGAAATCGCTGTAACCGCCGAAAGTGCTGTTACGGGGGATAATAGCGGAATCCTGAACGATGGAATTGTTGGAGAGATAAGATCGTCTATATTATACTATCAATCCCAGAATCCTGAGTCAGTGGTTGAAAAGTGTATTGTAGCATCTACTGCAAACGGAAGATCAAATGTACAAAGCATTCTGAGAGATAAACTGGGAATCAATGTAGAGATGCTGGATCCGCTTAAGGGATTGAATACATATCATCTGAGCGGAAATAACTCCTTTGGCAATGCTTCAGACTTTTCTGTAGGTATAAGTCTGGCCTTACGGGGACTGGAGGGAAATAGAACTTGAAAAATATAAGTTTACTGCCTGCCGAATTAAGGAATTACCAAACGTCGGCAAAGAAAATGAGTAAATATGCAGTTGTGGTGGCATTTCTCATATTGGGCTTTGTGCTGATATACGCTGTCCTTTCAGTTACTGCGATTCTGCCGCAGCAGGAATTGAATTCTGTACGTCAGGAAAGGCAGGACATGCAGAAAAAGATTGCTGGACTGCAGCCCTGTGAAGATATGCTCAATGCGTCCGAGGCTGCAAAAAAACTGGTTTCAGAGGCGATGGGTGTAAATCCGCAATGGGATACGCTGTTTGTGAAAATCTTTAATTCTATTCCTGAGGATACCCGGTTAAGTGATTTTTCCTCGACCTTCAGCGGGAGCGCCGGTGAATTGTCTCTAAGGGGCTGGGCAAAGTCACACACCGATGTTGCTGAATGGTTGGCCAGTTTGAAAACAATGGAGGGCTTAAGTGATATACAGTGCCAGTTTACTGCAAAGACGGAGACTGACAGCGGTACTGATGTCCAGTTTGAAATAAAAGCAGTCCTTGCCCAGGGAAAAGCTTTTGAAATGCCTGCTGAAGGGGGTATAAAATAATGAACAAGGATTCTTCAGGCACAAAGATTCTGCTTATTGCATTACCGGTATTGTTTGCTGCCGCCATGCTGATTCTGATCTATTTCAAGGTAGGGCAGATAACGAATGCAGCGACAGAGCTCGTTACCGAGCAGGTAGGCTTACAGCAGGACAAGGACAGACTGGGAGAATTGGAAAGTATTAAAAGCAGGGAGACACAGATTAAGCAGGAATATGATAAAGCGTTGAAAATGATCCCGAAAGAACCGATGGAAGAGAACCTGATCAAAGATATCCAGCAAAAGGCGGTTCTTACAATGGCCGACTTTGTTCAGATAAAATTCAACCCGAGGGTGCCTGTTGACAATTATACGGATATGCCGCTGGACATAAGTTTCTCAGGCGATTACGCAGAATTCATCAAATTGCTGGAGTCCCTTAGAAACAGCGAAAGGGTACTGAGATTAGATAACATGACGGTGAGTGCTTCACAGGAAGACACTTCAAAAATCACCGCAAATATCACAGCGCACAGTTTCTGTCTTGATGGCGGCCTGGCACAGCAACAGGTAACACCGCAGACGACAACACCGCAGCAGACAACACAGCAGACGACAACACCGCAGCAGTAGAGGACACAACAATAGGTAACACAACAGCAGTATAGGCATGTATCTGATAGGGGTGGTATTTTTGGCGGGTATTGCACAAAAAAGTTTTTTAGGTGAACAACTGGTTCATGCGGGGGTTATAACGCAGCAGCAGTTGGAAGAGACATTGAACAAACAGATCCAGAGCAAGGAGACAGGCAAAGGCAAGGGTGTTCTTGGCCAGTTGCTTGTTGAACAGGGATTCTGCACCGAAGACGATATCGCCCGGATAATGGCTAAAAATTCAGGTTCCTATTTTATAACATTGTCCAATCATGGGATAGACATGTCCGCGGCAAATTTGATCACTCCGGATATTGCCATGAAATACAGGGCATTGCCGATTGGGTTTGAAAATAACCGCTTAATGGTAGCAATGATGAATCCGATGGATATCATTGCCATAGATGATTTACGGATTCTTACCGGTTACGATATCATTACTGTTGTATTACCTGACAGGGAAATGGACTCTGCATTAAAACAGTTCGCCAATGCAAGCATGGGAGTTGAAACAGACCTGAAGGAGGAGCAGGAAGAGGAAATAAAGAGTGATGCCATAGAAGCGGATACTTCTGTGGAGCAGCCGGCCGTTCAGGTGGTCAATCAGATTTTCAACCAATCCATACGGGCAGGTGCAAGTGATGTCCATATCGAGCCGCAGGAAAAGAGACTGAGGATCAGGTTCCGGATAGACGGCGTATTGCATGAAGTCATGCAGCCTCCGGCAAAGCTCCAGGCACCCCTCATTTCCAGGATAAAGGTCATGGGGAATATGGATATCGCTGAAAGAAGGATACCGCAGGATGGACGTATAACAATGAAGGTCGAAGACAAGGTTATTGACGTACGTGTTGCCTCCCTGCCTTCAGCCTATGGCGAAAAGCTTACACTGAGGCTGCTGAACAGGAGCGACAGGCTGATAACGCTTTCCGAACTCGGCTTTCCCGATGGCCAGCTTGAAAAATACAACGAAGTCATGCGCATGCCTTACGGCTTCATTCTTGTTACCGGACCGACAGGAAGCGGCAAAAGTACAACCTTGTACGCAACTCTTGCCAAACTGAATTCAGTTGATAAAAATGTCATAACGCTTGAAGATCCCATAGAGCGCAGAATGGACGGTTTAAATCAGGTTCAGGTCAATGCAAAGGCAGGAATGACCTTTGCCTCCGGCTTGAGGTCAATATTACGAAGCGACCCGGATATCATCATGGTAGGAGAAATCCGTGATCAGGAAACAGCCAGAATTGCAGTAGAATCTGCATTAACAGGACATCTTGTACTATCTACGCTTCATACAAATGATTCTGCCGGCGCAATTTCAAGGCTTGGTGATATGGGAATCGAACCCTATCTGACTTCTTCATCCCTTGTAGGAGTGGTTGCACAGAGATTGATGCGTATACTGTGTCCGAGATGCAAGAAAGAGTATTTTATTGACAGAAAAGAACTATTGAAATCAGTACCTGATTTTCCTCTTGAGGAAGAGGAACAAATGGTGAAGCTATATCACTCGAAAGGCTGTTTTGCATGCAGTGGAACCGGCTACAAGGGGAGAAAAGGAATTTATGAATTCCTGAAGATCACGGAAAGTATCCAGACGCTGATTTTGCAAAGAGCATCAACCTATGAAATACGAAGCAAGGCTATTGAGGAAGGAATGATAACACTCAGGGCCGATGGCCTGTATAAGGTTAAGCAAGGTCTTACGACAGTGGAAGAGCTTCTCAGGGTGATCGTATAATGGCAAACGTTTTACTTTAGAGGTAATAATCCAAGTAATTAGTAACTTATTAAGGAAGGTGGTCTATTGTGAAAAAAAATGGTTTTACTCTTGTGGAGCTTATGGTAGTGGTGGCTATAATAGGTATTCTTGTTGCCATTGCTGTTCCCGTTTATACTAGTGCTATTGAAAACAGCAGGGAAAAGGCTTTTGAATCAAATCACAGCATTATAGTATCAGCAATAAACATGTATGTATCTGCACATAATGGCAAATACCCCGCAGATCTTAATGCCCTTGACAATTATTTGCTGAACGATAAGGGACTTACTCATTCAATAGATAATTTAAAAAACAATCCAACAGGCGCTACTTACACATATGTATATGATCCAGCTAAAAATACATTTACGTTAACTTCAATATATAATTCAATAACATATACATTTAAAAAGTAAGTATGTGAATTAATACTTAATCGGGAGGTGATGTTGTGACCCGTAGAATTAAAAACAGATTTCTTAATAATTCCGGTGCTGCATATTTGTATGTAATGGTTTTAGCTGCTGCGGTTTTGTTGATGTCGGCAGCGGCGGGAATGGCATCGCGTCAGAATTTGTACGACGCTCAGACTCAGCAGTTCAATACCAAGGCTTATTACCTGGCGCGTGAAGCTTCGGAAATTGGGGTGTCTGCATTGCTGACACAGAAAGTAAGCGGTGAAGATGAACTTAAATCAGACTTTCTTACACAGCTCACTCCTAATTTATCTGGTCCTGTGACTCTTTATGACAAAGACAATCATGCGCTTGGTACAGCTGTCATAAAATTGTGCAAAGAAAATGATAAAGCAGATGGTTCAGGTGATGACTGGGCTGTATTGTATATTACAATCAAATTGAATGATTACAGGACTCCATTGTTCCAGACTGCAGGAGAAACACCCAAGGACGAATTTGAATATTATTTTGAATCCAAGGTCCTATGTGAGAATACCGATAAAAAGTCATTTGATGTATTGAATGAGGATAAAGCCAAGTAATTTTTAAGAGGTGGAGCAATATGCTAAAAAGATTCAATCTGTTCAGGGAATCCAATAGAGGCTTTACATTAATTGAACTGATGGTTGCGGCATTATTGTGTGCGGCGGTTATTGCAATAGGAATAAAGATTTTTTATGCTGCGGATACTTCTTACGGACTGCTGAAAAATGATACTGAAAAGGCAATGAATAGCCGGCAGGTGGCGGAACATATCAATAACTCGATTAAATTTACGAATGCTTTGTTTACAATTCCCAAAAGCAGCTTCAACTATTCTAATCTCACCTATAGCTGGAGTTATCTTGGAATCCTGGATGATGCAACTATACCGGCTTCGGTAAGCGCTACGGGTTCGGAACTGACGAATCAAAGTGCAATTGTGTATATAAAATTTGTCGGCGACGATCAGCCTACTGACCTTAACCCACAGGAAACAGCCCTGCACTATGATAATGGATGGTTTGTTCAGAGTGTTATCGGCTATTCCCATGAGGATCCTCAGACCGGGCTGTATCTCAAATATGGATTGCAGTTCGATCCTACCAATGACGGTGTGGATATTGCCGGAAGTTCTATTGAATATCAGTTCAAGTCGGAATATTATGATTCGGATGGCAGCAAAGTTGGCGACAAAACCGATATTAATCTAAATTCGATGCTGAATGGACTAAATACTCAGCAGGTAGTTTACAAAGGCTCCAATGAAAACCCGGCGACTGCAATTGCTTTTCATGAAGGCGGCTTTGATCTTGATGTGCAGGTTGCTCAGCCAAAGGCAAATATTGTTATGGTTCTGGATACTTCCGGAAGTATGGCTTACAATATAGCTGGCACAAGGACTAATGGAAATGAAAGACTGAACTCAATGAAGATGAATGCAATAAATTTTATCAATGCATTTGCTTACAATACGGTCACCTTTGGCATTGTCCCATTTTCTTACGAAGGCAACTCTGCGCTAGCCAACAATACCGGTGATAATAAAGCTGACCTGATTGCGGCAGTTAATGCGCTTAATGCAGATGGATCAACAAATCTTGGGGATGGATTAAGGCAGGCTTATTACAAATTCATAGACATGCCTGATCAAACGGCTGAAAACTTTTTATTGATTATTACAGATGGTGAGTATAACCTAAGTACACATTTACTTTCCCAAAGTGATTATAGCACGAGTACTAGTTATTATAATAAAAGACCCCCGGATAGTAAATGGAAAAATTATTTCAAAACATCCAATTTTTATTGGGGAAAGGGTAAAAATGGAGATTCTGTTTCTAGTAATAGAATAGCTCGTCTGTTTGAACAGGATGATAGTTATGGTAAGGGATATATGGAATTTTGTGCAAATAAATATGATGGCTCTGACTTTAAAACACCTACTGTTTTTCTGATAAATATCAAAGATTTATCCGATACGAGTGCTAATGCGATATTAGCTGCATTTGGTGTAGCTTCGTCAGATTACAGCAAATACATTTATAAAGTAAGTGATTCACAGTCCTTTGTTGATTCTATTGGTAATGTTATCGATCAGATAAACAACTCTGCGTGGCTGCTTGATGGGCCAAAAATGTAAGCAGGTATCCTTCACTTATGATTTCAAGAGGTGCATAATAATGAATGAGGATGGTTTTTCGGTTGTAGAAGTTCTGGTATCAATGTTTCTAGTAGCTATACTTGCGGTATTTGTAGCTACGTTTTTTGCTTTTCATAATAATATGGTAAGTGAAGCAAAAAAATTGACAGATACAGTTTATGAAACTCAGGATAAAATGGAAGAAAACATTCAGACATTGATTAATGATATTAAAAGCAATACTACCAGCTCATATACTACAAAACAATATACTTTGTTCGGTAAAAGTGTTGATATAAAACTTGTATCAGCAGAACTGCTTAATACGGACAGTTCGGTTGCATTAAGGCTTGATACGGGTATTTCAACTTCCTATTCCAGCAATAATCCCGAGCCGGATAGGCCACAGCTTACTTCTGTTGATGTTACTGTAGGCAGCTGGAATAAGGCGGTTTATTTTCCGGCAGCTGCCGATACGGCACTTGTTTCTTATGTTAAGGATACTGCAACAATGGCCTATTGGTATAAAAATGTATATCAATGGTATTTTTCGTCTGAAAGGATGCATTCAATTCCGCTGGCCAACTATACGAGTGATGGTGCTATTTCACCTAAGTATCCATGGGACTTTGACATAATCAGCCTGCAGGCTGAAAAAAACATGCCGGGTGAAGACATTGTATATCCGGATGGTGTAACGGCTCCGAAAGTTACTGATTTTCTAGGCAGGTTTATCGGTTGTGCCGCAACTCCCGGAAGCAATGAAGGTTTTTTAGGGAGTACCAAGTTTGATGAGATTTATGTGAGTGCACTTCCCAGCCTAACACAAGGTACGTATAAAATGTTAATTGATCCTTCACTAATGGACATTACTATTGCTAGTGGATTTACCGATAACAAGAAGGCTGTCAGAACTATAAACAGCGAAAAGCCTTTGGCTTCAATTGCAAGTTCTCTGACAAGTACGTCAGATGTCTATGTTTATCTGGACGGAGCCAATACCAGCAACAACAATATTTTAGGACAGGAGTATTTTTCCAGATACTTCTCACTTGACAACATTCAAATGAGTCTTTCAACCCTGGGCATTTCATCCAAAAACAATATCAGTTTATATGCGATAGCCAGGTCTTCGGCAAATACAACTACACCAATAGTGAAGTATAATGGGAGCGCTATCCTAAGCATCGGCAACATCACCGGCCAAACTATTTATCCGGCGTACTCAGAAGGAACAGCGGCATGGTATCTGGTGAATACATCATATACTACCGTTCAGAATTATTCGGAATCGTTGTTGAAGCTTGGGGGGTCTAGCCTGGATATTGCAGAGTTTATTGTAGTGCTGAATCCAACCACTAATGACGATACAGCCATAAGGAACTACTTGTTGATAAAGTATGGTATAAATTGATTTGTTATGCTCCCGCCTGTCAAAGCCTCAATCGGGCAGCCGCTCGGATGGGGCTTTTTCGACATTTCAGAGATATACTGAAATAATATATTAATAATTATCTCCAGTGTCCTGCCCACCACTATTTTCCCGGCATGGCTCCATCTGTGGATACAGGGAAGACAACAGCTTTGATTACCGGATGATGTATGATATGCCGCCCCATTTTCTGGAACCTGTCAATTCAGGGTGGGAAGTGAAGGAGTGGAGAGAAAAATAGCTGTAATGCCTTTTTCAAGCCATAAATAATGCTTAAAAGTCTTTCCTATTAAGTGGAAAACGCTTTCCTTATTGCATCCGGCTCCAGGCTATATGTAAAAGCATCCTCAATGGTGATCTTTCCAGCCTTGCACAGCTCCACAAGCGACATATCCATTGTTTTCATGCCTGCTTTGAAATTCGTCTGTATGCTGTTTGCGATCTGGTGTGTCTTGTTTTCACGGATAAGATTGCGGATGGCGCCGGTTGCCATCATGATCTCAAGTGCCGGAATGCGGCTGTTTGCATCTGCTGTCGGTATCAGCTGCTGGGA
>WSSedL1CaDRAFT_10001449_pt1 | contig 13755 bp, 14 predicted proteins | sample WetSurSL1Cattail_FD_9464 | JGI IMG/M metagenome (IMG submission 9464)
AACAGGAACTGTGAGCATTTTTTCTCCAAATTTTATTTCTCCACTTCTATGGTTCGTTACTTTAGCAAGATCATTGATAGTGAATGGCAGAAATTTATCCATAAAAGAAAATTTTTCCCCAAAAATAATATAATTTCCTTAGTTACGTTATATCTTAAAAATTATATTGTTAAATTTGGTATTATTAAAATTGAAAAAAAGTTAAAAAAATGGAAAACAAGCAAAGTAGTTCAAGTCTAAAAGCAGTTATTGCTGTATTGGCAGTTTTATTAGTCGGGAGTTTGGTCTATATATTCAAATTATCTTCTGATACAGAAAAGGTACAAACGGTGTTAACTACAACGGTATCTGAAAAAGATTCAGTATTGAAAGACTTAGAGGAATTAAAAACGACTTATGATGCTGCAATTGCTGAGAATACATCAATGTCTGACGAATTAATTCAGGAGAGAGATAAAGTAGTAGGTTTAATGGATGAAGTAAAAAAATCCAAAGGAGATCTTTCGTCTTTTAAAGCAAAAATGAACCTTCTACAAAACAAAATGGTCGCTTTAATGGCTGAAAACGAAGGGTTGAAAAATCAAAATGTAGTTTTGAAAACACAACGTGACAGTACAGCTGTAGTTTTGGATGAATCCAAAAAATACAACCAAACATTAGTTGGACAAAATGACGAATTAGCTAAAGTGGTTGAAAAAGGAGCAAAATTAACGGTTGTTAATATTCAGAGCTCAGCTTACAAAGTAAGAAGTTCAGGAAAAGAAATAGAAACTGAAAAAGCTAGAAGAACTAATATGCTTAAAATTAGTTTTACTATTGCTGGTAATCAGATTGCACAATCAGGTGATAAAACTTATTATGTACAAGTAATTGATGCTAAAAACAATGTTTTAGGTGAAAAGAAAATCATCAGTTTTGACGGTAGTACTTTGACTTATAGTTTTACAAGTACTGTAAAATATGAGAATAAAACAGTTCAAGTTTCTGAAAATTTACCAGGTAAAGATTTTGAAAAAGGAACTTATTTCATCAATATTTTTGATAAAGGAGAATTGGTTTCTAAATCAAGTTTTTCTTTGAAATAATCCATTTAGAATTAGAGTTATAAAAAAGAGGAGCAATTGCTCCTCTTTTTTATGCTTTATAGTTTTGTTGAAAATCAAATTGTTATTCAGCTACTTTGATTTCAAACATCTTATCCCAATTTTTACCTGTTACAAAAATGGTTTTGTTTTTTGGGTTATAAGCAATTCCGTTTAGAACTTCGGCACCTTCATTTTTTACTAATTTTCTCAAACCAGACATATCAATAATTCCTTCAACAGCACCACTTTCAGTATTAACTATTGCAATAGCATCTTTTTGCCAAATATTTGCATAGAACTTTCCATTAATAAATTCTAATTCATTTACCGATTTGATTTTAGAACTTCCTGAATAAACGTTGATATAATCAATCATTTTTTGAGTTTCAGGATCCATTTTCCAGATTTTCTCTGTTCCATCTGATTGGTAGATGTATTTACCATCATTAGTCATTCCCCAACCTTCAATTTCTTTGGTATATGTAAAATTTTTCTCTAGTTTTAAGGTGTTGGCATTATAAATAAAACCTGTTTTTTCTTGCCAAGTCAATTGGAACAATTTTCCGTTGATAAAAGTGATTCCTTCTCCAAAATAGGCAGTATCTAAATCAATTTGTTTGAATACTTTGCCAGTTTTGTAATCGTATTTTCTTAAATAGGAATTGCCTTTTTGTCCCGTACTTTCATATAAAGTGTCTTTGTAAAACTCTAGCCCCTCAGTAAACGAAGCAGTGTCGTGAGGATAGGTATTTACAATAGTATATTTTAATAATTTAGGAGTAACATTCGAAACTACTTCTATTCGTGTAGTAGTTTCGGCATTTTCTCCTTCAAAATAGACTAATGCTTTCACGTTTTGATAGCCTAATTTTTGATTTTTTAATTCAAAAGAAAGCTTTTCAAGTCCTTTAACCGTTTTAATTTTAGCATCGTTAACGTAGTACACAATACTGTCTACTTGTTTCGATTTTGGGTTTAAAATAGTCAATTCAGCGGTCTCTTGAGGCTGATATTGCGCTGAAATTTTGGAAGAATCAAAATTAAATATAGTATTTTCTCTATTTTTTGCATCTCCACAACTCGCAACGATGGTTCCTAATAAAATGAAAGATAGTAAGTTATGTTTTTTCATAATGTAAATTTTAAAAAGTCTAATATACAATGTTATTTTAAGCATACAAAAGGGCTTGCAAAAATATAAAAAGATTGTATATTTGCACTGGCAAGTCCTACACGACCAGCTCCTGCAGACTCCCCCAGGATGGGAACATAGCAAGGGTACGTGGTTGAGCGGTGCGATGTAGGTCGCTTGCCATTTTTTATTTATTCTGAATTTTTTTCAGATTCTTTTTTCAGAATTAAAACAAAAGTAGTCTTCCTTCGGGAGGATTTTTTTATTTTTGGTCCAGCCTAACTAAAAACAAACTAAATAATGAGTAAAGTCGTATTGATTACTGGAGGTTCTTCGGGAATAGGGAAATCTATTGGTGAATTTTTACATCATAAAGGCTTTATAGTTTATGGAACGAGTAGAAATCCTGACACAGTTTTGAATTCTGTTTTTCCTTTAGTAGCTTTAGATGTTAGAAATGTTGAAAGTATTCATGCCGCAGTGGCAAAAATAATTGCTATATCAGGAAGAATTGATGTGGTAATTAATAATGCGGGTGTTGGAATTACAGGACCTTTGGAAGAAATTCCAACTTCGGAAATTAAAAATAATTTTGAGACTAATTTTTTTGGTCCTATCGAAGTGATGAAAGCAGTGTTGGCACAAATGCGTGAGCAAAAATCAGGATTAATAATTAATGTGACTTCAATTGCAGCTTATATGGGTTTGCCATATAGAAGCGTATATTCGGCATCCAAAGGAGCTTTAGAGTTGATTACCGAAGCTTTGCGAATGGAAGTAAAGTCTTTTGGAATCCAAATTACTAATGTTGCTCCTGGTGATTTTGCTACTAATATTGCTTCTGGACGTTTTCATGCACCTTTGATTAAAGATTCTGCTTATGAAATTCCTTATGGAAATACTTTGAAAATGATGGACGAACATGTAGATAGTGGAAGCAATCCAAATGATATGGCTGTTGCGGTTTACAACATTATTCAGACTGAAAATCCTAAAGTACATTATAAGGTTGGTGTTTTTATGCAAAAATTTTCTATTGTATTAAAACGCATTTTACCTGATAAAATTTACGAAAAAATATTGATGAATCATTATAAATTGTAAATTTGCGAACATTGAATAAAACTTAAGTGTCTAAATAACACTTTTGGATAAGGAACTAAAAACAATTAAATATATAAATTATGAAATTTTTTATTGACACAGCTAATTTAGCTCAAATTAAAGAAGCACAATCTTTAGGTGTTTTGGACGGTGTAACTACAAATCCATCTTTGATGGCTAAAGAAGGTATCACAGGAAAAGATAACATCTTGAAACATTACGTTGACATTTGTAATCTTGTTGATGGTGATGTAAGTGCAGAGGTAAATGCTATGGACTTTGAAGGAATGGTAAGAGAAGGAGAAGAGTTAGCTGAATTACACGAGCAAATTGTTGTGAAATTGCCTATGACTAAAGAAGGTGTTCAGGCTGCTAAATATTTTTCTGATAAAGGAATTAAAACTAACGTAACTTTAGTATTCTCTGCTGGACAAGCATTATTGGCTGCTAAAGCTGGTGCTACTTATGTTTCTCCATTCTTAGGAAGATTAGATGACGTTTCTACTGATGGATTAAACTTGATTCAAGAAATTAGAGATATCTATGATAACTATGGTTATGAGACTCAAATTCTTGCTGCTTCTATTCGTCATACTATGCACATTGTAAACTGTGCTAAAATTGGTGCTGATGTAATGACAGGACCATTATCTGCAATTTACGGTTTATTGAAACACCCATTAACTGATATTGGATTGGCTCAATTTATTGCTGATTTCGAAAAAGGAAACAAGTAATTCGTTACTTTATACCAATAAAAAAGTCCCATCTAGTTCTAAAAACGAGATGGGACTTTTCTTTTAAAATATTATTTATTTTCTCACGAATGGAGGAAGTAATTTACTGGAAACTTCTCCAAAACCAATGCGAACTTGACTGTTTTCGCAAAAGCCTTTTATGATTATAGTGTCATTATCATTGATAAATTTACGTTCGCTACCATCATTTAGTTTTAATGGTTTTTCACCTCCCCAAGTCAGTTCTAACATCGAACCATAGCTGTCTTCACTTGGTCCAGAAATAGCACCAGAACCCATCATATCACCAGAATTAACACGACAACCATTAGAAGTATGATGTGTTAATTGTTGGTTCATGGTCCAATACATGTATTTAAAATTGGATTTAGATACAACAGTTGGCGTAGCGTTTTCGGGTTGCAAGGCAACTTCAAGGTTAATGTCAAAAGAGTGTTTTCCTTTTTGTTGTAAATAAGGAAGCGGACTCGGATTTTGTTTAGGACTAGCAATTCTAAAAGGCTCTAAAGCATCCATAGTTACAATCCAAGGAGAAATAGAAGAGGCAAAGTTTTTAGATAAAAATGGACCTAAAGGCATGTATTCCCATTTTTGAATATCGCGTGCTGTCCAATCATTCAATAATACCATTCCGAAAATATAATCTTCAGCTTCGCTAATAGGAATCATTTCTCCCATGATATTAGCATCGGTAGTAATGAAAGCCGTTTCTAATTCGAAATCAATAGTTCGAGAAGTGCCAAAAACAGGTGTAGTTTCTCCTTGAGGTAAACTTTGTCCAAAAGGTCTATGAACTGGAATCCCTGAAGGAATTATTGTGGAACTTCTTCCGTGGTATCCAATAGGCATTTGAGGCCAGTTGGGTAACAAAGCATTTTCTTCGTTGCGAATCATTTTTCCAACATTAGAAGCATGGATTTTACTCGAATAAAAATCTGTGTAATCGCCTATTAATACAGGCAATTGCATTTCTACTTCATCAATATTGAAAATTATGATGTCTTTATGCTCTTTATTGTCGCGTAATTTTGAATTGTTTTCGTCAAAAATATCGGCGATGCGATTGCGGACTAATCGCCAAGTTTTTTTTCCGTCAGAAATAAAGTCATTCAAGGTATCTTGGATGAACATATCGTCTGTTAATTCAATTCCTGAAAAGTATCCTAATTGTTGTAAAGCGCCTAAATCAATAGCCGAATCCCCGATGCGAGTTCCTACCGTTACTACGTTTTCTTTTGTTAAGAAAACACCAAAAGGGATGTTCTGGATTGGGAAATCACTATTTTCAGGAACTTCAATCCATGATTTTCTTTTAGTGTCGTTGGCTGATATTGGCATGTTTTGTTAATTTTTTTGTTGAAAATTATATATCAAATATATCATAATCTAACAGTTTGACAAACGTTTTTTTGTATTTTTGCCGTAAATTATTTAAAATCTAAAAAATGCAACGCGACAAACAAATTTTTGAACTTATTCTTGAAGAACAAGATAGACAAATACACGGCTTAGAACTTATTGCTTCTGAGAACTTTGTAAGTGACGAAGTAATAGAAGCTGCTGGTTCAGTTTTGACAAATAAATATGCTGAAGGATATCCTGGAAAAAGATATTATGGAGGTTGTGAAGTAGTAGATGTTATTGAGCAAATTGCAATTGATAGAGCAAAAGAATTGTTTGGTGCTGTGTATGCTAATGTTCAGCCACACTCTGGTTCTCAAGCTAATGCATCAGTGTTTCATGCTTGTTTGAAACCAGGTGACAAAATTTTAGGTTTTGATTTATCTCATGGTGGTCACTTGACTCACGGTTCTCCAGTAAACTTTTCAGGACGTGTTTACACCCCAGTTTTTTATGGTGTTGAAAAAGAAACAGGTCGTTTGAACTATGATAAAATCCAAGAAATTGCAACTAAAGAGCAACCAAAATTAATCATCGCTGGAGCTTCGGCTTATTCTCGTGATATGGATTTTGAGCGTTTTAGAGTAATTGCTGATAGTGTTGGTGCAATTTTAATGGCGGATATTTCTCATCCAGCTGGTTTAATTGCCAAAGGATTAATGAATGATCCAATTCCTCACTGTCATATTGTAACAACTACAACTCACAAAACATTACGTGGACCAAGAGGTGGTTTGATTTTGATGGGGAAAGATTTCGAAAATCCATGGGGATTAACTACTCCAAAAGGAGAAGTTAGAATGATGTCTTCTTTGTTAGACTTAGCTGTTTTTCCTGGAAACCAAGGTGGACCATTAATGCACATTATTGCTGCTAAAGCAATTGCTTTTGGTGAAGCTTTGCAAGATGAGTTCTTTACTTATGCACGTCAATTGCAAAAGAACGCTAATGCAATGGCTGATGCTTTTGTAAAAAGAGGATACGATATTATCTCTGGAGGTACGGATAACCACATGATGTTAATTGATTTAAGAAACAAAGGAATTTCTGGAAAAGAGGCTGAAAATGCCTTAGTAAAAGCAGAAATCACTGTAAATAAAAATATGGTTCCATTTGATGATAAATCTCCATTTGTAACTTCTGGTATTCGTGTAGGAACTGCTGCAGTTACAACTCGTGGTTTGTTAGAAGAAGATATGGAAACTATTGTTGCTATGATTGATAAAGTATTGACAAATCATACTAACGAAGATGTTATCGAAGAAGTAGCTGAAGAAGTAAACGAAATGATGAGCGAAAGAGCTATTTTCGTTTTCTAAATAGTAGTCATAAAGTCTTAAAGTCGAAGGTCAAAAGTCTTAAAATGGAATGCCAATTTCTATTTTAGTTTTGATCTTCGACTTTTATTTTTTTTTGGCTTTACAATTTTGACTTTCAAACTTTAAGACTTAAAATATGGGTGTATTACGATTACAATTGCCAACAGACCCAAGATGGGTGAATATTGTAGAGAAAAATATAGAAGAAATTTTGACGGATCATGCTTGGTGCGAACAAAAGGCTGCTACCAATGCGATTACCATTATTACCAATAATTCTGAGCATCAAGATTTGGTTCAAGATTTATTGGCTTTAGCCAAAGAAGAAATCGACCATTTTGAGCAAGTACATAATATTATCATTAAACGTGGATTGAAGTTAGGTCGCGAGCGTAAAGACGATTATGTAAACGAATTGTACCAATACATGAGAAAAAGTGGAAATGGAAGTCGTGTTTCTGGTTTAGTAGAACGTTTGCTTTTTTCGGCAATGATTGAAGCCAGAAGTTGTGAACGTTTCAAGGTTCTTTCAGAAAACATTCAAGACGAAGAATTAGCTGTTTTTTACAGAGAATTGATGGAAAGTGAAGCGGGACATTACACTACTTTTATTACTTATGCCCGAAAATATGGCGAAGGAATTGATGTAGAAAAACGCTGGAGAGAATGGTTAGAGTTTGAAGAATCGGTTATAGCTAATTACGGAAAAGGGGAGACCATTCACGGTTAATTTTTAGTGTTCAGTTTTTAGTTTTTAGGGTTTATTCTTTTCAGATTTGTCTAGTTGAGTAAAGTTACAACGTATATAAATAGAAAACTTAGCGAATCTTTGTGATGTCTTTGTGCATCTTTGCGAAAGTATACGGTTAATATATCGTTGATAAGTCTCTTTTTTCTTTGCATAATTCTCGCATAAAATTCATTACTTTTAAGAAAAACAAAAATTATTTTCCAATAACCGACTAAAAAGTGATAATTATGCGAATAGAAACCGATCTAAAACTAGGCTTTAAGGATGTAATGATTAGACCCAAACGGTCTACGTTAAAAAGTAGGTCGCAAGTTTCTTTAGAAAGAGAATTTAAGTTTTTGCACAGTAGCGCTAAGTGGAATGGGATTCCTGTTATGGCGGCTAATATGGACACCGTAGGAACTTTTGAAATGGCTACAGAATTAGCCAAACACCAATTGTTCACTGCTATTCATAAGCATTATTCGGTTTCAGAATGGAATGCTTTTTTAAGTGATGTTACTCCTGAATTTTATGATTATATAGCAGTTAGTACCGGAACAGGAAAAAATGATTTCAAAAAAGTAATCGAAATTGTTACTGCTAATCCGCAATTGAAATTCATTTGTATTGATGTTGCTAATGGCTATTCGGAGCATTTTGTGAACTTTTTAAAACAAACCCGAAAACAATTTCCCGATAAGGTAATCATTGCTGGCAATGTGGTGACAGGTGAAATGGTAGAAGAATTACTTTTGGCTGGTGCCGATATCATAAAAGTAGGCATTGGTCCTGGTTCGGTTTGTACTACGCGAATTAAAACTGGTGTAGGTTATCCGCAATTGTCAGCCATTATTGAATGTGCCGATGCAGCGCATGGATTAGGCGGACATATTATCAGTGATGGAGGTTGCAGTACTCCTGGAGATGTAGCCAAGGCTTTTGGTGCCGGTTCTGATTTTGTGATGTTGGGCGGAATGCTCGCAGGACATTCTGAAAGTGGTGGTGAGTTATTAGAAACTAACGGCAGAAAATTCAAACAATTTTATGGCATGAGTTCTACTACGGCTATGACCAAACACGTTGGTGGCGTTGCCGAATACAGAGCGAGTGAAGGAAAAACAGTAACAATTCCTTTTAAAGGCAATGTAGTAGATACAGTTTTGGATATTTTAGGTGGTTTGCGAAGCAGCTGTACTTATGTGGGCGCTTCACGATTAAAAGAGCTCACGAAAAGAACTACTTTTATTAGAGTGAGTGAACAAGAAAACAGAATTTTTACAACGGAATAATACTAAATGATACGCATCTCTAAAGTTACTGTAGCCGATTTAAAAACGATTACCGAAATTGCTCATAAAACTTGGCCGCTTACTTACGGTGAAATTTTGTCTCCAGCGCAATTGACTTATATGTTGGATGCTTTTTATTCTGATGCTGCTTTGCGAACGAATATAGAAAATGGGCATGAATTTCTATTAGCTGAAGAAGCAGATACGGCTTTAGGTTTTACTTCTTTTGAACATCAATATCAAAATACAGCGAGTACTAAAATTCATAAAATTTACATTCTTCCTGAAACCCAAGGCAAAGGAATTGGCAAGCTGCTTATTGATGCTATTGAACAATTGGCAGTTACTAATGAATCTAAGAGCCTTTTATTAAATGTCAATCGGTTCAATAAGGCGTTGACTTTCTATCAAAAATTAGGTTTCAAAATTATTGAAGAAATCGATATCGAACTGGAATTTGGGTATCTGATGGAAGATTATGTTATGGAAAAGAAGATTTGATTAAAAGTATTGTTAAATAACTTCAAGGCTGGGAATTTAATAGAATTGTGTCCACACAATAGGATTACTATCTGGAAGGAAAAAAATAAAGGCTGTTCGAAAATTACTTTTCAAACAGCCTTCTTAATTTTAATCTCTTTCGAATTAGATTTTATCCAATTAGAAATATCACTTTGCCTATCTAATTTTAGTTAGTGAGATATTAGCCTTTTTTACTCCATGGGCCATAGTTTTTATATGCTGGTCCAGTTAACTTTTGTCTTTCAGAACCACCTATTTTCACTTCAATTAAGTCTTCTTTTGAAGTGTTTTTCCACGATTGATCGTTTTTGTATGCTGGTCCTTGCAGTGATTTTTTATTACTTTCTGAATATATTTTGGTAGGCACTGTTTTGTGCATCCAATGTTTGTAATTCTTATAAGCTGGACCTTTTAAATCACTTTGTTTCACATTACTTTCCTCTTGTGCAAATGCACTAAATGAAATTAATAAAACTCCTAATATTAATGCTATATTTTTCATAACTATTACTGTTTATTGTTTTTTATAAATTTACAATCAGCAATAGGTTTTTGGGATTATGAGAATCTACCCAATTTGTATCCGTATTTATACGGATGTTTTTTTAATGTGTTATACTAAATTCATTTTTGTTGCTTTTTTAATGAGTTCTGCGGTATTTTTTACTTCTAACTTTTTTAAAATATTGGCACGATGGGTTTCTATGGTTCGGGAACTTACAAATAGTTTAGCAGCAATTTCTTTTGTTGTTAATCCCTTAGAAATTAATCCTAAAACTTCGGTTTCCTTATTGGACAAAATATTTTCACTGATGCTTTGTGTTGACATAAAGTTTATCATTTTTTCAGAAATTTCAGCACTAAAATATTTTTTTCCGTTATTAACACTTCTTATGGCAAGGATTAATTCAGCTTCATCTGTATTTTTTAATAGGTATCCATAAGCACCCATTTTAGCACATTTTGCAATGTAATTACCATCATTGTGCATAGAAATTACAATGGGTTTTATATCAGAATTTAAGGTTTTTAATTCTTTTAAAACCTGAAAACCATCCATATTGGGCATAGTTATATCCAGTAATACAATATCAGCTTCAAATGGGCTATTTATAAGCTGCATAAACTCAATACCATCAGCAACACTTTTAACTATTTTTATATCATCATGCTTTCTTAGTAGTTCAGCAAGTCCTTTTCGAAAAAGCTCATGATCATCAGCTATTATTAATTTGATTTTATTCATAATTCTATGGGTAATTCAATTTCAAAGGTGGTGTTTCCAGGAGTTGCATGGATTGTAATGGTACCATTGCAAATTTCTACACGTTCTTTGATGTTAATGATTCCTAAACCTAATTTAACGGTGTTTATATCAAACCCAATACCATCATCAAAATAAAAAAGAGAAATAAATTCATCAAATTCTGAAAGTGTAATTCGGATATTTTTTGCATCAGCATGTTTTAATGAATTATTAATCAGTTCTTGACTTATTCTAAAAAGATTAATAGCTTGATGGTTTGTAATATTAGAGTTTTCTTGTTGGGTTAAATCTTCATATTCAATAGTTACAGTGGTCGATTTTTTCAGACTTTCAATAAAGTTGGTTAACGTAACTCCAATTCCAAAATCATCTATTGAAGCAGGCATTAAGGCATTTGACATCAATCTGATTTCAGAAATGGTATCATCCACTATTTTTTTCATTTCTGCTTTCTTCAATTCATTTTTAACTCTGTTTTCAATGTAGTGCTTCAAAGAGGTTAAATAAGGACCTACACCATCATGAAGCTCTCGCGAAAGTCTACGCCTTTCATCTTCCATACCGTTTACCAACATTCGTTTTGATAGTATTCTGGTATTTTCTTCATTATTTCTAAATTCTATAAGCTTATCTCTCATCGCTAAAAGGCTTTTTCCTAGCTGATCATTTGAACTTTTAGGTTTAAAATTGGTATGTAAATTCATTTTACCAATATCATCAGAGAATTTTACGGCTCCCTGCAAAGAAGCTTTCAGGTTTGCCAGAGCATCAAACATTTCCTTTATTTCCTTAGAATTTTTTATAAATTCATTGGTTTGATTATAATCTCCTTCTGCCATGATTCGGAGACTTTTTTGCATATTCTTAATTGGGTTGCTAATAATTCGTGTTAGAAAAAGAGAAAGCATAACAGCTAGTAAAAAAATAGCAAGAGTTAAACCTAAAAGTCTTTCCTTCAGTTCTTTTAAGGGAAGAGTAACCTCGTTAACATCTATTTCAGATAGAATAACCATTTTTAAGTTTTTAACTGCTATCAAACTGTTTACGCTATACACATCAACACCTCTGTAGTCCTTAAAAATGCTTTTGGAATTTATTCCTTTAAGAGCATTGGTTACGCCTTTTGTTTTAACTAATATGCTGTAAGGGGTTTTATTGGGATAAAAACGCGATTGAGAACGCATTCGGAAATCGGTGCCCACAAGATAAGATTCGCCACTGTCACCCATTCCTGTACGTTCAAGGAGTATTTGTTTAATTTTGTTATAATCAAAAACTTTAATCATTGTACCTCTTTTCGAATTTGAGATAAATCCTATTGTTGTTTTTTTATCAACATGATAGGCTGTCAAGTCGTAAATTCCACTTTTGTTTTTAATACTATCAGGAAGTTTTAATACGGTAGTATCAATGTTTTGACTGTACACTTCAGAAGTTTCAAATCGCTCCCATTCTGATTTTAATACATGTTCAATCTGGTTTTGCTTGAGTGTTTTAATAGAATTTAATTGCAGCAGAATACGATTATTTAAAACATTTGAAAACTGTTGGTATGAAGAAAAAGACAATAAAGCAATTACCAATGCAATTAAACTATTAATTATAATCAGTATTAATGTCTTGATGTGCATAAAATCTATTTTAAAGATAAAGTTGGTTTAGTATGTCGGATTCAAGTCCTAATGTAACTTTTCCTAGTTTCTTAATTTATGTAAATATACTTGGTTTGCTGTTTTAAAAGAAACTTTGTAACAATAGTTCTACTCAATTCTCTAAATGTTTGTTTAGATTTAATGAAATATCCTGGTCAGTTAGTGGAAACTGTACAGAAAAGCGGCGTGGGTAATTTATTCAATTCGGGTTTTAGTATTGTTCTAACAATCTTTTTAAGTGCACAATCGAGAGTAGTACTATATTTATCAAAAAATAGATTTACAAATAATCCAAAAAATAGAAATTATACTCGAATTTGGGTATTTGATGAAAAATTATATTATAAAGAACAGCTTTAATTGATGTGTTATTGATAGCTTTTTAAGAATTAGGTTGTTTATTTTTAATGTTTTACGGCGATATTTGTGGTTAATTAAACGATTATTCAATAAAATTAATTAACAAAATCATAAAATTTATTTTTTAGATTCAATCTTTGTTTACATTTGCTGAAGATATGAGAGCAACTGTATTTTTTGTTTTTCTGTGTTCCCTGTTCCTTTTTAATAGAACACATGCGGTTATCAATAAGGCACACTTTTACAGTGTAAGTGATTCCTCGTCTCATAATCAAAAAATTGACCAACCTTGCTCTTTAAGTAATTCCGCAGATTGGAATAGAATTATTGAAGAATCAGATTTAGATTCGAGCGAAGAAAACAACAACAACTCCAACTTTAATAAATCCAATAAAATTGTTGCTTTAAGCAATGGTTTGGTGAACCAATGGGAAATAGAATTCCTTGGTGAAGTTGTGCTACAAAATAGTTTTAAAGGCTTTAAAAACTTCAAGCCTTATGCTGCATATTCGCAACCTCTTTACATTTTACAACGCGTTTTAAGAATTTGATACCCGAGCTCTTTTCGGTTTTAAATGCATGAGTTAGTAGTACTTCTATACGTAAAATTATTTTTTTTTTACAGAATTACTTTAAGTTTTGCATGGTCTTTTTTGACCCTACTTTACCAATAAAAATCAGATTCCAAACATCAATTATTCCATTTCATTACAAAAGATATGAAAAGAATTGCCATATTATCAGGGCTTATCGCCTTTGTATGCTTAACGAGTTGTAACTCAAAAAAAGAAGAAAAAGAAGCAGAAGAAAACTTCACAGTAACTAATCCTGTTCGAATAGACACCTCATTTACTAAAGAGTATGTTTCTCAAATTCGTTCAGTAAAAAACATCGAAATTAGAGCGCTTGAAAAAGGCTTTTTACAAAAAATATATGTTGACGAAGGGCAATACGTAAAAGAAGGACAGATTTTGTTCCAAATTTTACCAACTATGTATGAAGCCGATTATCAAAAATCAAAAGCAGAAGCCAAAGCTGCTGAAATAGAATTACAGAATACAAAAAATCTTGCCGATAAGAATGTCGTTTCTAAAAACGAATTGGCATTGGCACAAACTAAATTAGACCAAGCA